>Ga0265338_10001874_pt1 | contig 32954 bp, 20 predicted proteins | sample 42126metaG_FD_193579 | JGI IMG/M metagenome (GOLD analysis project Ga0265338, IMG submission 193579) | Rhizosphere microbial communities from Carex aquatilis grown in University of Washington, Seatle, WA, United States - 4-21-26 metaG | ecosystem: Host-associated > Plants > Roots > Rhizosphere...
AGGGCTGGTTTACTCAGTGATTCCGAGCTACGGACCGAACTGGCCCAGCACTGTCACTAAATCGCTCTGGGCAGCCATGACTTCGCGGATGTTTTTGTAGGCCATCGGCACTTCGTCGAGACCGGCGCTGATGAGCGCCATGCCTTGATGTTCGAAAAACAGTTCAAGTCAGCCGAATTTGATCAAAGATGTTGGATCCTTGATTTCCTTGTCGGGCCAGCAACAGCACCTTGCGCATGACCGCCGCCGTTTTCGGGTCGTCGGCGGCGAACGGCAGGAACAATCGTCCACGGTGTTGCCTGTGAACCGGTACCAGGAACAACGCGAATTGGTGAATTCACAACTACGTCGTGCAGGAAGAATGAGATGTATTCCCGGGCGGCAATCTGGTCCGCCCGGCAACCGCCGACCAGTTCATGGCAGCCGTTTTCGCGCAGGATCAATTCGGCATCGCCGAACCGGATGACGGTTGATTCACAAGGTTCGGTCGTTTCAGAAACAAGAACATTCATTTTCATGCGGTCAGGATAACAACGGGCATGCGACAACCGCTGTCCAACCCATGCACCAAAATGAACAAGGCGTCCTGATTTTCTGTTGTTTTGACCTTAAGCCAATCGTGCGATTAAATGATCGGAAACAAGCGTCGAAGGGAACAGATTGAACAATTCTGAGCCAAAGCTGGAACCGCTGCCCTACCACGTCGAGTTGAGGGATTACCTCAAATCGCGCGAGCGTGAGCTTTGGGATTGGTTTGCCTCGGCCCGGGCCCAGGCCGATTACACGGAAAACCTCCGCATGGAATTGCTCAAGTCCACCTATCGCCTGGACCCGGTGGGGCATCCGGAACTTTACCGCAACGTCGAGGACGTCAAATCACGCCTGCAATTGGACATCCCGGTCACGCTTTACCAGGCCCAGAACAGCCCGCACGCCAACGCGGCGCTTTTTTTCATCGTTGGCGAAGGGCACATCGTGATCTCCGGCCCGGTGTTGTCATTGCTCAATACCGAGGAAATTAAATCTGTCATCGGCCACGAGCTGGCCCATTATCACCTGTGGGGATGGGACAATGGCGACTTTCATATTGTGGACCGGCTGATGCAGGCGGTGGCCAGCGACCCGCGAGCCAGCGCGAGCCACATCCAGAGCGCCAGGCGGTATCAACTTTACACCGAAATTTTTGCCGACCGCGGATCGCTGTGTGCCACAGGTGACGTGGATCCCGTGATTGCCGGGCTGGTCAAAATCCAGACCGGGTTGGCGCAGGTGAGCGCGGCAGCATATCTGAAACAGGCCAAGGAGGTTTTTGCCAAAGGGAATGTTGCCACCGAAGGACTTTCCCATCCGGAAGCTTTCATCCGCACCCGCGCATTGGTGTTGTGGCGGGATCAGCGTGAAGAAGCGACGCCCCATATCAGCAGCATGATCGAAGGCGCGGACGCGCTGGATGAGTTGGATTTGATCGGCCAGACGCGGCTGACCACGGCGACACGGAAACTGCTGGAATATTTCCTGCGACCAAAATGGTTTCAGACCCAGGCGGTGCTGGGTCATGCCAAACTTTTCTTTGAAGATTTCCGGCCGGCATCAAGCAAGGACAGCATCCCGCCGGACGGCCTCAAATTCAAAGACGCCAAGTTGCGGGAATATCTCTGCTATGTGCTGCTCGACTTCATGGCGGCTGATCCGGAACTGGACGAGATGCCACTGGCTGCCGCACTGGAATTGTGCCGCGAGCTGGAGTTGAACGGGCAGTTTGAAAAACTCGTCACCAAGGAACTCAAAATCAGGGCCCGCGACGTGAAACGGGTCAAGGAACACGCAGCAGAGCTGTTGGCCAAGGCGGAGGTGCAGGGTGAGTGAACCAGCCGAAACTCCGTTCCTGAAATTCCTGGAAAGCGGCATCAGCCGCGGCGGATTTGAGACGGACGACGTCCTGGCCGCCATGTTGCCGTTGATGAAGCAGGTCCTCGCCGCTCACCAGGCTGGTATGATGGCGCCACTCGAAGGGCTTCAGAATCTGACCTTCACCGAACAAGGGTTCTTGAGTTTTGTCGCGGAAAAAGCCTGCAAGGCGAAGCAGAATTCCTCCAAACTGAAGGAGCTGCAATCGCCAGTCAGTCATGCCGTCGAGGTAGTGGCCGAATCGCGCCGGATGGCGGACATCGACGCAGCCTCGCTGAAGGTCTCGGACCTCAAGGTCAGTGATGATGCCAACAACGTTACGAAGCCGGTCTTCCTGCTCAATTACCGGTCATGGGAACACGCCGTCGGCCACCACGATGAATTGACTGACATCTTTTCGCTGGGCCAGTTGCTGGCAAGCCTGGCCTGTGGACTGGATTTTACCGACCCGGACGATTTGGAGATGTTCAGCGTCAATCGCACCAATCTATTCGCGGTGAACCGCCGGCTCAACCCGGTGGTGGCCTCGGTCATATTTCAGACCACCGAACTAAACCGGCACAAACGCGCCCCGGATCTGGCCCAGATCATCACGCGCCTGGAGCATTACCGGGAACAACCGATCGAACTCGATTTCAGCCGCATACAAGGATTCAAGGAATCCAGCCTCACAGGAAAACGCCGCCTGATCCAATCCCATCTCCGGGACCGGCTTTTTGAAATTTCGCGCCGCAACCGGTTGATTTATTTCAAGCCTACGCTGCAATCGCTGAATCTGACCGTGGCCTCGGTGCCGCTCGTTCTCGATTATCGCAATATCCAGCTCCACCAACTCTTTGTCTGGCATTCCGAACTGGCCGCCACCATCGCCGAAGGCGCAGCGATCTCGCTGGGGAAATATCTCCGGTTCGAGGATGCGCCCTATATCCCCGGTGTGCTGGACAAAATCATCAGCGAAGCAAGACGCGATCGCGCCGAGTATGGTTTTGCCCAACTGCGGCTGGTGCTCTGTTTTATCCGTTGGAATAATCTCAAGGAGGCGCCGGGAGAACGCATCCATTCGCCGTTGTTGTTGCTGCCGGTTGAACTTACCAAAAAGAAGGGGGTTCGCGACAATTATGTCCTTGATCCGATGACCAGCGAAGCCGAGGTGAATCCGGCGCTCCGTCATCATCTCAAGGAACTTTATAATCTCAATCTGCCGGAATCGGTGGACCTGAAAGAAACCTCGCTGGACCAGTTTTATGAAGTCCTGAAGGCCCAGATCCACGCGAGCGAGCCCGGCGTCACGCTCAACAAAATTGACCGGCCGCAAATCGAGTTAATCCATGAAAAGGCGCGCCAGCGGGTGGACCAGTATCGCCGGCGGATGAAGATCAAGGCCCGGGCTTCTCAACACATCGCCAAGCCGGAATACAGCTATGATCGCGAGAATATGCGGCCGCTGGGCCTGCAACTGTTTCTCGACCGGGTCAGGCCAACGCCCATGCCGTTACGGGACGTGGCTGGCGCGGCGCCATCGGTTCGGACGCCATACATCATGGAGCCTGAGCCTTCGGCCGAAGCCGGCAAGGTGCTCGAGGCCGAACGCCAGATGTTTGCCCTGCGCCAGGGGGACAATCAGAACCATTATTCGTGGGATTTTGACCTCTGTAATCTGACGATGGGTAATTTCAATTATCGGAAGATGACGCTGGTGCGCGATTTCACCAAGCTCATTGAAACGGACATGGCGAGCACGGCGTTCGACACGGTGTTCTCGCTAAATCCAAAGCCCCATGATGAGGCCCCCATACCGGCGCTCGAACTGGCTGATCAGCACCTCATTATTCCCTGCGACGCAACACAGGCTTCAGCCATTGCCCGGGCGCGAACGGCTGCCAGCTATATTATTCAGGGGCCGCCGGGCACGGGCAAATCCCAGACCATCACCAACCTGATTGCCGATTACGTTGCGCGTGGCAAGCGCGTGTTGTTTGTCTGTGAAAAGCGGGCCGCCATTGACATCGTTTTTCACCGGCTGCGGCAGCAGGGCCTGGACGAACTGTGCTGCCTGATCCATGACTCGCAGACGGACAAAAAGGCTTTCATCCTGAACCTCAAGCAGACATATGAGAAATTCCTGGGCCAGTCTGATACTGACGGCGAGGCCGACAAAGCCCGCTTCACGGCACTGCAGGCCATGGAACAAGAGCTGGCGGGGTTGGGCCGGTTTGCGGAGGCCATGAGGCAGAAGCACGAAAACACCGGCATCCCGCTCCGAAGCCTGTTGCGCCGTTTGGTCGAAATTCGTGGTCATGCGCGGGAGCTGCCGCCACAGGTGGAGGAGGTTCTCCCTGAATATGTCCTTTGGCTTGCGCATGGCGAGATCGTCAACCGGTTGCGGGCGGCGTTGGATGATCTCGGTGAAAATCTGTGCTTCGCACAGCACCCGCTGCATCTGCTCGGCCAAGGGTTGCTCGATTCTGACCGTCCGCTGGAGGCACTGTCCATCCATCTGGACCAGGCGGAAGAATATCTCGATGCGATTGAAAGCGCGTTGGAATTGTCGGGCCTGCCCGGCGAACTCTGGGACACCTTTGAGGAAATTCAGGTGATTCTGGATTTTGCCGTGCGTGTGCGCCCCTTGGTCGAAAGGCAGATGCTGGGCGTGCTGGAACCGAGCCCGGTCACCACGGAATTCGATGCCCTGGTTGCGGAATTCAACGAAAAGTCAAACCGCCTCCAGCAGGCGCAGGAAAAGGCCGCCGGCTGGACCGGCCCACTTTCTCCTGATGACACTCAGAGCGCCCTGGCCCAGGCACGCGCCTTCGAAAAATCATTCCTTCGTTTCCTCCAGCCGGCCTTCTGGCAGTTGAAGAAGACGTTGCAGGCTCGCTACGATTTCAAACGACACGCCGTCGCGCCGCCCTGGAGCAAGGTTCTGGGCGAGCTTTCGGCACAGCACGAAGCCCAGGCTGCTTATGACCTGCTCTACCGGAAAGTCTGCAAGCAATGGCGCACAGATGACGTTCAGAATTTCTGCAATCTGATCATCGAGTTGCGGACCGACAAACGCGCGGCTCATCCTTCAGTAAAGGCGCTCACCCGTCAGCTATTGGAGTCGGATGAGGCTTCGTCCTTGACGGAAAGTCTGGCCAGCATTCACGAAAAGCTGGCGAAGCTGGATGAAACATTGCGTTTCCTGTTGGCCAGACATCAGCAGTTTGATTTTCCCCAACTAGCTGAAGTGCTCGGCAAATTACGTGAACAAACCGGGACTTTGGCGGAGTTGTTGCCGGTGCTGAGAGACCTTGCGGAATTGCCTGAAGGGTTCAACCATGCCGTATGCACCACCACGGTGCCTTTGAACGAATTCGAAGGGGCGGTTGGACACAAGAGTGTGAACGGAGTTTATCGACGGGATCGGGCGGTAAGCCGGTTCGAAGGCCGCACGCTGGCCCGCAAGATGGAACGGTTGGAAACGCATTATCGTGAGTGGCTCGGGCTCAATGCCCGCTGCATTTGCGCAGCGGTCCGGCGGAAATTCCTTGAGCATGTCAATATTTCGTCACAGCCCGCATCACAACTCGAAGCTGCCCAGAAGGCGTTCAAGAAAACTTACGCTGCCGGTCGTCGCGACTTGGAGCGTGAGTTCGGCAAGACCATGCGCTACAAATCCATTCGCGATCTGGCCGCTGATAACACGGGCGACGTCATTCAGGATTTGAAGCCCATCTGGCTGATGAGCCCATTGAGCGTTTCGGATACGCTGCCGCTGGATCCGGACCTGTTCGACGTGGTCATTTTCGATGAAGCGAGCCAGATTCCCCTCGAAGAGGCAATCCCGGCGATCTACCGCTCCCATCAGGTCATCGTTGTGGGAGATGAAATGCAATTGCCGCCCACGACTTTCTTTGCCGCCAGCCGAAGTGAGGAAGACAGCGTGGTGGTCGAGGAGGCAGGGGAGCGGGTGGAAGTGGACCTGGATTCGGACAGTTTCCTCAATCAATCGGCCAGCAATCTGCCATCGACCCTGCTGGCCTGGCATTATCGGAGCCGGTATGAATCGCTGATCAGTTTCTCCAACGCAGCTTTTTACAGCGGGAATTTGTTCACCATTCCAGACCGCCAGCGGATCCTGGCCGAGCGTCCGGAACTCCGGGTCACCTCGGCGGAACAGGGTGGCCCGAACGTAGAACAATTGTTATTACGCAGTATCAGTTTCCATTTCATGGAAAACGGCGTTTATGAAGAACGACGGAATCCTTCCGAGGCCAATTACATTGCCCACCTGGTTCGCCGACTCCTGCAACGCCAGACTGGATTGAGCATCGGCATTGTGGCCTTTTCCGAGGCACAACAAACCGAAATCGAAGATGCGCTGAGCCGTCTGGCCGACGAGGACAGCACCTTCGCCGAGCAACTGGAGGCGGATTATGTGCGGGAGGAACACGATCAATTCTGCGGTTTGTTCGTGAAGAACCTTGAGAATGTCCAGGGCGATGAACGGGATATCATCATCATGAGCGTCTGTTACGGGCACGACGCGGGTGGGCGCATGCTGATGAATTTTGGGCCCATCAACCAACGGGGCGGTGAAAAGCGGCTTAACGTGATTTTTTCCCGCGCCAAAAACCACATGGCAATCGTCAGTTCCATCCGCCATGCGGACATCACCAACGATTACAACGACGGCGCGAACAGTTTAAAAAACTTTCTGCAATACGCTGAGGCGGTCTCAAAGGGTGATGAAGCGATGGCACGGCGGGTGTTGGAAAATCTCAATCCACTTTCACGGAAGGCGTTGTCACCGGCCAGCCAGAATGACGCCGTCGTGGAAGCGCTGGCGGCGGCGTTGCGGTCCCGCGGTTACGCCGTGGAAACCAATGTCGGCCAATCCAAATTCCGTTGTGATCTGGCGGTGAGGACAACGGCCGAAAGCCTTTATCAGCTTGGCATTCTGGTGGACACCGAAGCGCATTATGCGAGCCGCGATTTGCTGGATCGTTATTTGATGCAACCGTCAATTCTCCGCGCATTCGGCTGGCGCTTTGCGCTGGTGCTCACCAAGGATTGGTATCACACGCCGGATGATGTCCTTAGCCGTCTGGAGCGGATGCTTCAAGGACAAGGTGAAACGGACGAATCAGAGCACAAGGAGGAAGAACCCGAAGAACCTGAAGTTCCGGCCCCTGCCATTGAACAGGCAACAGTTAAACCAATCATTCCAACCGAACCGCAAAGTAAAATGCCGTCACCGCCCCCCGCCGCAGTGCCGGCTGTGTCGGAGAAGAAGGACAGCCCGGTTCAGGGTTCGGCTTCAACCTCAACGCGGTGTTTCGAATTCATCGGCGGGTCATCCCAGAAATTCTGGGAAATTTCAGTGACGGGAACTGCTTTCACGGTTCGTTTCGGTCGCATCGGCACCGCTGGCCAAAACCTGACCAAAACTTTTGCAGACGAGAGCAAGGCGCAACAGGAGGCGGGCAAATTGATCTCGGAGAAGTTGAAAATGGGTTACACGGAGAAGAATTAGAGGTCAATCATTAGGGGGCGAGCGCCATGCGATCCTTGTTTGGGAGAGGGGATCTGGTGGTTCTCCAAATCTAGCATTCTACATTCATTTTGGTAGGGAGAGCGAGCTTTGACGCCCGCTCTCCCGATGTTTATTCGTTCAGGAACAGCTTCCATTCCGCGACACCGTGGGCGTTGCGGATGAGCGCCGACACCGGCAGTTCCTTCGGAGCGCGCGGCGCCTTGAGCAGCTTCAGGCCAGCTTCGTGCGGCAGGCGGTTGCCCTTGCGGGTGTTCACCTGCTTGCTCGACCACACGAGGTTTTCCCACGTGTCCGGGCCGCCGCGCGAGCGGGGCACGACGTGGTCCAGGCTGCCTTCGTCCGGACGCAGCAACGCGCCGGTGTATTGGCAGCGGTTGCCGTCGCGCTCGCGGATCGTGCGGGCGCACAGCTTCGGGCGCTTCTTCGGCACCTTGGCGAAGTTCACGGCCACGATGACTGTCGGCACGCGGATCGCGCCGCGCACGGTGCGCACGGCGTTGTCGCCTTCGCGGATGGGCAGCGTGATCCATTCGTCCCAGGTCGCCGGCCTGATGGCCGAAGCGTGACGGGTGACGAGTAACGGGTGACGAGATGCTTCGCCCGCTTCGTCACCGAACTCGATTTCGAGCGCGGTGGCGACGTTGGTGGCCATCATGCAAAAGGCCTCCTGCGGCGTGCGAATGTTGATCGCTTGCCAGTTGCGGTTGAGCACCAGCACCATCGACTTGTTCAATATGTCGGTCATAGGTTCGTTAAATTGTTTAACTGTTGAATCGTTAAATCGGGTGGCCGCTCCGGATGCGTTCGTTCGATTCAACGGTTTAACCGTTCAACGAATCACAGCATACGGTTTGTTTGGTGTTTGCTCTTTGTTGATTTGGAGTGCGCCGGCAGAGCGCAGTGGCGACGGCGCTTTTTGCTGGACGCGCGTCATTTCCAAAGCGGTGTCACGTTGCGCTTGCCACCGCAGTCCAAAAGTGGTCGCCCGGGAAGGTTCTGCCCCCTCGATTTCTGGGTGTAGGCCAGACGTGATGCTATTTCACCACCAGGCGTTTGGAATTTACGATTTACGAATGACGATTTACGCGTGCTGATGCCGATTCGGGCATGACGCGTAAATCATAAATTTGAAATCGCCAATGAGATGAGAATTGCTGCCTCGCCCGGACTTGCACCAGGACCGTCGGGGGCAAAGCCCGGTATGCTGCTGTTACACCACGAGGCAATGAATTGGCCTGCCGTCCGTAGCTCGGAGCCAGGCCGTGACAAGCTCTCCGTTACCCGGGGGGCTATGGAGGGCATCCTTCGCTCTGTCCCGACTCGACGTTGGCTCAGAGCGAAGGATGGTGGAGCCGGAGGTAGTTGCAACCTCACCAAACCGGATTAAAAGTCCGGTGCCGGTCTGCTGTGGCTTCGACTCCGCAAATTGGTGCCCACGGTCGGGATTGCACCGACACAACACACGTCAAGGCGCGTTGTCTCTACAGTGGTCTCGCGTGGACTGGCGACGCTCTTGGCGCCAACGTTAGGCTATGGAACAAGTCTGCAGCGATGCCTCCAATCGATTTGACATCCCGTTGGCCAGAGCTACGCTACGATCCAGGTTCACTCAGAAAAAAACCTATGAAAATAATGCATGATTTCGGTCTTGCAGGCCTCGTGCTGTTGTCGACCGTCTGTTCTTCTAACGGTGACATAACGATCGATTCTTTCTCCGGAACGCAGAGTGCGCCGGGAGGGATTCCAACCATCAATTACGCCATCAGTTCAGGTGTTATCGGTGGCGAAAGAGACATGATTGGTTCCGGGCTGGCGAATGTATCCATCGATCAAGCCATCCCGGGACAACTTCAAATGGCGTTTCGCAACGATATCAATCCATTCGGGTTGGCCGATGTTGATCTGACCTATGCTGGCACTGACTTCTCGGCTTCAGGCAATTACCTCGGCGGGCTCGGTTCCATCGATCTGACTCAGGGTGGTTTGGATGATCGGTTTCGGATTGTCATCACTTCCATAGCGCCCACGCCCGTAAACTTGTTTATCAGGGTCATGCAAGTTCAGAAATCCTCCACCAATTCCATCGTTCTTCCGCAAAATTCCGGCGTCGTTGACATACTTTTTTCTTCCTTTGTGCACGAGGGGCTCAGCGTTTTTCCGGCGGGTGTTGACTTTCACAATGTGGGCGCCTTGGAATTCTATTTTGAATACGGAAGTGGGCAGACGGTTACCATTGATAGCATCATGGCGGTGCCTGAACCGCCGACCGCTTCTCTTCTCCTTCTCGCCATCGCCACCTCGGGATGGTTCATCCGCTCGCGAAATCAGGCCGCGGATTCCAGACGCGCAGATGCCGCAGGAGAACTTTAACGCCGGGTGCGCCGGCTCGGTGGTTTGAGCTATGGGGACAAAGCATCACACCTCCGGTCGGTCTCTTTCACCGACTCATGTCCTGCATGCGGATCGCTTGAGCTTCTTCGCGCTCGGAGGTGTAAAAATGGTCGGCGTGCCGGGTAACGCTCCCGGGCCAGGCACTGATCTAGTGCGATTCCGTTTATAAGACGGACGGTTCGCTTTGAACTACACGCCGGCTGGCAGTAACGAGGATTGAAGATGGAAAATGGAGGATGGCACATCGCGCGGCTGGTTTTGCCATTATCAATCCTCCATCATCGTTGTAAACAAAGCGGAATGCCGTGGACTTGCGGTTCTGTCCGTTATAAATGTGATTGAAGTTCCAAGCGGTCTTTGGCAAAAACCCGTTTGGTAACCTTGGGACCAGGTCCTATGCCACAAACCGAACCGCTTGCTCCGCCGAGCACGCCTCAACAGCCGAAACCGGCGCCACAACCAACGGTCGTGCCGCCGCCCCGGCCCAAACCCACACCCGATCCGTTTAAACCTGATTGGCCCAAGACGCGGCCGACACCGCCGCCCAAAGCGCAGGAAAGTTATGAGTGACGTCCGGTTGGAGGTCCAAAAGCGGCACACGCTCAATTGGCTTATTCAGGGTGCAGCGCAACACGCAGGGATGACTTTTCATCACCTGGTCAAGGACGAACTGAATGCGCTCGACCCCGAATTACTTGGTTTATACGACCGGTATGCATTGATCAACTTGCTTCAATACTGGCAGGTGGACGGCGTGATTGTTCTTGGCTGGCCGCCGCGGTTTTGGCGGCGTGCGGCGACCAAACCCCGACACCCGTTTTACGATCACCCTCTGCTTTCGAAGTATGGTGGAATGCTGGCCGAAGCCGGGCGACAAAGAGGTCTGGAGCGCTGCAAAGAAAAGGGCCTGACACGTCTTCCGTTCGTTTTCGCGCTTCAGACTCAATACACCATCCAAAGACTGCGGCTCCGTGAATCGCCTCATTGCACCCGACTCGTTCAGCTTGCCAAACGAGCGGCCACCATGGTTTGGGGAATTCCACCCGAGCGACTCGATGCGGAATTGAGCAACAGAATTGTGCTTAAAGGAGTTAACCTTCCAGTGCGGAATTTCCGGGGCGCCATGTTTCTCGCCGGCATCGTCGGATACGGAGGCGTCCGGCGAATGGACAACGGATTGCAGGTTGTCGGCCGAGGCACCAACTGGCAATTGCTCTGCAAAGAACTGGTCAAGGGGACGGCCGAGTTGATTTGCCTGCACGGGTTAAACCAGCTTGACGATGATACGTATCGGCGCGTGCTCAACATTACGGACCACCTCGATCTGGAGCCGTGGATGCTGCAATCCGGAGGCGAATTCTGGCGACGAATACTGTTGGCATTTCCCGACGGTCAGCCATTGTCAACGACCTTGATGCACCTGGCGCAAATGCCTCCAGGCATACTGGAAACGATGGTTGCTGAAATGATCGATCACCCCGAAAGTGCCAAGTCCCGGCTGGCCGAAATTCTCTGATGGCGACGGGAGATTGGCGGAATGCCGTGGACTCGCACCACTTGCCCGAAGGCACGCACTCGTTAGCACCGAGGCCCGGCTCACTCGTCCGGTTGACATTCCCTTGTGAAGTGACGGGTGACGGGTGACAGGTGACACGAAAACACGCACCGGGGTTCATTCGTAATCTTGTCACTTGCCACATGGCACTTGTCACTCAAACTGGTCCGCGTGGCAGGACTCGCACCTGCAACCTTTCCGGCTTGAGCGGAACGCCTCTTCTATTGGGCTACACGCGGGTGCTTGCGCACGGGCACCAGTGCCCACGGGCGGATTTGCACCGACACTGGACGCGTTTTAAGTGCGCTGCCTCTGCATTGGGCTACGTGGGCAAAATGGTGCCGCGTGAGGGATTTCCACCCCCGACCTCTCCGTTCTGAGCGGAGCGCCTCTTGTAGTTGGGCTAACGCGGCTTTGGGATTTGCGAATCACGATTTGCGATTTACGCGGTTGTTTTCGAAACGACCTTCGATGGTGATTCCGGATTGGACTCGTAAATCGTATGTCTTCAATCGTAAATCAAAGTGGTACTCCCGGCAGGACTCTCACCTGCAACCGCGACGTTCGAAGCGTCGCACTCTGATATTTTGCGTTACGGGAGCAATGAAAAGGCTGAATGCAGAATGCAGAAGCAGAATTGCCGCGCGAGGCGTGCAAACTGAACTTCAGCCTTCGGCCTTCTTCCTTCTACCTTCAAAACTGGGGCCGATGGAGAGACTCGCACTCTCGTGGGGGCAATGCCCGGCAGTTTATCCCGCAATGCGGGACTGCTGTCGCTGCTGAGCCACATCGGCGAAATGGTGGGTTGCCACGGATTCGCACCGTGTTCTCGCCGGTTAAGAGCCGGGACTTCACTGTCAAAGTTTGCAACCCATTCGCGATGCGAAGGACGGATCCCGCATTGCGGGACGCCGCAGCCAAGCCTGTGAAGTCATGACCGGCACCGGTATTCGCATCGCTTGAAAATGCTGTTGTCGTCAGGTGAACGTGGCAGGTCCCGCCGGAGCCGATGCTGCGCGAGCAGTCTGACAAAAATTTTACAAAGTTGGTGATGACAGGTTTTGCCATTTTGCGAGAGTGGGCGCATGAAGCTGCGAACCTTTCTGCTCATTGGCCTTTTGTCGCAAACAGCATTGTGCCAGGCACGCGCGCAGCCTGCTTCCGGAATTGTGGTGGATCCCCAAGGCGAGATCTTTTTCATCCACAGCCGGCACGGGGTCGGCAAAATTGATACGAGCGGCCATCTGAGTTATGTCCATCGGACAACCGGCGGACATTGGATGTGCCTGGATGTGCAGGGCGTTTTCTCGCGCACACAACCGAAGATTTTCGAGCGGATCACACAGACGGGCATTAAGCCGGCCATCATCTTTGCCGATGGCGGAGCGCCGATCGCCGTGAATCGGGATGGGAACCTTTACTATGGCAGCGGTGACGACATGTCGCCGGGGGGATTGACCGTTACTCGGCTGTCTCCGGACGGAAAGCGAACACTGTTTTCACCAGCCTTGAAGACCGCCCTGGCAAAGATTGACGAAGGGGTCACGGGATTGGACGCCGGGCCGGACGGAACCCTGTATGTCGCCAGTGCGAGCGCGATTTTCAAAGTAGCCAAGGACGGCAAGGTTTCAACACTCATCAGTCCAGTGATCGTGCAGGACTGTAATGATCAGGTTGCACCAGAGCAGCATCAGCCTTATTTGCGAGGGCTGGCAGTGGATACAAACAGCAGCGTCTATGTGGCGGCCACCAGCTGCCGCTGCACCCTGAAGGTTTCTCCGCAGGGAAAGGCTGAGACCATTATGACCTCCGAATCGCCCTGGTATCCGACCGGTGTCGCGGTGTTTCGCGGCGGGGTTTACGTGTTGGAATGCGAATATGTCCGTGAGGCGGCCGAGGCGGACCAATACCCGCCGCGCGTTCGGAAGCTGGGACTTGACGGGAAGATAACCACGATAATTGACCTGTCATCCCCTCGTGCAAACGCCGAGCCTGGACGCCAATGAGGCCGACAGTCGCGTGAAATTGGTCGAGCATCAGGGTAGCGCGCCCTGTATTCCGGTTTGGAAGGTGTTAGCACACGGCCACCATGCGTGTATCTCTCAACACCTATGCCCGGGAGGGTTGATAGTAGAGAGTTGATTGTTTGGGGACAGACGCGCCCGTATTACGCGCTGCCTGGCTGGCTTTAACTCTCAACTCTCAAAAGTAACGACCATCAACTAGACTGGAATCCCGTGCGGGAATTGCACCCGCCTCTGCGGCTTTGCAGGCCGCCGCCTGAGCTGCTCGGCCAACGGGATGGAAATTGAAGCGCGGGCGGAAACTCTCGCGTCCGCCCGCATTGTTATGTTATCTCCGATGCATTCATCGGGGCACTAGCGCGCCCTCGCTTTTTGTGAAAGCAGTGGTCAGGAATTGGTCCACTCGCTCGTTTTCGACGAGACCGAATTGTCGCAGCACCGCCACACCAATGAGCCGGCCCGCCAATTCCTTGACGGGAAGGAACTCATTGATGACTTCCAGTACTCGTGCATAGTCGGCCTCGTCCAGGTCGATCTCGGAATACGAATCCCGATACTTCGGCTCGTTATGTTTCCAATCCCCATTCGGTTCTACTTCGGCGTCTTCAGGAAGATTGGCGCGGCGAAAATAGATCCGCGCATCGTCCCGGATTGCTCGACTGTCGCCCAAAAGCCAAACCATCACCGAGCCGCCCTGCAGGCTTGACCGCGCATTGGTAACGATCCGTGTTTTCGGCGAGCGCTTCATCAACGCCGACCGGATCAGCAATGCTGAGTCGGCAGGAATTTCTCCCGCGCCAACCATGTCAATGTGAACCGCTCGCGGTTTCCGGCGGAAGATCTTTTCCAGCGCCGCGACCCGCTCGATGTAATACGAGCTGCCGTAGGTGATCTTTAGCTGAAATCGGCGGAGGCCTGGCCTGAATCGTGTTTTCATAGAATTTCTCCGCGTTGAGGTTGATGTTTAGTTGGATTCGCCTTCGCCCGCTGGTTGCCTTCACCGGGCTGCTGCGAAATTGGTCAGGAAGCCGGGATTTGCACCCGGACCGTCTCCTTCACGGGGAGAGATGCTGCTCATTACACCACGATCCTGATTGGAAATGGGTCCCCTGGTCGGACTCGCACCGACGAATAGCGGTTTACAAAACCGCTCCTGTAGCTGCTGAGGCACAGGGGCGATGAACTAGTGCTCCCACGTGGACTTGCACCACGAGCCTCCGCCTTCGCAGAGCGGCGTGCACAACTAATTACACCTTGAGAGCAAAATTGGCATCCGTGGCCGGACTCGCACCGGCTAGGACCAGCTTGAAGGGCTGGTGGCTTGAGCTGCTTTGCATTCACGGACACGTTGAAAAATCCAGGCACCAACTTCCAAATTCCAAAGAATCTCCAATGTCCAAGCTCCAAAACTCCAGCAAAACGCACGCGCATGATGCGTGTTTGGCGCGTGGTGTTTCTCCGGAGCTTGGAGCTTGGGTTTTGGAACTTAACGACGCTGTTTGCGCGTCTTGTAAGTGAGGAGTGGCCGAAACGCGGCGATGACGGACACGAGTCCGGCATCAACCAGGTCCTGGATCACTGCCTCAATGTTTTTGTAGGCGGCCTGCGCTTCTTCGTAGAGCAAATCGCGCTCTTCGCAGATGACGCGGCCGCCCAATCGCGTCTGCGCAAGTTCGCTGACGCTGAACCGTTCGCGCATGCGCTGGCGGGCATCACTGCGCGCCCACTTGCGACCCGCACCGTGGGCCAGCGACCATGCGTGGCTCTCGCCATCACCAACCGGCTTGACGAGGTAGCTCAACGACCCGCGCGAACCCGGAATAACAACGAAGTCGCTGTCCGTTGCAACTGCGCCTTTGCGGTGAATCCACAGGACCCCACCGCCGTTTTCGTGACGGATGATGCTGTTGTGGCAACCGTCCCAGACGCATTCGGCTTCCGCACCGAGCCTGGACGCAAACCGCTTGGCAATGAGCGCGCGATTCGCCTTCGCCCAACGGACGGCGTGGTCCTGGCCATTGAGATATTCCTCGCCGACGAACGATTCTCCAGCCACGCCGGAAGCGTGATACTGATTCACATGCGTGCGCAGGATGGATTCTCCCAAACCGCGTGAACCGCTGTGAACAAGCACGACGAGCTGTTCCTTTCCGATACCGGTGCGCTTGAAGGCCGCGGGATCGTGAATTTTTTCCAAGGCCTGGACCTCGGCGAAGTGGTTTCCGCCGCCGATTGTGCCAAGGTCGGAATCGAACTCCGTGGACTCCAAATCCGATGCGGCGAGATAATCACCGACGAATTCGTCCCATGGATGTTCGAGCTGGAAGTGGAATCCAGCCCAGCGGTCGAGCTTGGCGTCGCGACGGACGAGGTCCGTCTTGAACAACGCCATGCCGCAGCCGATATCGCCGCCGATGAGGTGTGGATAAATAACACCCTCGGTCACGAAAGCCGCCCCAACGGGCGTACCCTTGCCCGGATGCAAATCCGGGAAACCGACCGCGCGCCAGACGCCATTCAGTTTCGCGGTGGCGTAGAGTTGGCGCACCGCTTCACCTTCGATCCAGCTTTGGGCTGAGGCGAAAAGGCGCACCTGAGTTTCATTCAGTGTGTTCATTTTTCCTTTTTTGCCCGCCAAAGCGGGATTGGTTTTTAGTGGCCGCTGGAGTCGGAATTGCGCCGACACCTCCTGTGTTTCAAACAGGCGTGCAGACTGACTACACTATCCAGCGGATGGGGTTGGTTCTGGGATTGCTTTGAGAATCATTCTGAACCGGCTTGCCACGCAACAGCCCCCGGAGAGCAAGTCGCAAATAAGCTTTGATGCGGCGGCCCAGTACAGGTCTGCGCCGGAAGAGCAATTGCCTGTCAAAACCAATATGCGTTTTCATGGTTAGGTTATTTTTTTGAGGTTGAACAAGACTTGGCTCACCGCGTCGTCGCGTGTAGCGAGCGAAGGCTGGTCGTCCTGCGCGGTAACGCTCCGCGGTCTCTCGCTTATCAGGCGAGTGCTCTGCTTTTGAGCTACGGGACGATTGCGATCCTCAGAACCGTGAGTGAACCCAGTAATACATCGCTTTCAGGAGTTCGGAGAAGCACCCGTGAGTCGGAGTACAAACCGCAGGGGTGTCGTCGCTTTGGTCAACTGAAGCGATCGGCCTGGCAGAGGAATCGTTGCCGCCGACAAACGGTTGATCCTGCGGTACGGCCTCGGCACGGCAGCCGTAATTCTTGTCCCGGGCATTCATACGCCCCTCGGTTTCGGGCCGGATCGTGAGGCATAGAAGGCGATTTTCAACCGCGGGATGGGACGGGTTCGAAAGACCCGATTTGGTTTGTAGCTCCTGCGAAAGAGCAACTGGCTTTGGTAACGCATGACGGGTTTCATGGAATCTCCTTTCGTTTGGGGTTCAAATTGGCGGAAGGCGTCGGTAACGCTCCGACCTCGGCGATGCCGATCCTGTTTTCGGGACAGGTGCAGCCAGCTTATATCTGCCTGCCTTCCGTTAATTGGTCAGGGTGGCAGGAGTTGCTCCTGCGACCTCCTCGTTCCGAACAAGGCCGTCTGCTGCTGACATTACACCCTGAAATTGGCTGCCAGGGTTGGACTTGCACCAACACCGTGCGGTTTAACAAACCGTCGTGCTACTTTGACACCACCTGGCAATGGCGCTGCCGGCAGGATTTTCACCTGCATCGTTCCGTTTAGAAGACGGATGCCTCAGGTATTCGACCACGGCAGCAATTGAAAATTGGTCAGCGCGGCAGGAATTGCACCTGCGATCCCTCGGTTCCAAGCCGAGCATGTTGCTACTACACCACGCGCTGATTCGCCCCGATGATTTGAAGTAATCGGGGCGGGAGAAACGCGACGCCGAAACCCTGGGAATCGGCCTCGCCGTAAGATCAAAAATGGCGCTTCCGGTGGGACTTGCACCCACACTCTTCCCGCAGACAACGGGTTGCTTTTCTATTCAGCTACGGAAGCAGAAATGGTGGGAAGTGCTGGTAACGCTCCAGTCGTCACTTCCGGATTTATTTGAAGACACCCGATTTACAGTCGGGCAACCGGATCATTTCCCTGAGATTGGCCTGCCTTCGCTCCTGAACAACAGGAACTTCGGCGCGGCAGCCTTCACCCTTGCTTCGCTGCGAGCGAAGGCTGGTAGCGGGAGTGGGAGTCACACCCACCTGAAGAAGTTTATGAGGCTTCCCTCTGTGCCTTGGTCGAGTTTCCCGCAGTGAAATGGTGGAGTCGGTGGGTAACGCTCCCACATCAGCTTGCTTGCAGGGCAAGTGCATTGCTTGTCTGCCACGACCCCGAATGGATTTACGATTTACGATTTTAGATTTACGATTTGGCAGGCTGCCTCCGTGCTGCCCGGAGTGAGCGGAGTTTTGGAGACTCTGCCGCGTGCTGACGCGCAGCCTGTTTTGAAGTCGTCAATCGTAAATCCCAAATCGTAAATGGAATGGTGCGGTTGCCGGGAATCGCACCCGGACATGCTCCGTGGCGGGGAGCCATTCTGCTGTTAAATCACAACCGCGGAAATTAAAAGGGCCGGAAGCGTCATTGCACTCCCGGCCCATGCCATTTCAACAAAGAACAAACACCTCTTGGTGATCTATTCGATCCCAACCCGCGGTTTCACGGCGGCTGTTTCGGTGTTTAGGGGCACACCTCCTCCGAAGCCCTTAATATGTAAAATTAGTTTCGCTCTTTCCAGCGGCGCGATCTCCCGTTCGTGGGCACACCACACCGGTGACGATTCAAAGCTCGTCCTCGCCAAATTCAACTTGTCGCCAGAAGACATCATCTAGACGTCGTGCTTTTCCTGTTCACAGATTGTTCATCTTTCGTTAACTGCCGTTCACACTGTCAGTTCCGCAGGGAAATAAAAAACCCCGCTTACGTTTCAGTAAGCAGGGTGAGAGAAAGTCTATTTCGATTCTTTACCTGCTTACTCCAAGTTTATCCAAATTACCTACGGGCGTTCTCCCGATCGGAGCGATGGATAATCCAAGGCTGAACGCACAGCCCTGGTTATTCCGGCTATGACGGGCCCCGAAAGCCTTCGGGGCCGACATGGTCGGCCAACTCGTGACTGCTATGTTCATGCAAGTTTTCATCGAATGTAGGAGACGTATATCATAAGGCATCGGTTACATTCAACTTATACTTTTGGGGGGACGATTATCTTAAATCAAAATATCCAGATGGAATGATGGTTAAAACCCAGGTCACACAATCTTGGAAGACCTGACTTCGCTCGGAACTGCACCGGTGTTTTCAGGCTGGATTTTCTCCCGGGAGCTTAGTCCAATGAACGCCACGTATGGGCCGCACCTATTCGTTCGAGTGTTGCAAGTGCGGTTATCAGGTCCGCGTCGCCGGCGGCGCGGGCGCGGGCGAACATTTTGCCGTTCAAACCATTGCCTGTGCCGATTGCCGGGCGCTCCATGACGCGGTGGTCCACTTCAAACCTTCACTGCGGCAGGAGGAAAACCCGCCCCCGGCGGCGCCCCCGTTCGCCGCCATGTTGAATCGGCTGCCGCCGCGCGGCGCGCGACCCTGGTGGAAATTCAAACCGGCCTGCCCGATTTCACCCCGGCATCGCGTCCGCTCCTGGAAACAGCCGGACAAGTGCCCGAAGTGCGGAAATTTTATGGAACCAGGCGCCCTGCCCTTCCGCATCTGGGATTAAGGAATAAAGTGTCCGCGTCCTTACGTTGGCGGCTACGGTGCGATGATGCGGAGCTTTTCGCGTTCAATGGAGAAGGTCGCCGGCAACCAGCCGGCCCACTCGCCGTCCAGTTCAAAAGCCGCCTCAGGGCCGCCCGTCAATTCGAAGGTCGTTGCGCGCATGCGTTGCACGGCGCGTTCCGGTAATCTTCGCCGCACCAGCAGGCCGGGCGCGCAACGGAACAGCATCCGCCAGTTGACCCGTGGGAAAGCGCAAACGTCCAGCAACCCATCACGCAAATCCGCCGCCGGGAAAATCCCAAATGTCCCGCCGTAAAGACGGCCGTTGCCGATCAGAACGAGTTCGCCCGCGACCTCCCGTCCATCCGCGCGGACGCTGATTTTCGGTTTTTGTTCCCGCAAGGCTTTGAGTCCGGCGATGACGTAGGCCAGCGGGCCGATTTTTTTCTTATGACCCCAGTCCACCAGCTCGATCGCGCGGGCATCCATCCCGGCCCCGGCCAGCTGGACGAAATATTGCCGGCGGCGGTCGCCATTGGCCGAAAATTCGGCGCGCGGCAGGTCGATGAGCAAATCGCGGCCGCGTTGCAGAACGTCCCAGGCGCGCTCGATGCGCAGTGGAATTTTTAGTTCCCGGGCAAAAACGTTGATCGTGCCGAGCGGCAGGATGCCGAGCCGCACGCGGGCAAAACCTTCCGGGGCATCGCCCAGGCCGTTGAGCACCTCGTTCACCGTGCCATCGCCGCCGGCGGCGACAATCACCTCGAAACCTTCGCCCACGGCCTCCGCGGCAAGCCGACGGGCGTCCCCGGGAGCGGTGGTGGCCTTCAACGCGGACTGTCCGCCGATGGCATCCAGGTGATGGCGAAAGTGCCGGGCCTTGTTGCCGCGGGCGGCCGGGTTGAAAATCACGCAGGTACGCACCGGCCCATGATTTCGGGCCGCTGCCATTAGTCGAGGAGAAAGCATTGGCGTTTGCTTGACTCGCCGCGGGTTTTGCCGAAACTGGCGTTATGAACGATCCTACGAGCTGGAAATCGAAGATCCCGTTTCTCGTCGGCGACATCGCATTGATTGCTTTCGGTTTTTTCTTTGTTTCCGTTTCGCCTCTGCCGATCCGCCACTGGGAAATCGCCGCCGGTTGTGTGGTGATCGGCGCCGTTCTGGGAATCATCCCTTTTATCCTCGATTACCGCGTTGCGGGCAAGGCGCTGGAGGTCAATGCGCTGGGGACGGTCGCCGAAAAGATCGAAAGCCTGGAAAACCTCGCCGGGCAGATTTCCGCAGCTACGAAGCAATGGGCGGACGTGCAGGAATCGGTCCACGGGCAATCGGAAAAAACCGCCCTTTCGGCCAAGGCCATCGCCGACCGGATGACCACGGAGGTCATTGAGTTCAGTGACTTCATGAAAAAGATGAACGACAGCGAGAAGGCCACGCTCCGGCTCGAGGTCGAAAAAATGCGGCGCGGCGAAGCCGAATGGCTGCAGGTGCTCGTGAACATTCTCGATCACATGTTCGCGCTGCAAGGGGCCGCCACTCGTTCCGGCGACGCAAAGTTCGCCGGCCCCATCACCAATTTCCAGAATGCCTGCCACGATACTGCCCGGCGCATCGGCCTGGTGCCCTTTGCCGCCCGGCCCGATGAACCGTTCAACAGCGAACGCCATCAGGTCGCGGGCAGCACGGAAAAGCCGCCAGCGGGCGCGTTCGTGGCCGAAACGGTCGGCCCGGGGTACACCTTTCAGGGGAAACTGCTGCGCCCTGCGCTCGTGCGGCTCCGCGATGGGAACGCGCCGGCGAAGGCCAAAACCGAAAAACCCGCACCGGCGGCACCGGCGGCACCCGCCGCACCGGCAGCTCCTGCGGCGGGAAAACCCGCACCGATTGCGGCACACGCGCCGGTCCCAAAATCAGCAGCGCCGCCGGCTCCTGCTCCACCCACCAAGCCGAAGGCGGAAGACCAGTTTACGCTCGAACCGCCGGATTAAATTTTCTTCGTCCGCCGGGCCGCAAGGAAATGCAACCAGCAGGCGGTGACCGGCCGCGCATAGATTTTTTCCAGTGCCTGAGCGTAAAGTTTCAATTGCGGCGCGTAGGCTTTGATCTTGTCCGGCAACCCGGCGGGGCCGACGGCGTCGGTCTTGAAATCCACCACCCAGATTTCCTTTGGCAACAGCACCACCAGATCCGCCACGCCTTGCACGACCACAAATTCGTCTTCCAGGCCCGGGGCTGATTTCACCCCGGTGATGGCCTCCAGCTCCGGCGGGCTGAAGCGCGCGGTGAAGGGCAGTTCACGCCGGACGCTCGCCGCCTGGGCGCGGATTTTTCCTCCCGGCTCTGAATTCCAAAATGCCGCGATGTCCTCCAGGTTCAGGGCCATGCACTCATCCGCGGACAACACCTTTTCCTGTTCCAGCCGCTGTGATTCCAATTTGAGCGTCTGGACATTGTCCGCCCTTTCCAGGGCCACGAACTGGAGAAACTTGTGATGGGCCGTGCCGGTATCCGTCGCATTCAATTTCGGATTTCCAGCTGGTGGGGCGAGCGTCCTCGCGAGCCGTTCCGCCGAAAACTGAAACCCGAAAACCGGTTCCGACTCGTCCTCCTGTTCATCCGCCGCCTGCCGCCGCAGGGCGGTGACCGACGATTTGGCCGCCCGCTGCGTGGCCGCGCCAAAGGAATATTCCCAGGTGAGTGTTTCACGAAGTCGCCGCCGGGTTTTATCGTCCAGCGCCGGCAATTCCTTTTCTGCCGGTCCGGCCGCAGGTTTGTCTGCCAGTTCCGCCTCGTCCGTCAGGCGCCAGCGCAAATGCGGCAACGCGCCTTCGGCGGCCGCGGTCCCGCTTTCGCCCGCGTTCTGCGCAAACCACAATCCCAGCCAGTCGGCACAACTGCCGGCCGAGACTATGGCCTGGGTGGTGATGTCGCCCGGCCGGGCCTGGAACGATTCCCATTGTTTTTCCGTGATGGCGGCGGTCAAAATCAATGTGTCGCACGCGCGGGTCAGGGCGACGTAAAGCAGGCGCAATTCCTCGCCCCATTGTTCGCGGCGCTGATGCGATTGCGCGAGCCAGTGGGGCAGGCTGGGATAGCGCCGGCCGGTGTGCGGGGGCTTGACCTGCGGGCAAAGGCCGAAGACCTCGTCCAGAATGATTTCCCCGCGCAGGTCCTGCGTATTGAATGCCTTGGCCAGGTCGGCCACGGCGACGACAGGGAATTCCAGTCCTTTGCTCTGGTGAATGCTCATGAGCCGCACGGCATTCTCATCGGCGGCCGCCGCGACGTCCGGCTCAATCTCTGCTTCGCGTTGCGCCTCAATGAATTTCAGGAACCGGAACAACCCCTGCCGCTGGAACTGGTCGAACTTTTGCGCGAGGCCCAGGAATCGCGTGACATTGGCGTGTCGCTGCGCGCCACGCGGGCGGGTGAAAAGCCAATCGGCGTAGTGCGTTTCGGCCAGCACATTTTCCAGGCATTGCGACAGCGAGACCTGCCGCGCCAGTTGCCGCCAGCCGGCGAATCGCCTTAAAAATCCACCAATTTTTTGGATCGTCTCATTCGGCAGGCCGCCTTCCGCCTGCTGCGTTCGGTTGAGTGCCGTCCAAAAATGCACGCCCCGGGCCGCCAGCCGGACCTGGGCCAGTTCGTCGAGGGACAGGCCGACGAGCGGCGAACGCAGGACGGCTATGGCTGGCACATCCTGCAAGGGATTGTCCAGCAGCTGCAACAGGCTCAGCAAATCCAGGATTTCACTGCCGTCGTAAAACCCACTGCGTTCGACCACGAGCGGCACGTCGGCCCGCAGAAATTCCTTGGCGTAAATTTCCGACTTGCCCGCCGGCGCCCGCAGCAAAACCGCCATGTCGCGCCATTCAGCCGGGCGAAGACACTTTTTCTCCGCGTCCCAGATGTCATGTTTCCCGCTGGCCAGCCGCTTCAGGCCCAGCGCGAGCAGCCGGGCTTCCCGTTCCGTTTCCGGCAAATCCACCATTTCCGGATCGCCGGATTCATCGTCCGTTTCCGCGTCGTTGCGGCCCGGCTTGAGCTGCAACAGCAATTCGGTTCGCGGCGAAGGGTCGGCGGCCACGCTCAGTTCCGTGCGTTGCCCCGGCGCACCGAATTGCAGCCGGGCGTCGGCGTCGTAACGTACGCCGCCGATTTCCTCGCGCAGGAGCGAGGCGAAGACGGAATTGACGAACCCAAGCAAACCTTCTCGGCTGCGGAAATTTTCGGCGAGGGGGACAGTCTGGCCGGTTCTTCCCTGCCAGTCCCGGGCGTAATCGCGGAAAATTTTCGGGTCGGCCAGCCGGAAACGGTAGATGCTCTGTTTGACGTCGCCGACGAGAAAGCGGTTCGCCCCGGTGCCTTCGCGGCTGAGCGCCTGAATGATTTTGTCCTGCGCGGCGTTGATGTCCTGGTATTCGTCCACCAGCACGAAGCGGATCTTTTCGCGCCAGCGGCCGGCGACGGGGGTGGGTTGGCCCGCGCCGAAATCCCAGAGCAATTTTAACGCGAACTGTTCCAGATCGTGGAAATCCAGGACCCCGTCGTCGCGTTTGCGTGCGGCGAACCGGGCGGAGAACTTCTGCGTCAGCCGGAGCAAGGCGTGCATGTGGCCGCGGACCCAGTCCCAATCTTCCGCCAGCGGGTCCCGGCCGTTTTTGACCGGCGCCAGCGATTGCAAAAACGCCGCGTCGGCAAAAAATTTCTCCAACGGTTTGCGAAGGGCGGTCTTGCGTCTGGCCGGCCAGTTGCCGTCGGCGGAAATGATTTGCGCCAAAGCTTCGGCGGCGGTTGCGCGGGAAAAATCCGACGGCAACCGCCGGAGGATGCCTGCCAATTCGGCAGCCTTTTCGTTATTGCCCGGCGTTCCGAGGTTTTCCAGCGCGGGCAGCCATTCGTCACGCCAGTGATGCAGAGCGTCGAGCAGCCACTTGCGCCATTCCTCCGGCGCGGCGGCCGCGAACCTTTCCACCTGACCGGCGAGCCAGCCACTGGCGTCGGGCCGGGTTTGGGCGTAGCGATGGACGTGGAAAACCAGCCGGCGAATCGCCTGGTCGCGGCCGTTGCCGTAAATCTGGATCAAATTCCGGACCGCCCCGGCGAGTTCGTCTGCTCCGGCATAATGATCCTGCAATTCCTCCTCCAACGTTTCCTCGGCCAGCAGGCGCGCCCCGCCCGCGTCGAGCACGGCCGGCTGCGGGTCAAGGCCGAGTTCATGGAAATGCTCGCGCACGAGCTGGAAGCAAAAGCTATGGAGCGTGCCGATGTGTGCGGTATCGAAGAGCGCCAGTTGTTCCGCCCAGCGCGGTTCTTCCGGCGCGGCACGGAGTTTTTCCTCCAGTTGTTCGCGCAGCCGGCGGCGCATTTCGGCGGCGGCGGCCTCAGTGAACGTGACGACGAGAATTTCTTCCAACGAGGCGGGGGACGGTTCCGCCGAAAGGCAGTACAGGCAGCGCTCGATGAGCGTGTGGGTTTTGCCCGTTCCCGCGCCGGCCATGACGAGCACGTTGCCGCGCGCGGTAACGGCCTGCCGTTGCGACGGCGTCAGGCGATCATCGGCTGGAGGGCGCGAAGATGGCATATTGTCAGGGCGAGCATAAATCCGAAACGCGAAATCCGAAATCCGAAAGAAGCCCAAATTCCGAAACCCGAAGGTCATTCAACGGCACGGCGACTTTTTTCAAACTTCGGCCTTCAAAGCGGTATTAAATTTTTATTTGTGATTTTGTGAGGCATTAAGGATAAATACTATTCATGATCTCGAGTTTGCGACTCAAGGACCAGCCCGCCAGCCAACGTCCCCGCGAACGGCTGGCCGAACACGGGCCGGACGCGTTGAGCCACGCGGAATTGATCGCCATCCTGCTGCGCACCGGCTTGAAGGGCGCCAACGCGGTGGAAGTCGGCGGCCAACTACTACAAAAATTCGGCACGCTTCAGGCGCTGGCACGCACGTCGGTGGATGACTTGCGGAGCGTCAAGGGCATCGGGCGCGACAAAGCGGTGACGCTGGTGGCGGCGTTTGCGCTGGCGCGCACCATGGCGAAGGATTTGCAGCGCGAATCGCCCGTGCTCGAAACCCCGGAAGCCATCGTGGATTTGTTGCGGGAGGAAAACCGCGTCCGGCAGGTGGAAACGTTCCAGGTGATTTTGTTGAACACGCGGCGCCGGCTTATTCGCATCCAGGAGGTTTCGCAGGGCACGCTCGACACGATCCTGGTGCATCCGCGCGAGGTGTTCCGGCCGGCCATCGCCGCCGGCGCCGCGGCGATCATCCTGGCGCACAATCATCCGAGCGGCGACCCGACGCCGAGCGAGGCGGACATCAAGGTGACGCGCGACTTGATCCGGGCCGGGCAACTGTTGAAGATCGAGGTGCTCGACCACATCATCCTGGGCCGCGCCACGCAGGAACGCCCGAAGGATTACGCCTCGCTTCGGGAGTTGGGATATTTTTACTAGCTCCGGGTAATGCCGAGTCATCGGGGTGGTTCTTCAAAACACTGAGGAATCACCCCTTTTTTGCTTTTCACGACGAGGCATTATCACACGGTGCAAAGACTCCCTAAATTTCATCGTACACGCACGGCGCAAAAGATTTTGAATCCAAATCTCCTCTTCAGCGCATCTCATGTTCAGATATGAAACCAGAACATTGATCTTTCAACCTGTGCCATCACCATGAAAAAATTCATTACCACCGTGTTTACAGGAGCTGCCCTGCTTGCAAGCCATCGCACCTTCGGTCAGCAGGATTTTGCTCCGCTCGTGAAAATTCAAACCGAAGATTACGCCCAGGCCCGAAGCCACTTTCAAACGAAACTCTCGCGCCAGGGGCCTACCCCCCAGGAATGGTCGCCCGTAAAAGCGCCACCGGGAGTATCGGAGGTGAAATATGTCTCTGGTAAAATGCGGTTTTCTGCCTGGATGAATCGCCCGACCGATGAGTCGCACAAACATCCAGCAGTGTTGTTTCTGCATGGCGGGTTTGCCTTTGGCCAGGACGATTGGGACGTGAGCCAGCCGTTCCGCGACGCCGGCTATGTCGTCTTGACGCCCTTGTTGAGGGGAGAAAACGGCCAGTCGGGCGCATACTCTTTCTTTTACGACGAAGTGGACGATGTGCTGGCCGCCGCCGACTATCTGCGTAGCCAGCCGTACTTGGACGCGAGCCATCTGTATATCGCCGGCCCAAGCGCGGGCGGAGCGATGGTGTTGTTGGCAGCAATGACAACCAATTATTTCCGTGCCGCCGCCTCGTTCTCGGCGTCGCCAGACCAGGTTGTCTTTTGCCGCCACGCCCGGCGCGCGGCCCAGGATGTGCCGTTCGACATCAGCAACCTGCGCGAATTGGAAGTTCGATCCCCGCTGGCGTACGCCACCAGCTTCAAATGCCCGGCCCGGCTTTTTTATGGGACTCAGGAACCAGAGTGGCATTTGACCAGCCAGCGCACCGCCGCGCTGGCAAGGGCGCACGGGCTGGATGTCCAGGCGATCCAGGTGTCCGGGGATCATGAATCGTCGGTGTTACCCGGTATTAAGCAAAGTATTCTCTTCTTCCAGAAACATTGAATATCGTTTAGTCATGAATTCCATGCATACGTCCTTCTATCCATCCGGAAAGTCCGCCCGGATTGTCGCCTTGACCATGGCCATGCTTGCGAACGTCATTTTGGCCCAGGCTCAGACAATTGTCGCAGGTGGTCCGCTCACCAACACCCCGGCTGGACCGCCGATTGCCCCGTCATCGTGGGATTGGCTTGTGCCCATCGCCTTGTTCGCTGCGATTTTTGGTTTTGCCGTGCTGGTTGCCCTGTACAAACTGCGACAAAGCCGCTTGATGCACGAAACTCTGCGCCTTACGATTGAGAAAGGCCAGCCTATCCCGCCCGACCTGCTCCGGTTCGGACAGCCACGGTCATCAGCCAACCGGGATTTGCGGTACGGCCTGGTTTGCATCGCGCTTGGCCTGGGCTTGGCCGGTTTTGGTTGGGGAAGTCACGAAGCCCATTGGACGGTCGGGCTGATTCCTTTTTTAATCGGGTGGGCTTTTCTGATCACCTCGAAACTTGAATCCAACCGGAACGGTCGCTCTTGAACCCGTGTCCTTTATTGATGCAGACCTTATTGCCCGCGTCATACTGTATGAAGACCAAAACGCGTTCGGGGAACTGGTGCGCCGTTATCAGTCCCCCATCCGGGGTTTCCTCACAAAAATGCTCCGGGGCGACACCCATCTAGCCGACGACCTCGCTCAGGAAACCTTCGTGAAGGCGTGGCGAAAAATCGGGTCGTTTCGCAACGAAAGCAAATTTTCCACCTGGCTGTTCGGCATCGCGCTCAATGAATTTCGCATCGCCGCGCGGCGGGACAAGGAGCCGGCGAGAGGGGAAACGGACGAAACACCAATGGAGTCTCCGGCCGCGGCCGATGCCGGCAATCTGCTGCGAGTCGATCTGACCGAGGCATTGAAGGAACTGAACGCGAACGAGCGTGCCGCCGTGTTGCTTTGCTGTCAAAACGGCATGTCGCATGATGAAGCAGCGCGTGCCCTCGATTTGCCGTTGGGAACAGTTAAAACCCATGTGTTGCGGGGAAAACAGAAACTCCGAAGGCTTTTATCGGGATATGAAAACCAATCATCCTGAAGAATACGATCCGTTGGATGCGCTGCTGCGCGGGAACAGTTCTCACGTCGAAGACGGCAATTTTACCACGCGCGTGATGTCAGCGTTGCCCCGGCGACGTTCCCGATTTTGGCTGCGACCGGCGCTCTTGCTCGGTTCGGCAGCTGTTGGCCTGGTAATGGCAGTTCTGTGGCTGCCATGGAATGCCCTCACCGTTGTGGACCACCAGGCGTTACAATCTGCCGAGGCCAGGCTATTCTCGCCCTGGCTCCTGGTGCTTTCAGTCATGCTTCCTCTCATCCTCGCGATCACGGCAGCGATTCAATACGGCGTTGGGCGGCGCTATCGTGATTCAATCATTATTCACCCGGAATCATCCGCCTGATCAACGCTCAGTGTTCCTGCAAAGCCTCTGATAATGCTGAGTCGCGGAGATGAAAAAAGGGCGATTCCTTCGGCTTTTGAAAGAATCAACCTGTCAACTCGGCATTAATCAGTACCCGGCAAAATACCCCTTATGCCGAGCTCGGCATAAGGGATATTTCTACCAGTAAATTGCTCGTTGGCGCTTTTTTAAGAGATATACAGATTTTGCATCCGGCGGTGTCTATGAGATAACAACGTTGTCTCATGAATGGCGCGCCCGCAAAATGAAGGCAGATGCAGATTCCCTGAGGTCGGAGAATCTTTCCGGATCATCCGGCATGGTGTCCGGCGCGTTGCGAAGCGCGCCATTCTTTCAACGAACCGACTGGTTGAGCTTTGGAGCAACGACGTTGCTGGTGCTGCTGGTTTATCTCCTGACCCTCATACCATCTGTGGGGTTGGATAATTCAGGGGTTTGGTCTTCTGCAGCCGCGTATGGGGGAGTGTCGTCTCCACCGGGATATCCGCTTTGGACCTTATGGGCATGGGGGTTCACGAAATTGCTGCCTTTTTCGAACCTCGCCTGGCGCGTGGCCGTTTCCTCGGCCGTGGCGGGCGCCCTGGCTTGCGGCGTGATCGCCTTGATGGTGTCACGGGGTGGGGCGGCAATCCTGGAAAAGATGCCTGACAGTCAAAGGTTAAAACCAAAGGAAGAGCAATGGCTCCGTGCGATTTGCGGTTACGTGGCGGGAATGGTTTTTGGATTAAATGGTGCTTTCTGGCCAGAGGCAGTCGTGGTGGCCGTTTGGCCGGTCAGCATTTTATTACTTTGTCTCCTTTTGTGCCTGCTCATGCGCTGGAATTTCCAGCCGGAAAACCGGCGATTCCTTTATGTCGCCGCATTTGTTTATGGACTGTTGTTGACCAACAGCCAGATCGAACTCGCCCTGGCACCGGCCATCCCATTCCTGGTCATGGCCGGAAATGCGAAAGTCGGCCGGGATATGTTTTTGGCTGCCGGTATGATCTTTTTGGTCGAGCTAAGTGGATATTGGCCAAATTATTTCCCATATAGTGACTTTCATCCGGGGGAATGCCTGGTTGTTGTTTTATTGGGTGTGATCATGAGTTTGATGGGCTTCGGACTTGTAGCCTGGACGCGCCGGGCATTTTCAGAATGGAAGGCCATTCTGATTTGTAGCGGTTTGTTTTTGTTTGGGCTGGCGTTTTATTTTTACCTGCCGATTGCCTCGATGACGGATCCGCCAATAAACTGGGGCTACCCCCGTACAGTCGAAGGCTTCTTTCATGTGGTCACCCGTGGCCAATACGAGAAAGCTTCGCCAGTATCCAGTCTGCGGCCGTTTCTTGAACAGGTTCACCGGTATTTTTTAATGGCGGGAAAGGAATTTGGTTGGCCTTATCTGCTGCTCTGCCTGATTCCATTTTGCCGGTTGCGCCGGCTCGCGGCAATGGTACGCCGCTGGCTGCTCGGATCATTGGTGGCATACGGCAGCCTCGCCTGCCTGATGTTGGCAGTCTTGAATCTGAGCAGCGACGGGCAGACCTGGGAACTCTACAAGACATACTTTTCGGCATCGTATGTGGTATTGGCCCTCTGGATGGGCCATGGGTTGGTTATTTTGGGCGCCCGATTGATCCGGCCGGCGGAGCAACCGCAGAAGTTCATTTCTCCATCTGACCGCGGGTGACGCCGAGCTGGTTCATCAGTTTCAGTTCGCGCCAGAGTTGCGTGCCGTCGATGTCGCCCCGTAACAGCTGGTGATATTTGGCAAGGGTCTGCATCACCTGAGCCGGGGTTTCATTGAGAAATTCCACGCGAAAATAACGCACGCCCAGTTCGATCATCCGTGCCACATATTCCGCGCCGGTCTGGGCCATGGAGTTGAACACCGTGTTGCGGCAGCCCACGTCGGCTTTCACCGGATGTTCCGCACCCACCCGGTCGCGCAGCTTTACATCATGAACGTCGCAGGGGCGGCCGCAGTTCCGGAAGTCCGTGCCGTCGGAAAGAAACGCGCAAAACACGCAATGCTCCATGTGAAACATCGGCATATGCTGGTGGACAGTGACCTCGAACCATTCCGGCGGAGCGGCCGACAACAGCGCCTCGAGCTGCTGGAAATTCAGGTCGTAACTCGTCGTCACCCGTTCCAGGTTGAATTTATTTTTGAAATGGTCCGCAGCCAGCCGGTTGGCGATGTTGAGCGAATAATCGCCGATGCGCCGGTCGTTCGCGAAGAACTTCAAATGATCGTAATTGCGGACCAGGTAACCGTCTGCGTTGCTGGAACGCACCTGCTCCAGCGTCCATTCCTCGCCCGGCTTGAAGATGCGAGGAGGAGCGACGAAGATTGCAGGTGACGGGTGACGGGTGACGGGTGACGGGGAATTCGCGCCACTCGCCACTCGCCACCCGTCACGCGCCCGCGTCACGGCCTCGCGGTATTTTTTCGGGTCTTCGAATTCGCAATAAACGGTCGTCACGCCGCATTTCAACGCGGCTTCGAGCTGGGGCAGAGTACGAATGAGGGCGATCAATTCCAAATTCGTAGCAGCCGACGTGAGGAGGCTCTGACTCAATGGAATTGAAGAATGAGCCTCGTTACCTCGGCTGCTACACTCATTGAGTTTCCACCGCTTCGGTTGCATACGTTGTCGTTCCAACTCCGCTGCAATTTCGCGGCGAAGGCGGTTCAATTCGCTGACCGGCACCAACACTTCACCTGACAAATTGTTTTTAAGTTCACCCAGCCGGAAGGGCGTTCCGCCTAGCCGGCCCAATTGTTCACGCAAGCGTTCGGTCGTAAGCGGCTGTTTTTCGGCCCGGGCCAGGGGTATGGACGACTCGACTTTTGCGACGTTGCCCAGTTCGTCGTGGGCAATAAGCGTGAGGGGTTTGCCCGCGACGCCGTGCACTTCGATTTCAATCGGCCGCTGAAATTTCGGCGCTTCACCCGCGAAACTTTGGCGCAGGCGCCGGTCCAGTTCCGGGTCGCTGGTCTTCCACAATTTGTCACCGACGTGGACCCGTGAGAAATCAACATCGCCATGGCCAAAGCCCAGCAATGATTCGCCGCGGCGCGCGTCAATTTCGTAAATCCGTCCGCCTTCCTCGTCTTCCTCCGGTTTGCCGGCGTCGAACACCACGCCGTCGCCCGGTTTCAACTGGCCTTCGAGCCGGATGGTGACGCCCTCGCGCAGTACGCGGGTGACGGTGCCGAGATAGACGCCGCGCTTTTTGCCGAAGCGGGCGTGGACGAGCTTTTGGTTGTTGGTGCCGCCGAACCAGCCGGTGTACAGGCCCCGACTGAACGCCATTTCCATGTCGTACTGGTCGTGGCGGGTGACGAGTGGCGGGTGACGAGGAGTTGCGTCGTGCGCGGGCCGATTCTTATCACCTGTCCCCTGCCACTTGTCACTCAGCGCATCGAGTGCGTTGCGGTAGATGCGCGTGATATTGGCGACATACTCCGGCGATTTGAGCCGGCCCTCGATTTTCAGCGAAGCCACCCCGGCCCGGATCAACTCGGGCAAAACCTCCAGCCCGGCCAGGTCCTGCGGGCTCAACAGGTATTTCCGGTCGCCGAGCGGCACGAGTTGGCCGTCCGAAATGAATTCGTAAGGCATGCGGCAGGCCTGCGCGCATTCGCCGCGATTGGCCGAGCGGCCGCCGAGCGCCTCGCTGGTGAGGCATTGGCCTGAGTAGGCAACACAGAGGGCGCCGTGGATAAAGACCTCAAGGGGAAGTTGGGTAGGGCGGGCAGTCCCCTGCGCGCCGTCGTTGGCAGGCGATTCTGCGGCGGGCAGAGGACTGCCCGCCCTACCTTGCGCGGCCTGGATTTTTTCGATTTCCTGGATCGAACATTCGCGGGCGAGCACGACGAGGTTGCAGCCGAGTTCGCGGGCAAATTCCACCCCGGCGGCGCTGGTGACAGTCATCTGGGTCGAGGCATGGATCGGAAAATCAGGTGAAAGCTGCCGGATGCGGCAGCAAATGCCCACGTCCTGCACGATCACCGCGTCCACCCCGGCGGCAATCATCGTCCGCAGATATTTTTCGGCATCGGCCAGTTCGTTTTCGAAAACCAGCGTGTTGAGGGTGACATAGCCACGCACGCCCCGCTGGTGCAGGAAGGCCATCAATCGGGGCAGATCGGCGCCGGTGAAGTTGTGCGCCCGCATCCGCGCGTTGAACTTTTCCAGGCCGAAATAAATCGCATCCGCGCCATTCTCGACGGCAGCCCGGGCGCAATCCCAATCGCCGGCGGGGGCGAGCAACTCCGGCCACGGCGGAGTGCGGAGTACGGAGTGCGAAAGGGGCTTCGTCGCCGGACCGGACTGGGTTGTGACGCTCATTTGACCTGTGGAATTTACCATGAAGGCCCAACGGCACAAAGCATCTTCGCGCCGGACCGGCATTTTTGAACTTGGCAATCGGGGCGAATGCGCCACTTTTGTTCCGTGACACATCCAACCGCCATCGTTGATCCCAAAGCCCGGCTGGACCCGACCGTCCGCGTCGGGCCATATGCCGTGATTGACGCCGGGGTGGAGTTGGGCGCGCACTGCGAGGTCGGGCCGCACGTTTACCTGACGGGACGAACGACGATCGGGGCGCACAATGTGTTTCATTCCGGCTGCGTCATCGGCGACGCGCCCCAGGATTTGAAATACCGGGGAGAGCCGACGCGCCTGCGCATCGGCGACCACAATGTCTTTCGCGAGCATTTCACGGTGCACCGCGCGAACCGGCCGGACACGGAAACGGTCATCGGCGCGCACAATTTTCTAATGGTCAACGCGCACG
>Ga0265338_10001875_pt1 | contig 32929 bp, 22 predicted proteins | sample 42126metaG_FD_193579 | JGI IMG/M metagenome (GOLD analysis project Ga0265338, IMG submission 193579) | Rhizosphere microbial communities from Carex aquatilis grown in University of Washington, Seatle, WA, United States - 4-21-26 metaG | ecosystem: Host-associated > Plants > Roots > Rhizosphere...
GGCGGCAAGTTGTTTCGCCGTGGCTTCGCCCACATCGCCAATCGCCAGCGCCTGGATCCAGCGCGACAGCGGCGCGGACTTGGCGCGTTGCAGCGCTTCCAGAATCTTGGTCGCGTTTTTCTCACCGAACACACGCGGTTCGTCGTCGGTCCCGAGATTCAGTTTGCCCAGCTGTTCCAGTTTCAGATTGAACAGGTCGAGCGGTTCCTTCACGAGGCCGCATTCGACGAGTTTTTCGGCGACGATGCCGCCGAGCGACTCGATGTCGAGCGCCTTGCGCTGGGCGAAATATTCCACGCGTCGGGTCAGTTGCGCCGGGCAACCGGCAATATTCTGACAGCGCCAGGCGACTTCTTCTTCCGTCGGAGGGGCGAACTCCACGAGTCCCTGACTTCCGGTTTGTTTTGATTGGGGACTCGTGTAACTCGCCCCTCCGAAATCTGTATTGCGCGACGATTTTAATTTCTCCTTTGCAATCGGTCCGCCGCACGCGGGGCATTTGCCGCCAACGTGTTTGAACAAATCAAATTCCTTCGCGCCGTGCGGACGTTTGGTTTTCACCACCTCGAAGATTTCCGGGATGACCATGCCGGCCTTGCGGATGACCACGGTGTCGCCGATGCGGATGTCTTTGCGCCGGATTTCGTCCTCGTTGTGGAGTGTGGCGCGCGAGATGGTGGAGCCTTGCACGAAAACGGGTTCCAAGTCAGCTACGGGCGTGAGCACACCGGTCCGGCCTACTTGAATGATTATGTCCTTAAGGACCGTTTCTGCCGGCGTGATCCACGGTACAGGCTTGTGAACAATCGCGTAGCCGGGGGCGCGCGCGCGACCGGGAATACGCGCCCAGTCGGCGAGCGTGTTCACCTTGAGCACGATGCCGTCGATCTCGTAGGGTAATTGCCGGCGCAGGTCTATGTTCTCGTCGTAGTGCGCAACCACCTTTTCGCGGTAAATTTCTAAAACCTCCTCGATGCCGTCGCACACCCACCAGAGCTTTTGTGTTGGCAGCCCGAATCGGGCGAGCGCTTCGAGCATTTCGGAATGTTTCTTGAATTCGATGCCTTCTAATGCGCCGGTGGCATAAAACACGGCGCGAATCGGACGTTGCGCCACGAGTTTCGGATCGAGCTGCTTGAGTGTGCCCGCGGTGGCGTTGCGTGCGTTGGGGAAAGGTTTTTCGCCGGCGGCGGCCAGTCGGGCATTGATGGCCTCAAATTCCTTCGTGGCCATGTAAGCCTCGCCGCGCACTTCAAGCAGCGCGGGCGGATTGTTTAGATTTAACTCCAGCGGAATGGCGCGAACGGTTTTGAGGTTGGCGGTGATGTCATCGCCTTCCGTGCCGTCGCCACGCGTGACGCCGCGCGCCAGCTTGCCATGGCGGTAATGGACGCTGATAGACACGCCGTCCACCTTCGGTTCCAGGACATATTCAATGCGGTCGCGGCCCAGATGTTTGCGGAGAGTCGTGTCGAAGGCGCGGAGTTCGGCGAGCGTGTTTTCATCCTGGGCGCGGTTGCGTTGGTCGCGGTCGGGTTCTTCGTCCTTGGTCGGATGTTCGGCGGCCTCGACTTTGTCGAGCGAGAGCATCGGCACGAGATGTTTGACGCGGGCAAAACTTTCGCTGGGTGCGCCGCCGACACGTTGGGTGGGTGATTCCGGCGTGATCAGGTCGGGAAATTCTTTCTCCAATTCCTGCAATTCCTTGAAAAGCTGGTCGTATTCGCGGTCGGTGATGAGCTGCCGGCCTTCAACGTAATAGGCGCGGTCGTGCCGGCGGATTTCGTCGGCGAGTCGGGAATGGCGGGCTTTGGCTTCGCGGAGCGTCATCGCGGGAATGTTGCAACGAGGCCACGCCCGAAGGACAGTTTTTTCGTGAGGCTGCGGGCAGCCTTTTCAGGCCATAAGACCGTTTCGAAGCCGAACTGCCGGCAAACCGGCGCCGGTCAATGGGTCAGCGGATAGATCAGCCCCGCGACGCACAGGAGGAAACAGCAGAGAATCACCACGATGACTGTGCGGTCGAGCGGGCCGAACCTCGGCTCTTCGGAACGATTGGCAGGAACGATCGCGGTGCGTACGACATTACCGCTTTCGCTCTCGCTGTAGGCGATTTTAGTCATGGCCGGTTGTTCAGCATGGCTCGGGCCATATCCGGCCAACTGGCGAAGATCTGAAAAGTTGAACCAAACGACCCGGTTCGGAACGAACAGTCCCGAGACTTGACACCAAAAGACGCACCAGGACGCGTGGGTTTCACGCCCTGTCCAAAGTACAAAAATTGCGCGCATCAACAGGACATTAGTTTTTTAGCAAGCCAGGAGAGATATGTTCGTTTGCACGCTCGACGGTACAGCTTGATACGCGCGTTGGTTTTTCTCCCTCTCCTCCCCCGAGGGAGGAGAGGGCCGGGGCGAGGAGGCGAATTTTTTTAGCTCAAATCCCCTCGCCCCAACCCTCTCCGCGCTTGAGCGGGGCGAGGGAGTTGTTTCAATTCGATGTGTGTTCAGATATGCCCTGTGCCTGAAGAATCGGAAAAACTATTTTGACCCGGCATGGGCACAAGTCCTACGCTGGGTTATGCGTGAAAATCTGGCAAGGGCGTTTGGGTTGGCGAACACGGAATGGTTCCGCCGGGCGCAGTTGCCGAAGTCCTATACGGATCTGTTGGGGCGAAAGCTGTTCCTGTTTCTGCTCACGTTGCAGGGGCTGGCGGCGTTCGCGCTCATCACGCTGGGCGTCATTTTGCGGAAGTTTCGAACGGCACGGAACGTCATCGGGCCGAGCATCCGGCGGGAAATCGCCCGGGCGGGCGTGGCGTTGCTGCCGATGTTTTTTTTCGTGGCGCTGGCTTTGGGATTTCTCGTCGTCGGACAGACGGTTTCGGCCCTGGCGCGGGTCGGGGCGACCGAATATCTCGGCTCGACGATGGTGATTGTGGTGGTGCGCGAACTGGGGCCGTTGCTGGCGGCGATGCTGGTGCTGGCGCGCGTGGGCACGGCGCACGTGATCGAACTCGGCACGGCGCGGGCGATGGGCGAGGTCGAGGCGCTGGAGGCGCTGGGCATTGACCCGGTGCATTACCTGATTGTGCCGCGCGCCATCGGCATGGCCGTGGGCGTCTTTTCGCTGACGGTGTATTTGATCATCGGTGCGCTGGTGAGCGGGTATTTGTTCGCGTTTTTGCAGGACGTGCCGCTGACGCCGGGCGATTATGTCAAGCAAATCGCCGGGGCACTGGGCTGGCTGGATTTCGTGCTGCTCGCGTTGAAAACCATCGCATTCGGATTTTTCATCGCCATCGTGACGTGTTACCACGGGCTGGCGCGGCCGCTGCGGCTGGAGGACGTTTCGCTCGTGGCGGTGCGCGCGGTGTCGCAGGGCGTCATCGTGTGCGTCCTGATTGATGCCTTGTTCATCCTGCTTTACCTCGTCACATGAACGAACCCGAAAATACGGCGGTGATTGAAATGCGCGACGCCAGCGTCGGCGCCATGCGCGACATCCGTTTCATCGTTTTGGAAGAGGTTAACTGGTCGGTGGCGCGGGGGGAATTTTGGGTGGTCGCCGGCCAGCAACATTCGGGCAAAAGCGATTTTTTGAAGATGACCGCCGGGTTGATGGCTCCGGTGCGGGGCGACTGCCGGCTTTTCGGGGCGGAAACCCGGACGTTCGACGAATCGAAACTGGCGGAACGTCTGCGTGTGGGATTTGTTTTTGCGGGCGGGCAGTTGTTCAATCACCTCACCCTCCGGGAGAACGTGGCGCTGCCGCTGGAATATCATCGCGGTTTGCCGCCTGATGAGGTAGCGCGGGCGGTGCAGACGTTGCTGGAACTGCTGGAATTGGCACCGCTGGCCGAGGTCACACCGGCCAACGTAAGCGGCAACTGGCGCCAGCGCGCAGCGCTGGCCCGGGCGCTGATGCTCAAGCCGGAATTGCTGTTGCTGGATAATCCGCTGGCCGGTCTCAGCCCGCGGCACCAGCATTGGTGGCTGCGGTTTCTCGACCGGTTGTGGCGCGGACACGACTGGTGCGGCGGCCGGCCGATGACCCTGGTCGTAACGACGGAAGATTTGCGTCCCTGGCGGAATGAAACCCGGAAATTTGCGCTGTTGCGCGACAAAAAATTCTTTCCCCTTGGCGCCTGGAACGATGTAGCATCCGCGAACGATCCGGTGGTGAAAGAATTAATGGCAGCAACGGTTGAATTGACCTCTTAATCTTAATCTGCCGGAGATTAGGATTATGATTAAGAGAAAAAGCAAGCCGCGCGCCGTTGAAATGGAAATGAGTTAACGCAACCATCTAAAAATCATGGCCCTGCAAGACCTGACCCCGCAACTGCGCACGCGCCTGAGCCGCATGGAACGCGCGGTGGGCTGGTTTGTGTTTGTGGCGACGGCGCTGCTGCTGTTCGGCTTCGGCTATTACATTTATCACACGGCGGAGCGCAAGGGCTGGTTCGTCATCAAGGCGAAGTTTCACACCTACGTCCAAAGTTCGGCGGGTTTGAACGTGGGCGATCCGGTCTACATGATGGGCTTTCCGGTCGGGCAAATTGACAGCGTCCACCCGATGCAGCCGCGTGACCCGCACAACGTCGAGGTGGTTTTTGAAATCCGCGACCCGTTTTTCCGCTACATCTGGACCGGCGGGTCGTATGTGAAAATCAACGCCGCCGGATTTCTCAACCAGCGGCAGCTGGAAGTCACGCGCGCGACGAATGGCTATGCGATCGTCGTCACACAGCCGATCTCGGTAAACACCATTGACGAACTGAAACAGTTGGTGACGGAAAAGCCCGGCCAATGGCAGCTTTCGCAGGACGTCTTGGATGCCAGTTCCAACCTGGTTTTTGGCGCTTACACGATGTTGAACGAGTCCAATTTGCAGCGCATCGCGGAATTGAAGTCCGATTCTCTTTACGCCTACAACAACCAGGAGAAGGACAAACACCACATCGTGGCGTCATGGCATCCGCGGAATCGTCGTTATGAAAATTTTACACCCGGAAAGGACACCGCCTGGCTGAAAGCCGTGGAGTCGCCGCCGGTTTCCGACCAGTTGCAGGCGATGGTCAACCAGGTCCAGCAGGCGCTGCCGGGTGTTCTGGCCCTGACCAACAAACTTGCCGCGGTGCTGGACAATGCGGCCAACGCGACGTCGAATCTCAATGTCACGCTGGCCGGAGCGCAGCCGGTGATCACGAACCTCGCCCTGGTGAGCGCGCAATTGCGGGAGCCGGGCGGCCCGATGATTTGGGCGCTGGGCACCAACGGCAATGAGCAGTTGCAGGGCGCACTGACCAATGCCAACGCACTGCTCGCCAGCACCGACACCAATTTGACCACAATTCTTCTTCAACTGGCCGGCATCACCAGCAATCTCAATGCGCAGGTGCAGGCCAACACGAACATGTTGAGCACCATTTCCAAGACGGTGGCCGATGCCGACGATTTTGTCCAGGGACTGAAGCACCACTGGCTGCTGCGCTCGGCGTTCAAAAAGAAGAACCAGGGAAACACCAATGGGCCGCCGGCGGATTTGTCTCCGCCGCGGACGCGTTAAGACGTCAAGCCGGCTGGCCCAGGAACCGGCGCAGGCGGTTGAGCATGGTCGAGGCGAAACGTTCGTAGGGCGTGAGCACGCGACCATGGGTTTTGATTTCGTCAATCGCTGCCAGTGTCATGCAAAAATCCAGGTCGTGAAAGGCGCGACCGTGCCGGACCCGGCGCAGCCAGCGGCCCAGGTCGGTGATTTCCTCGATTTCATCGTTCTGGCCGGGATGAAACGACACCCGCCATTCGTCGCGGCGCAGAAAGCCGTCGGCCTCGCGCTTGTTTTCAAACCAGGGATCGCACAACAAAATGCAGACGGATTTTCCGAAACAGGCGCCGAGCCGGTAGAACACAACGCGCTTGTCCGCCTCGCAAAAATGATCGAACGCGATGTCCAGCGCGTCCTCGGGCGGCGGCGAAAATTTGGTTTGAAAGCCGAGGCGAAAACCGCCCTGGGCGGCGCGCGATTTTTCGAAGCACAGATTTTCCTCGAAAATCCAGCGCAGATCGGTGGCGAAACCGCGCGCGGCGAGCAGTTGTTTCCAGGCATCCAGCGCCTCGGTCAGGGCCGGACGGTTAAACGGTGTCGGTGAACTCATGTCGGGGACAGTCTATCACTGGTTTTGGCGAAACCAATCCACAAATTGCGGTATGCCCTCCTCGATTTTGACGCGCGGATGATACCCCAACAGCGCCCCGGCCTTGGCCAGGTCCGCGTACGTGCGGGGCACGTCGCCCGGTTGCAGGGGGAGGCGCTCAATGGCGGCTTTTTTGCCCAGCGCGGTTTCCAGCAGTTCGATGAGGCGGCTCAATTTGACGGTCTGCGATCCGCCGAGGTTGAAGATTTCATAGGCGAACTTCTTTTGCGTGCAGGCAAAGACGCCGTCCACGATGTCGCTGATGTAGGTGTAGTCGCGTTCCGTGGAGCCGTCGCCAAAAACCGGGATGGGTTTGCCTTCGTGGATGAGTTTGGCGAATTTGTGAATCGCCAGATCCGGCCGCTGGCGCGGGCCGTAAACCGTGAAAAAGCGGAGCATCACCACGTCCATGCCATAAACGTAATGGTACACGTGGCCGAGGGCTTCGCAGGCCAGCTTGCTGGCCGCGTAAGGCGAGATGACCGAGAACACCGGGTCGCTTTCCGAGAATGGCACCTTGGTGTTCACGCCATAGACCGACGAGGAAGAGGCCAGCAGGGCCTTCTTTACGCCGTGCCGCCGCGCCGCTTCCAGCACGTTGACCGTGCCCTCGACGTTGACCTGCTGGAAAAATTCCGGTTCGTCCAGGCTGGGCCGGACGCCGGCGCGGGCCGCGAGATGAATCACTTGATCAAACTTGACCTGGGCGAACAGGTTTTCCAGGGCCTTCACGTCGGACAAATTTTTGGAGACGAAGGTGAAGGGTTTGCCGAGCGCCGAGATTTCCTTGAGATTCTTTTCCTTGACCGCCGGGCTGTAAAACGAATTCAGGTCGTCCAGGGCCCAAACAGCGTGGCCGTCGCGCAGCAGCCGCTCACATACGTGCGAGCCGATGAAGCCCGCGCCGCCGGTGACCAGAAAGTTCATCGCCGAACGCTAACAGCCGGAGTGTGGTCTGTCGAGTGCGGGCAAACTAAAACGACGAAGCGGCTGGCGAATTTTCTCCCTCTCCTCCGCGAAGCGGAGGAGAGGGCCGGGGAGAGGTGGTGTCTTTTTGTTTTTGTCGCTAAAAAATATCATTTACGCTGCGCCTGTGAATTCCACCAGCAACGCCCGTCGCCTCCGTCATGAGCAGACGGACGAGGAAAAGGAACTGTGGCGTGCCTTGCGGGCGGGGCGTTTTGCTGGATTCAAATTCCGCCGCCAACATCTGCTGGGAGATTACGTTCTCGACTTCTATTGTCCTGCCGCAAAGCTTTCGATTGAACTGGATGGATTCCAGCATGGACTGCCGGAGCAACACCGGCATGACGAGGAACGTAAAAAATTTCTGGCGTCGAAAGGCGTTGAAGAGTTGCGTTTTTGGAACCGTCAATGGCGGGCGAACCGTGAGGCTGTTCTTTTGGAAATCTGGAACACCTTGCATCGGAGGACCGGCTGCGTGGTCGTGATGCGAAAGATGCAGAACCACCGTTTTGTTGCGCCGAAGGTCAGCGAGTTGATACAACCTCCACCGAAGCCGGTTTGAAACGAGCCACCTCTCCCCGGCCCTCTCCCCCAACTCCGTTGGCGAAGAGGGGGGACAACGTCACCCGGTGCGTGAGTTAATAAAGTTTGCGCCGTCGGTGACTGGAAAATCTTCATCGAGGATTATCCATTCAATACATCAATCAACTGCCGCAGGCGGCTGTAATCGCGGCGGTTGAAACCGAACGCGATGCGTGCCAATCCCAGATGGTCCTTGTCTTGAATTTCCTCGGGTGTCGGTTTGATGGATTTGATCGGCGAGCTGGTGATGATGTCGGCGAAGTCCTTGTTCAAAGCGGCGATGGCGGCTGCCGACGGCGCGGTTTTGAGCCGGATGACGAGCGAATCCTTCACGAACCGGCTCGAGTGAAAATTTTGGTAAAAGCGCGTGATGATTTTCACAGCTCCATCCGCACTGTCGGTGATTTGGTAAAGGGACAGGTCTTCGGGAGAAATCAGTTTGTCGCGCAGCAAATGTTCGCGGACGTTCCGGTCCCACGTTTTCCAGTAAGTGCCGCCGGGCCGGTCCATGAGCACGAGCGGCATGAGCTGGCTCTTGCCGGTCTGCATGAGCGTGAGCGCCTCGTAACCCTCGTCGAGCGTGCCGAAGCCGCCGGGAAACAGCACGATGGCGTCGGAGTGCCGGATGAAAATCAATTTGCGCGTGAAAAAGTATTTGAAGGTGACGAGTTTCTTGTCCTCGGCGATGACGGGATTGGCGGATTGTTCCCACGGCAGGCGGATGTTGACGCCGAAACTGTTTTCCGGCCCGGCGCCTTCGTGGCCGGCCTGCATGATGCCCGGGCCGGCGCCGGTGATGACCATGAACCCGGCCTTGGCAATTTTGCGCCCAAACTCGACTGCCTGTTGATATTCCCGTTGGCCGGGCGTGGTCCGGGCCGAGCCAAAAATCGTGACCTTGCGAATGTGCGCATACGGCGCAAACAACCGGAACGAGTAGCGTAATTCCCGCAACGCGGTCTGGATGACGCGCACGTCGCCGGTGTGTTTCACATCGGTCAAAAGTTTCAGCGCGTTTTCGAGGATATCGGCGACTTCGTCTTCGTTGCAGCCGCCGCCTTTGAAAGCGATGAGTTCCTGAATTCGCCTTTTTAACTCCAAATCGGCGGCGGGCTTCGTCGTCGGTTTCGGTTGGTCCATGCGGTCAGGATAACTTCGCCGGCTGCAATTGCAACGGCACACCGGGCGCATCCGGTTTCTTGCAGGGTTAAATGCGCCGTCCAAGAATCCCAACGGGATTCCGTCTCAAAGCCCAGGGTTGCGAGGAACGAGCCACCCCGGGCATCGTCCCCAACCATTCCCAACCGCAACGCGGTTGTGGTCATTCCGTGCCCGCGGGCCTATCACCTCAGCCACAACGCCGTTGGCGTTGTTTCCATTTCCGGACGTGGACCCAAGGTAGCCCCGAAAAATCGGGGCAACCTTGGGCTGAAGGGCACAATCCCTTTGGGATTGAACCGCCAGACTACTGCTCAAAACTGAGATGCGCCCCGCCCACACCGCCCACACCAACGTGCTGATTTGCCGGTTGACAGGGTGGGCGCGGAGAAACTATAGTTCGTTCCCATTTTGCATCCTGCAAGGAAAGGAAGTGAGTTGCGTTGACCGAAATTAAATTAAAAAAAGGCGAGTCAGTGGATCGGGCGTTGCGGCGACTGAAGAAAAAAGTCGACCGCGAGGGCACCTTGAAGGTCGTGCGCAATCACCGGCATTTCGAAAAGCCGAGTGAAAAGCGCCGCCGCAAGGAAAAGGCCGCGCGTTTTTCCGCGATGCTGACCGCGCGTTACGCGGATTTGTAATTTTTTTATTGCAACCAGACCGGACACGGCAAAAATTCTGTCGTGGCCGGTTTGTCATTTTGTCCGCCAATCCGCAACCGGCAACCGGCAATGGGCAATTAAAACATGTATTCGTTTTCCACCTGCTGGAATTCCCACCGTCACATTGACGGCCGCGCCATGATGCGCGCAATCCGCGAGCTGGGTTTTGAATACGCCGAACTCAGCCATGGTGTTTCCATCAGCCTCATGCCCGGCATTCTCGCCGCAGTGGACGCGGGCGAGATCAAAATTTCCAGCCTCCACAATTTCTGTCCGCTGCCGATGGGCGTGACCCATGCCGCGCCGAACCTGTACGAGTTTTCCGCCGAAAAAGCCTACGAACGCGAACTGGCCATCCGTTACACGCTGAAGACGTTTGAATTTGCCGGGCACGTCAGGGCGCCGGCCGTCGTGTTGCACCTTGGCAGCATCGAGTTGAAGGATTACACCGGCCGGTTGTGCGACCTGCTTGAACGTGACGGAACCAAAACGCTCCAGTATGAAAAGCTTCTCGCCGAGGCTGTGGCCAAACGCGAGGCCGCCAAGGGAAAATTTGTCGCGCACACCAATGAGACGCTCCGCCAGCTTCTGCCCGAAGCCGAGAAACGCGGCCTGAAGCTCGGTTGCGAAAACCGCCAGGCGCTTGAAGAAATTCCGCTCGAAAGCGATTTTGCGTCATTCTTCCGCGAGTTTGCCAGTCCGAACGTTGCCTACTGGCACGACCTCGGCCACGCGCAAATCAAGGAAAACCTCGGCCTCATCCGGCACGTGGCGCACCTGGAATCGCTCGCCGCCCGGCTCGTCGGTTTTCACATTCACGACGTGCAATACCCCGCGCACGACCACGCCGCGCCCGGCACCGGCATGATTGATTATGCCGCGCTCAAACCGTTCGTGAAACCGGAGCACATCAAGGTGTTTGAACTCAGCCCGGGACTGCCCGTCGAAGCCGTCAAATCCGGCGTCGCGCACGTTAAAAAAATCTGGGGCGAGGAATGAATTTGTGGCCGCGTTTGTCAAAACGCGGTTTTGTCCGCCGTTTCACAACGGCGGCTACGGTTTGCGGTCCAACCTATAAATCGTATATCATAAATCACAGATGACACGCGTCGCACCCCGCAAGACTGCCGTTGAAATCGTCCGCCGTTTGCAAACGGCCGGCTTCGCCGCGTTCTGGGTCGGCGGCTGTGTGCGCGATTTTCTACTCGAACACGAGCCGCAGGATTACGACATCGCCACGGACGCGCGCCCGGAGCAAATCGAAAAACTGTTCCGGCGCACCCTCGCCGTCGGCCGCAAATTCGGCGTGATGATGGTCGTCGAAGGCGAACACCAGTTCCAGGTCGCCACCTTTCGCGCCGAGGCGGATTACCAGGATGGCCGGCATCCGGAGCAGGTGACCTTCAGCAACGCCCAGGCGGACGCACAACGGCGCGATTTCACCGTCAACGGGCTTTTTTACGATCCGGTCGCGGAAAAGCTTCACGACTGGGTCGGTGGCGAAAAGGATTTGCGCGAGCGAATCATCCGCACCATCGGCGCGCCGGAGGAGCGGTTTGCCGAGGATCATTTGCGCCTGTTGCGCGCGGTGCGGTTCGCCGCGCAACTGGGTTTTGAAATCGAGCCGAAAACATTTTTTGCCGTCAAAAAGCTGGCGCCGGAAATCACAACCATCAGCGCCGAGCGGGTGCGTGCCGAACTCATCAAATTGTTTTCGCCGCCGCAGGCCGCGCGGGGTTGGGTCCTGTTGCGCGACAGCCGGTTGCTGGCGCACCTGTTGACGGAGCTCCTCGCCACGGTGGCGTGCGAGCAATCGCCGGATTTTCATCCCGAAGGCACCGTGTTCGAACACATCCGGTTGATGCTCGCGAAACTGCCGCCGGACGCGCCGCCGTCATTGTCATGGGCCGTGATTTTGCATGACATCGGCAAACCGGCGGCGGCCGAGCGCGACCCGGCGACCGGCGTGATTCATTTTTTCGGCCATGAACAAATCGGCGCGGCGATGGCGGAACGGATTTTGCAGCGGTTGCGGTTTCCGAAAAAGCAGATCGAGGAAATCGTGGCGTGCGTGCGGCAGCACATGCAGTTCAAGGACGTGAAACAGATGCGCAAGGCGACGCTGCGGCGGCTCCTGATGCGCGAGACGTTTCCGCTGGAACTCGAACTGCACCGGCTCGATTGCCTCGGCTCGCATGGCAATCTGGACCATTACGAATTTCTGGTGGCGCAGGCGGAGGAATTAAAAAAGCAGCCGGCGATCCGTCCGCCGCTGCTCACGGGGAATGATTTGATCAAGCTGGGCATGAAACCCGGTCCGGCGCTGGGCGTGTTGCTGGAGGAAATCCGCGAGCAGCAATTGTCGGATGAATTAAAAACCCCGGGCGAGGCGCAGGCGTGGGTGAAAAAACGGCTGGCGGCGCATGGCTGACGAACCGATGGAACTGCCGATTGACGGCGTGCTGGATTTGCACACGTTCAATCCGCGCGAAGTAAAGGACCTCGTGCCGGATTATCTGGCCGCGTGCCGGGAGCGGGGCATTCTTCAGGTGCGCATCATCCACGGCAAAGGCATCGGCAACCTGCGCCGGACCGTTCACGCGATTTTGAAAAAGCATCCGGCGGTCATTTCCTTCACCCTGGATCATCCGCAATTCGGCGGCTGGGGCGCGACGCTGGTGCGGCTGCGGCCATCGCCGTCCAACGGGTGAGTTTTTTTTAAACTAGGAAGGTTTCGCCGGCGCAAGCGTCCCGGTTTTCTGAAAGAACAGGATGTAGAGGATGGGCAAAATGCCGGCCGTGTTGAAGATGGCGAGGCAGATGAACCATGCCAGCTGGTCGTGCCGCGCGCTCTTCCACAGGGCAATCAACTTCCAGATACCGTCCCAGATCGCCAGGAGGATGATTACGATGAGAAACGCGGCCAGCAGCGGACCTTTCATATTTGTTCGTGGGTTGAATTTTGGGTTGATCGAATCATTTGATGTAATACCCCGCCGCCCGCCATTGACCATCTTTTTCCTGCAGGAACGTGACGGTCTCAATCGCGGATTTTTTGGCATCGAACGAAGTGTTAAATTCCATGATGACATATTGGCCGTCGGGTGCGCCGGGCAGTTCCGTCATCGGTTGCGCAGAATTGACTTCGCGTGAAAGCAGGCTGCCCAGCGGCTTGCGGGCGCCTTCCAAGGCGGACACCCACTTGTCCTGCGTGATGGCGCCGCGAAAATAATCCGACGCACTGGTCCAGCTTCCGGCAAAATGACCGTCGTCAATCGCTGCCAGCCACATTTTCGCCGCCGCCGTCGCGGCATTGGCGGAACTGGATTGAGTTGGCGCCGGTTTGTCGCCTGATTTTTGCGCGGCTCGGAAATAAACAGCGGCTTCATCGCGGGCGAGTTTGGCCTGGTCGTACTCGTGCGATGTGGCCTTGCCAACGGCAAACTTTTTGCCGGTGACATCCACATCCGATTCTGCGCCGGCCAGTTTGAGCCGGGCGACCTCCACGTTGTCACCTTTGACTTCCGCCGCCGCGATGTCGCGGGCCAATTTTGTTTTTTGGAGTTCATATTCCGTCATCTGGCCTGTCGAAAACCGCCTCTCGGCGTCGATGGCTGCCATTTCGGCGTCCTGGAGTTTCAAGCGCGCAATTTCCTGACTGGCGGTCTGGTCCGCGCCGGAGTCAGGCTGGACAGCCGGCAACGCGGGAGCCGCCGGCTTGCCTTGCCGGAAGTTGATGCTGCCGTTGACGGTGCTCGCCTTGACGCGCGCGCCGCCTTTGCCCAGCGTGCCTTGCAGGTGCCGGCCCACCGGAAATTCTTTTTTCATAACCAACGCCGGGAATTCGCTGCCCAGGCCGCCATTGAGCGTGCTGGCCGTGACTTCCGCATTGGCGTTCGCCGGCAAGATCGCTTCGAGCTGGCCGTTGACGGCATCCAGCGACACGGATTGACCGCGGCCGAGCGAAGCCATTTGGGCTTTGACCGGGCCGTTGACAGAGGAAAGTTTCAGGTCACCCGCCGCGCCTTGGATCTGGAGCCGGCCGTTGACGGTGGAGGCTTCAATGTTGCCGGAGACGCCATCAATCGTGATTTGTCCGTTGACGCTGGAGATTTTTTTCAGGCGCGCGTTCTGCGGCACCCAGACCGTGTAATCCACGGTGGCATCATTTCCATTCCCGTTATTGAACCACGGCCGGTTCCACAAGTATGGGAGCAAATCGTGGTTGGTGGTCGCGCTTGAGGATTTTTCCGTGTGAACAATGATTTCCTCCGGGTTTGAATCAATGTTGATTTTGACGGCTTCGACACTTTCACTGGTCTTGCCATGCTTGACGGCTTTGATGGCCACGGTGTTCCGATCCCATCCATGGATTTCAATCTGGCCATTGACGTTGTCGACGCTGAGGCGGCCGTCGGCGGCGAGCGGAAATGATTGACTGGAATTCTTCCAGAACTCTCCTTTTGTGAAAAGGCTGCCGGGGTCTTTTGTCTCTTGCACGCGAGGCTCGCTCAATGTTCCGGCTGTCATGGGTGGCGTTGACATTGCCGGGCTGACTGGAGCAGGCGGCACAGGTGACGTTGGTGGCGTTGGCGGTGTTGGTGCCACGACATAATGCACTTTCAGGGCCGAGAGATTCAATGAGCCATTCGGATTGGTTTGGAGTTGCACCTTGTCCGCTGTGAGTCTGCCGTTGGTGGTTTCGATCACAACCTGACTGTTCTGCGACGAAATGTTCAAAGTTTTGCTGGAATCTTCGTGAGTGGCCGGGACGATAAGGCCGTTGCTGTTGGTTTGAATTGGTATGGCTGGTGGCGCCGGCAGGATTTCAATGCCGTTGATTTCGGGATTTTGCTGCTGGGGAGTGAAGTTGATGTTCAGTGTGCCATCGGTCACTTCCACAGTGACGGTTTCGACGCAGGCGCGCTGGGCGCCGCCAGCCGTGGCCCAGACATCGAAGTCCTTGAATTCATGGCCTTCGACAATGTACGTGAACACCCGCCCGCCCGGTCCCTTGATGGCGTCGTAAGTTTCGGCGAAATGCAGTTTTACAACATATTTGCCATTCGGAACGGGGTACGCAAACGAGGTCATGCCGTATCGTTCGCTTTGATACAACTCCGGTTCCTTGGTGTTGGCGATCGCCAGGTGGTCGGGACGTTCCGCGGTTTCGCCGTCAGTAAAACCCTGGTCGGCCAGCCACAAGTTGCCTTCCGCATCCGTCAACGGCCTGGACGAACCGGCTTTGATGCGAACCGGCGGGGGCACGGGTGCAGGCGCGGCATTCTCCGGCGGTACCGGTGGCACCGGCATCGCCATTTCCGGGGTTGATGAACTGCTGGTGGCGGTCATGTCCACATTGTGCGTTCTGTCAATCTGATGCCGCACAAATCCATATACAGCCGTCAGCCCGATGACGATCATACAGAAGATCACCGCGATTCCGATGAGCCACGGCCAAGCTCCGCCCAAGGCCGGGTGCGATTTGGGTTGGCGTGCAAAGGTCTCCCGGATGTCCTGGCGCGACAAAATGATCAGCGCCCAGATGCCCATGGGCAAGCCGATGAGGCTGCAGGCCACGATGGACAAAATGGCCGCGGCCATGGCCCAGGCGTAGCTCCGGAGCCGCAGCATTTGAAATGCGCCGAACAAAATCAACAGACCTGGGATCACTTTGAAAAAGACAATGCCGGCATCGGCCATGCCGGAAAAGGAGCCGATTCCCAAATTGCCCAGCATCGGTCCCAGCCATCGGTCATAACCGGAAACGAAGAACAAAGCGGTCAGGGCAGAAAGTAATTTCCACAGAGCACCCACCATCAGACCCACAGCCGGCGCCACAATCATGCCGGTGTGGGGGGTGGGTGTTTCCCCGGGCGTCAACGGCGCGGGTTGGACACTGGCGCCGGCTGGAGGAACGGTTCCACCCGGCGGCGGGGTGGACGGCGGACCGGTCATTGGGCTGGTACCGGTTTTCGAATCGCCGTTTTGCGGATGGAACCAGTTTGTTATTCTCCTTCCCTGGCCATCGGTGAACGCCTTGCAGAGGATTAAAATCCAGTCAATGGTGGCCCAGATGCCCAAGCCGCAGATCAAGAATCCCAGCAGGATGCCCAAGGTGGGTTGGAAATGTCCGCCCGTGGTGGCGCAGGCAATGATCAAGAGGATACATCCGCCTAAGGCGGCCAACTGCAGGAACGCGGTCCAAATTTTTCCGACGTAAAACCGGTGCGCGCCGAATACGCCGAAAAAGAGGGCCAGCAAAAATCCCGGAAGAATGGCCTTGTCGCTCGCGGCTTTGCCGGCCGGGATTAACGCTGCAGACGACACGGTGCCCGCTTGGGCTGCGAATCCCGGGGCCGCCGTCGGTGCTGATCCCGCGATCGTTTCCACCGCCGTTTTCACCTGGCTGGCCTGCTGATAACGGCGCGACGGTTCTTTTTCCAGGGCATGCAGCACCACCTCGTCCAGCCGCACGTCTATCTGCACTTTCGCCGATGGTGGCTGGAATTTCCCCAGCGGCAGTTCGCCGGTGAGCATTTCGTAGAAGACCACACCCAGCGAATAAATGTCCGCGCGATGATCCACGGTCTGCGGTTTCTCGATCTGCTCCGGCGCCATGTAATGCGGCGTGCCCACCACATCCTTGACCCCGGTCAGCGAAACCTTGCCGGTCGGCGCCCCGACGATTTTGGCAATGCCGAAGTCGGTGATCTTCACCCGGCCCTTTTTGTCCATCAGCAGGTTTTCCGGTTTGATGTCGCGGTGGACGATGCCTTCGTTGTGGGCGAACTGCAGCGCCTCGCAGATTTGGGGGACGATGGCCAGCGCCTGTTCGGGCGACAGCTTTCCGGCCTGTTCGACCTCGCGCAGATTGGCCCCATCCACAAACTCCATCAGCAGGTAGTGCAATGTGCCCGCCTTGCCGAAGTCATGCACGGCCACGATGTTGGGGTGATTCAAACGCGCCAGGGCGCGCGCCTCGCGGTTGAACCGCTCGGCAAAGCCGGGATCGCTGGCGACCGCCGGCGGCAGCACCTTCAAGGCGACCAGACGGTCCAGTGCCGGCTGGCGCGCCTTGTAAACCGCCCCCATGCCGCCCTTGCCAATGAAGCCGAGGATTTCAAGCTGGGGAAAGAGTTGGGCGATTTCCTCGACGGGTGGCGGCACGAAACGCTCACCGGCGGCCTCTCCGGAGACGCCGGGTTCGGTCCCGGTGGGAAAGCCGGACTTGATGAGGCATTCCGGGCACAGCCCCAGCGGCACATCCGGCGGCAGCGGCTTCCGGCAATTTGGACAGATTTTCAGCGTTTCCATATCAGGCATCCTTTCATCCATTACTTAGGAAATGGCGGCAAAAGGTTGCGCATAAAAGCCGTTTAATCGTTGAATGGTCAGGCCGTGGAAATGAAACCGCAGCCCGCGACTGGTTCAATCATTCAACGTTTTGACAATTCAGCGCCCTCACCGCGCCAGCACGGCGAAAAGATGGTGCAGTTCCTCGTCCACTTCGCCGGTGTTGGCCACGGTTTGGGCGATTTCATCATGCAGCAACTGGCGATAACGCTGGCGCAGACGATGCACGGCGGACTTCACCGTGCCCTCGCTGACGCCCAGTTTCACAGCCAGTTCTGCATAAGGTTGGGCGGTGCGGTCGCCCACCAGGCAGGGGTTGAGCACGGCGAATAATTCCGCCTTTCCTTCCTGCTCATATTCGGAACGCAACCGGCGCAGGACGGTATCGAGCAATGTCAAAGCCCAACGCCGTTCGTAGTTTTGTTCAGGCGTGATGTTGTCCGCCGGTTCATGGCCGTAACGGGTTTCCGCCGTGTCGAATTGCAATGGCACGGGCAGGATGCCGCCGCCGCGTTTTTGCGCCCGCGCCTTGTCCCATTCATCGGCAAGAAAATGGTTCATGGCCGACAACAGGAAAGAGCGAAACCGTCCTTTTTGCTGGTCGGCCTGCCCCACCCAATTGCGTTCCAGCAGGCGCGCGAAAAATGCCTGTGTCAGGTCCTGGGCATCCTCCGGCGAATGGCCGCGCCGCCGCACGTAGGCATAAAGCGGATACCAGTAGGTCTGACAGAGGTTCGACAGCGCATCGTGTGCGCGGACGGTGTCGCTGCGGCCGGCCGTCAGCACGACGGACCAGTGAGTGGTGACAAACGCGGGTCGCTGCGGCGCATCACTCCCGGCCGAGTCCGCGCCTGAGGTCGCAGCTTGGGAGGGTGTGCTCACGCCGGCAGACTAACGGCCGGTGCGGAAAGCGCAAGCCGTTCAATGTTGGGTTTTCACAGCGACCGGCGGCGATGCGGGCACGGTTTGGCCCAATTATTCCTGGGTTCTGACGGGGGTAACGTCTTTTTGCTCCAGCGCCTTGATTTTGGCGAGCGCCTCCTGAATGGCTGGATTTTGTTCAGCGTAATCCACGCGCAATTCCGCCAGATGCGCCTTGGCTTCGCGCAAATCAGCCGGATCATTGGGTTCTTCCTTTGTCAGGCGTTCAAGCTCTTTGATTCGCGCCAACGCCCGCTGAATCGCCGGATTCGATTCCGTATAATTCACACGCAATTCAGCCAGTTCCGCCTGCGCTTCACGCAAATCCAGCGGCTCATCGGGATGTTCTTTGCCCTCGTTTTCCAAAGCTTGTATCTTGGCTTGCTGCTTCAGATACACGGGACTTCGGGGTGAATAGACTATGGCCAACTCCGCCAACCGCGCCTTGGCTTCACGTAAATCTGCAGACTTATAAGTGGAAAGGGGCGATGCCATCTGGGAGTTTGCCGCTTGCACCAGTTTGTAACGAATTCTTAGATCGTGCGGGTTGTCGGCAAAACCCAGGATTTGCAAAATGCCTTTTCCGCCTTTGCTGGTCTGAAAAAAGAACGTGTCGGTTTGGCCCGGCATGGCGCCAAAGACCTTTTTTTGCTGCGGCTCTTCCTGCAGGAGCGCCCAGTTATGAACCACGTCCACGGCGCTGACGATGTCCCAGCCGTTGGTGGGTGCGGGGGCAACGAGCATGTCAACGCCAAGCAGCGTCGGAAAATGTTTGGCTGATTCCGTTACGACCACATCCAGGCCGTTGGTGCGTATCCATTCGTATCCATTGCGGCTTTCCCAATCCAGCGACGCATTGGTCAAGACCATTCCAGAATCCAAATCCAGCCAGCCGAACAAAGCATCCGGAAGGGGTTTGAACGGAAGAATTCGCTCGTGAATGGGGGAAAAATTCCAAGCCTCGGCCGTTGGGGTCGCAGTCCGGTTCAGACAATCCACGATTTCACTGATCTGGCCGGCGCTCATTGAGCCATCAATCTGGCATTCGCCGTTGGGGATGACCGACTGAATCACCGGGGCGGAAAGCACCTGACCACGCAAGACAATTGCCAATTGGCGGCCGATGTTGGTGGCCGTGATGGCCTCAAACTCCTTCGCCCCTGCGGTTGTGAAACGGACTTCAATCACTCGTCTTCCGGTCTGATTGAAGTCAACACCGGCCCGGGCAACGGCGGCATCATCGAGCAGGACCTGGCGCGAGAGGTGAAACCGGTCGTGGCCGGAAGCCGACGTCAGCCGGTCCGCCGGTTCGGTTGAATCTTCCGGCAGGACAAGGCGAAACTGCAGAGTGGATGCGGCGGAGGCAGTTGCGACCCCTTGCGGTTCAATCCGGAACCGCAGACCTTCGCTCAGATGTTTTGCCTGTGCCGCCTGAAGCATCTGCCGTGCAAGGTCGTCCGCCTGGCCGGCATCAATTAAATTCTGCGCCCACTTTTCGGCCTGGTCGAATTTTCCCTCGAGCAAATAGAGTCGCGTCAATCCATGCCAGGAGGCCGTAGCCCGGGGCGCGGCCTTGAGCAGATACGGCTCAGCCAGATCGTATTTCCCCTGCGACAAATAGATTTGGCCCAGACCGTTCAGCGCACCCGGCTGGTTGGGGTCGAGCGAAATGGCTTTTTGAAACGCCTGCTCGGCTTCCGGCGATTTGCCTGAATTGAAAGTGGCCCAGCCCAGGCCGTTCCATGCGTCTGCGTTGTCGGGCGCGAGTTGGACGGCTTGCTGGAATTTTTCCGCGGCTTCGTCCAGCTTTTGCGCCTGCCACAATTGCCAGCCTTGTTGTGTCCATTGCTGGGCGGCCGCCTGTTGGGAGTGCTGTCGCGCCTTGACAAAATTCGGGATGGCGATGGCGGCGAACAAACCAATCATCTCGATGCCAACCACAATCGCAATCAGAGCCAGCACCACCACGGCAAACCACCGCCAGAAACGGTCGGGCTTTTGAACGGGTGGTGGCGACGCCTTGCGCATCCGCCAGAAGGAAGTCAGTCCCACCGCCAGCCCCGTGAAAATTCCGAGCGCGAGGCCGGCGAGCACACCCATGAAAAGGTTCAGCGGAACATTCGGTCTGAAGGGACGCCACGGTGGTATGGCGCGGTCGATGATTTCCCCCGTGTGTCCGGGCGGGCGGGCGCAATAGGTCTCGGCAATTTTGTTGGCGATTTCCGCCGCTTCCTTCGGTGAGTCGCTGTAAAAACGAATTTCAATCAGGGCGGTGTTGCGCACGGGCCGAAGATCAATCATGCCTTTCATCAAGGACGCCGTCTGGTCGTCGCTAAAAGTTTCACCGCCGGATTTCTTCCCCCAGCGCTGACCCAGATTCAGCGAAGCGGCAACCGGGTCCAGCACCGCCATGGATTGGATGACTTCAAACTCGGTCTGGAGATGATATGGATTGGGCGGTTCCGGCCCGGTGAGCCGGACCACGGCCGTGGCGACATAAACCTTCGGCAACAGCAAAGTAATGATTACCGCAGCGGCCACGACCAGGAGAAAACCCAGGAAACCCGCCCGTACCCCGCGACGGAAAGGTGATATGGCAGCCGACGCAAGCTGGCTCCGTTTTTTTTCGGATTCCGTTTGCGGGGACTCATCACCGCCGGTACGGGATGTTGTCGTCACAATCGTTTCCACCGCGGTTTTTACCTGGCTCGCCTGCTGGTAGCGGCGGTCCGGCTCTTTTTCCAGGGCGTGCAAGACCACCTCGTCGAGCCGCACGTCAATTTGTACTTTTGCCGAGGGTGGCTGGAATTTCCCCAGCGGCAGTTCGCCGGTGAGCATTTCGTAGAACACCACACCCAGCGAATAAATATCGGCGCGATGGTCCACCGTCAGCGGTTTTTCAATCTGCTCCGGCGCCATGTAATGCGGGGTGCCCACCGCGTCCTTGGCGCCCGTGAGCGTTTGCTGGCCGGCTTCATCGCCCATCATTTTCGCGATGCCGAAGTCTGCAATCTTCACCCGGCCCGATTTGTCCAGCAGGATGTTCTCCGGTTTGATGTCGCGGTGGACGATGTTCTGTTCATGGGCGTATTGGAGTGCCTCACAAATCTTCGGCACAATGGTCAGCGCCTGCGCCGATGGCATTTTGCCGGCCTGCAACAACTGCCGCAGATTGAGGCCGTCGACGAATTCCATCAGCAGGTAATGTAGGACAGGCGTCGCGCCTGTCTCTGACGTTGCCTGTTCTTTATTGGATGGAGACAGGCTGGAAGCCTGTCCTACGGTGCCGAAATCGTAAACGGTGACGATGTTCGGATGATTCAAGCGTGCCAGTGCCTGGGCTTCGCGCGTGAACCGCTCGGCAAACTGGGCGTCCTGCTCCTTTTCACGCGCCAGGATTTTGAGTGCGACGAGACGGTTCAAACGCGGTTGTCGCGCTTTGTACACGACGCCCATGCCGCCGCGCCCAAGGCATTCGAGGATTTCCAATTGCGGAAAAAGCGGCGCGATTTCCTCCGGCTTGGGCAACGGCAGCACGACTTTGGTCCCGTGCGGGCCGGTGCCACCCGGTCCCTCGGTTTGGGTGGCGAGACCGGCCTTCAGCATGCATTCGGGGCAAATGCCGCCCAACGCCGTGGGCGGCACCGGCTTCCCGCAATGCGGACATGTTTTTTCATCGGCCATAATTCTGCCTTTACCACATACAAAGGAGGAATTGGCCAAAGGTTACCAGGGAAAATCCGAAATCCGAAGGTCGAAATCCGGGTGAAACTCATCCACCGGCCAGAGTCCGGAACAGATATCGCAGCTCGTCTTCAACTTCTTCCGGACCCGACACGGTATCGGCAATGGTCTCGCGCAGCAGTGTGCGGTAACGCTGGCGCAGCCGGTGCACGGCCACTTTCACCGCGCCTTCGTTCATGTCCAATTGCCGGGCCAGTTCGGCGTAAGGCGCGGCGTCGCTCTTTCCAGCCAGCGTGGTGCGCAGGGTGTCAAACAGCATGCCCTTGCCGTGCGTCCGGTACTCCCCGCCCAGCCGTTGATAAACCTGTTCCAGCAGCGTGATGGCCCAGCGATGTTCAAACGCCTTTTCCGGCGTGAAATTTTCCACCGGGATTTCGCCCAGCCGCGTCTCGGCGCTTTGCAGGTCGAGTGAAATCACTTTTCCGCCGCCGCGTTTTTGCGCGCGGGCCTTGTCCCATTCGTCGGCGAGGAAATGATTCAGGCTGGCGAGCAGGAAGGAACGGAACCGCCCTTTCTCCGGCGCAACCGTGGCGACGGCGTTGCGCTCCAGCAACCGCGCAAAAAATTCCTGCGTGAGGTCCTGGCCGTCTTCGGGCGAATAACCGCGCCGCCGCACATAGGCGTAAAGCGGATGCCAGTAGGTCTGGCACAGGTTTTCCAGCGCGGCCCGGGCGCGGGTTGTGTCGCTGCGCGCCGCCGTCAATACCACGGACCAGTGCGTAGTGACGAAGACCGGGCGGTGCGGCGGCTCGTAGTGGGTCGAAGTTGATTCTGGCGCGGCTGGCCCGGAAGTGGTCACGGGCGCGAACGTAACGCCGCCCGCGCTCGCAACGCAAGTCTGCTCAACCTTCCGGGTTGAATTATTTTGGGGAACAGTTTTCCAGGCTGGCCCCGAAAGCATTCGGGACAACCCCGGGCTGATGATGGAATCCCGCCGGCTTGCGATTCATCGGAGTTGGGATTTTTGGACGGCGCGTGCCGTTGCGGAATGAAAAGTGGCGGCGGGAGTGGTGCCCGCGTGCCGGCAAATTTGTGTCGCCTTTCCGGCGAAGTCAGTGTTTCAATGTCGCGGAAAGAAGCGCAAACGCGCCGGCCATGATTACCAAAACAACCTATAACGCTGCGTTGTTCTGCACGGTGTTGAATTTGGTGGCTGGCGCAAATCCCGCCTTGGCCGCGTCACCCATCCGTGATTCGCACACACCCGGCTATGTCACCGCCAGGGAGTTGCCCGACGGTGCCATTCCGCCGGCGGATGCCGATGGCAACTTCATCATCGGCCCGACTCACACCCGTGCATCGGAAATGACCGTGCAGACCAACGTGCCCCAAGGAACGGTCTATGAATTCACGATGAGTTCGGCGGACAGCAAAATTTATCCCGGCATCGCGCGCGAGCCGAAAACTTTTGGCACGGTGGATCCCACCGATCCCGCCAAACTGGTGGTGACCACCAGCCACCCGGCGCCCTACACCCGCCGCGTGTCGGTTTATGTTCCGAAACAGTCCGTTCCCGGCACGGTCGCGCCCTTCATTGTCGGGGCGGACGGACCCGACCTTCCGTTGTTCACGGCTTTGGACAATCTCATTGCCGGGAAAAAGGTGCCGGTGATGATTGCCATCTCCATCGGCAATGGCAGCGGCGACGCCCAAGGCAGCGAGCGCGGACTGGAATACGACACCATGTCGGGCCGCTATGCGGAGTTCGTCGAGCAAGAGGTGCTGCCGCTGGTGGAAAGACAGTGTCACGTGACCTTGACCAGGGATCCCGCTGGCCGGGCGGCGATGGGCGGCAGTTCCGGCGGCTCATGCGCACTGATTATGGCGTGGTATCACCCTGACCTTTACCATCGCGTGCTGACGTATTCGGGCACCTACGTGAACCAGCAATGGCCGTATAATGACGCGACCCCGCACGGCGCATGGGAATTTCATGAACACCTCATCCCGAACACTCCGGCCAAGCCGCTGCGAATCTGGATGGAAGTCGGCGACCGGGACCTATTCAACCCGAATATCATGCGCGACAACATGCACGACTGGGTCCTCGCCAATGAAAACATGGCCCGGGTGCTGGCGGCCAGGGGTTATCATTACCAGTTTATTTTCGCCCGCAACGCCGGACACGTGGACGGCCGGGTGAAACAACAAACCCTGCCTGAAGCCCTGGAATGGGTGTGGCAGGACTACCAGCCGGCGGTGAAGTAAATTTGAGGTCGCAAATTGCGACCTCAAACAGAGCGCGAACGGCACGGGCGCGGACGCAAGTAACAACTCCAACGGAGTTGAATCATTCAGCCCGGTGTTGGCCGATGAAATCGGGCTACGCCGGGTGAACGGGCAAAATGAAAACAACTCTGAAGGAGTTGTGGAGTGGTGGCGGCGGAGTTGATATAACCCTTTCAGGGTTGATGAATTTGCGGGGACAGTTTCCTCAAATGCACATGCCTGCTGTATCAGTTTAACGATCGCGAGCAAGCCAATCGAGTTCTTGCCGAATGGCCATGGTGAAGCCGGCGCGCAGGGCGTGGCGGTCAGTGTTTTTTCGCCTTGGGCTTGTCATCGTCATATTTCACATGAAATCCAATTTCGCGTTTTGGCGCGGCTGGCGGCGACATTAGCTGGCGGATGGCGTCAAAGACAACTTTGAACTGCCGGTCGTATTTCTTTTCCATGGCATCCAGTTTGCGGGCCAGTTTGGCATTGGAGGTGAGTATCTGCCGCAACCGCACGAACGCGCGCACGACCATGACGCTGGTCTGCGCCGCCCGTTCGCTGTTCAAGACATTGGCCGGCATCAACGCGCCGTGCTCCGTGAAGGCGGAGGGCAAATATGGCGAAAATTTGAGTTTTACGAGGTGGTCGCAATTTGCGACCACCTCCAATTTCTCTGCTTCAGTCAACTGAAACATGAAGTCGGCAGGGAAGCGTGCAAGATTGCGGCGCACCTGTTCATTCAAACGCTTGGTTTCCACCCCGTAAAGTTCAGCCAGATCGCTGTCCAGCATCACCTTTTCGCCTCGAATGGAGAGGATTGCCCGCTCAATTCGTTCCGTCGGAATCAAACTCGTTTGCCCGTCCATTTCATGCCTTTCGCCCAAGGTGGTCGCAGTTTGTTACCACCTTTAAGGTCGCAAATGTGACTTCAAGTTTTCTTATCTCAGTTACGGCTCGCGGGGACGCTCGCCCCACCGGCGCGCACGGCTTTTCCCGCCGTAGCCTTGCGAAGGTGGAAGTGACGCGCCCTACCTGACTAATTCTTCGCCCCCGCCAGTTTTTCCTCAAAATCCACTATTTCTTTGATCTGTACCAGAAACCATCTGTCGATTTTCGTCAGGTTAAAAATCTCATCAATGGTGAAGCCGGCGCGGAGGGCGTGGCGGATGAAGAAAATCCGTTCGGCGTTGGGAACACTCAGCTTCCGGCTGATGACGTCGCGAGGCAGGATGTCGCGGTCGCCGTAGACTTCCGTGCCGATGCGCCACGGTTTGCCGTCGCCGCCCAGGCCGCTGCGGCCAATCTCCAGCGAGCGCAGGCATTTCTGCAACGATTCCTTGAACGTCCGGCCAATCGCCATCGCTTCACCCACGCTTTTCATCTGCGTGGTGAGCGTCGGGTCGGCTTGCGCGAATTTCTCGAACGCAAACCGCGGGATCTTGGTGACGACGTAATCAATGGTCGGTTCGAAGCTGGCCGGGGTCTCGCGCGTGATGTCGTTCCTGATTTCGTCGAGCAGGTAGCCCACGGCGAGTTTGGCGGCGATTTTGGCGATGGGAAAGCCGGTGGCCTTGGATGCCAGCGCGGAGCTGCGGCTGACGCGCGGGTTCATCTCGATGATGACCATGCGGCCGTTGTCCGGGTTGACGCCGAACTGGATGTTCGAGCCGCCGGTCTCGACGCCCACGGCCCGGATCACGGCAAAGCTCTGGTCGCGCATGATCTGGAATTCCTTGTCTGTTAACGTCTGGATGGGCGCGACGGTGATGCTGTCGCCGGTGTGCACGCCCATCGGATCGAAGTTTTCGATGGAACAGATGATGACGCAGTTGTCGGCCTTGTCGCGCATGACCTCCATTTCGTATTCCTTCCAGCCGAGCAGGGATTCCTCGATGAGAATTTCCGAAACGGGCGAGAGGTCCATGCCGCGCCTGGCGAGTTCCTCGAATTCGTCGCGGTTGTAAGCGATGCCGCCGCCGGTGCCGCCGAGCGTGAACGCGGGGCGGATGATCAAGGGCAGCCGGCCAATCTTTTCCGCGATGGCGCGGGCCTGGGTCATGTCGTGTGCCGTGCCGGAAATCGGCACGTCCAGTCCGATGGAAATCATCAAATCCTTGAACGCCTGCCGGTCTTCGCCTTTGTGGATGGCCTCGGCCTTGGCGCCAATCATTTCGACGCCGTGTTTTTCCAGCACACCGGAGCGGTGCAAGGCCATGGCGGTGTTGAGTGCGGTCTGACCGCCGAGCGTGGGCAGCAGGACAAGCTTATGGGGAACTTGCAGTCGTTCCGCAGTGCGGGATGAGTTCGCGGATTCGTCCGCGCTCTTACGAGGCGCGGCTACGGAATTGCCCACCGGCACGCCCATGCGTTTCATCTCTTCCAGTTCACGCACGATGATTTTTTCGACGCATTCCGGGGTGATGGGTTCGATGTAGGTGCGGTCGGCGAACTCCGGGTCGGTCATGATGGTGGCCGGGTTGGAGTTGATGAGAATGACGCGGTAACCTTCCTCCTTGAGCGCCTTGCAGGCCTGGGTGCCGGAATAATCGAACTCGCACGCCTGGCCGATGATGATCGGGCCGGCGCCGATGATGAGGACGGAATGAATGTCAGTGCGTTTGGGCATCGTTCAAACGGCCACAAATTGAACACGGACGGGCCGGCGATTGAAAGGTAAAATTGCGCGGAACAGCACCCGGTTCCGGCCGCCTGGATTTTTTCTGATCATTGGAGCGGTTTCCTGAACCGAAATCAGCGCGCAAATTCCAGTTTCAGGTCAAAAAATGGCAATTTTCGTTGAGCAAACAATTACCCGATGAACCAGAGTAAAATATATATGTCGGGTTGTGCTTGCGTCGCGTGAGTCAGGTCCTGCCGGCATTTTGGTGTTGTCCTCATTTGTAGGCGACGAGGTGACGAGTCGTTGGGGCTGGCACTCCTTACGTCGTGCCCTACAACCAAATTAGGACACTACCCGGCATTTCTTGAAGTTTGCACAAGCGGCCAAACGATGGCATTATATAGTAGATTTTCTGCATAAAATTGTTACTTGTATGAAAGTATCTTTTCGTTGTCTGTACGCAGTCTTCCTGGCCTCGCTTTTTGCCTGCTTCGCCGCCAGCGGCCAGGTTCGCATTACTGAATTCATGGCCAGCAATCAAAGTACCCTGGCGGATCAGGACGGGGATTTTTCCGACTGGATTGAAATCCAAAATACGTCCGGCACGAGCGTCAACCTGTACAACTGGGCTTTGACGGACAGTTCGGGCAATCCGATGAAGTGGCTTTTTCCCGCCACGAACATCGCGTCGGGCAGCTTCATGGTCATCTTCGCCTCCGGCAAGGACCGCCGCGTGGCCGGCCGGGAATTGCACACGAATTTCAAGCTCTCGGCGGAAGGCGAATATCTCGCGCTGGTCCGGCCCGACCTCACCGTGGCTACGGAATTTTCGCCGGAATTTCCCCAGCAGTTCCCCGATGTTTCATACGGCATCGGCATGCAGCTCAGCACGATCACTTTGGTGGCGACGAATGCGGCGATTCATTATGTGATCCCGGTGAATTCGTCCGCTGATGCCATCTGGACCCATGCGAATTTCGATGATTCCAGCTGGCAGTTGGGAACCAACGGCATCGGCTACGAAACCGGCATCGCCGACCCGCAGGAGGAATCGTTTGCGGCCAAGGTGCTGGCGACGCAGCCGGAGGCGTATTGGCGGTTGAACGAAACGAGTGGGCTGACGGCAGTGAATCTCGGCAGTGGCGGCGTCTCGGACGGAGGGGGTTATGCGGGCAATATTGTTTTGGGCGGCGCCGGCCCGCGTCCGCCGTCATTTCCCACGCTCGAGGTCAACAACAATGCGCCGGTTTTCGACGGTTCGAGCGCCTACGTCAACGGGCCGTATGAACTGGTAAATGATCTGCCGGCATTTACGATTGGCGGCTGGATTTGTCCGACGGCCACGCAAAACAGCCTCACGGGATTGTTCGGCCAGATCGGCACGATGGAAATCGGTTTCAACACGGCATCCACCATCCAAGTCTGGACGCCCGCCGGTTCGGTGTCGGCCACTTATCCCTACGCCGCCAACACCTGGCATTACATCACGGCCGTCGGCGGCAACGGCCAGCTGGCGCTTTATTTCGACGGGACGCTGGCGGGCAGCACGACGATCACGGCGGCGAATTTCGGCGAGTCAGAATACGATTTTAACATCGGCGGCGGCGGCATTTTTGACACCAGCGGGAATTATTTCAAGGGCCAGATTGACGAAGTCGCCGTCTGGTACCGCGCGCTGGCGACGAACGAAATCACCGCGCTGCTGGCTTCCAATGCCGACCAGGTCAGTTACACAAATTACATCAACACCGACGTGCTGTCGAAAATGTATGGCTCGAATGCCACCGCGTATGTCCGCATACCGTTCACGATTTCCGATACCAATGCGTTCAACGGTTTGCAACTGCTCATGCGCTATGACGACGGTTTCGCCGCATTTCTCAACGGTCATTTGATCGCAAGCGCCAATACGCCCACCGGAATCCCGACGGTGCCGACCCTCACGGATTTGAGCACCACGGCTCCAACGCCCGGATCCTACGACGTATCCCAGTTGCTCGTTTCCGGACAAGCGAACAAGCCTGATGGTTTGAACTATTACACGGACAACCAGCTTGGTTTCGGCAGCGGCGAACCGGGCCAGACCTTTACGACCCCCAGCGGCTCGTCCGGATACTTGTTGAATTCGCTGGCCATCAAAACCGGCGGCGGCTCCTCTTCCGGAACCGGCACGCCGCAAAATTATGTGCTGCATATTTATTCCGTGAGCGGCAGCACGGCAATACTGCTGGCGACTTATAACGCGACGAATTTTGTCTTTGCGGATGGCGATTGGCTGCGGTGGGGTGGTTTAAACCTGCCCCTTTCAACCAGCGCCATTTATGCCTATTCATTCGGAAAGGCTTCGGCCAATGTTTACGGATGGGAACAGCTTGGAAATGCCATTGGCAATCTTTATTCAGGCGGCGAGCTGGGCATGATGCCCGTTGGCGGCGGGACGATTACTTTCGGCAGCAGTCATGGCTATGATGCCGTTTTTGATGTCGGGTTGATTTTGCCCGCCGCGCTCGCGTGGAATTCCACCGCCTCGCAGCGGCATCTTGATCCGCAGGCGGTGCAATGGGCGGCCTTCGATGTCAGCGCGGCGCGGCAGTGGCTGCAAACGGGCAGCAACGTGCTGGCGGTTCAGGCGATGAACATCGCCGCGACCAACACGGATTTTCTCATGCAGGCGCAACTGCTCGGCCTGAGCGTTACCGGCACGAACACCGGCTGGAGATATTTCACCGGCCCGACACCGGGCGCGCCGAACGGAACGAGCACAACCGATTTCGGCCCGATCATGTCCGGGGCGGCTCATTCGCCGAACGTGCCGGCGGCGGGCGGCGCGCTCACCGTAACGGCGCAGGCGGTGCCGGGCTTCAACCCCATTGCCAATGTCACACTGCATTACCGCGTCATGTTCAATTCCGAGGTTTCCGTGCCGATGAGTCTTTCCGACCCCAACGGCACCTGGACCGGAACCATTCCCGGCGGCGTCGCGGCGGCAGGACAATTGCTCCGCTATTACGTCACCGCCGTGGACACCGCCGGCAATGCTTCGCGCTGGCCGATTTTCCCCGACCCGATCGATTCGCAGCAGTATTACGGAACCGTCGTGGGCGATCCTTCCATCCAGTCCCAGCTGCCCGTTGCTTATCTGTTCATCCAGGACACGACCTCCGCCGACAACCGGACCGGCACACCCGCGTCGTTGTTTTATCTGAACGAACTTTATGACAACCTCAACATCTACGTTCACGGCCAGTCCTCCACCTACTGGCCCAAGAAGAGCCACAACCTGGATTTTCCCAAGGACCACCAGTTTCTCTACCAGCCGAATGGCATACGCGAAAAGAAGGTCATCTTCATCAGCAACTACGGCGACAAGGCGCGGATGTGCACCACGCTGACTTACGCGACGGCCGCCATGTCCGGCGGCATGAGCCTGTTCTCCTTCCCGATCCGCATCCAGCTTAACGGCTCGTTCTGGGGCATCGAAGACATGGTGGAACACGGCGATGACGTGTGGCTCGACCGCATCGGCCGCGACGGCAACGGCGCACTTTACAAAATGTACAACAACCTGAGCAGCGCGTCCGGCAATGAAAAGAAAACGCGCGAATGGGAGGACACTTCCGACCTGACGGCGTTGATTAACAGCCTGGACGAATCCATTTCGCTGACCAACCGCGTGCTTTACGCCTACGACAATCTCGATCTGCCGCAGACGGCCAGCTATTTTGCGGACATGGCCCTTGCCAGCAGCCAGGATGTCGCCGCCAAGAACTATTACCTTTACCGCGACAGCGACGGCACCGGCGAATGGGCGATTACCCCGTGGGACGTGGATCTGACGTGGGGCCGGAACTGGATTGACAGCAGCGGCTACTTCACGGACACGATTTACACGAACAACGTGCTGAGTTTTGACAACCCCGCCGAGCAATACAAACCCGCCAACCGCCTCTTTGATTTGTTTTTTGCCTCCAGCGATTTCCGCCAGATGTATCTGCGGCGGCTGCGCACGTTGATGGACACCATTCTTATGCCGCCGGGCACACCCACCAACGCGCTGGTCATCGAACCGCTCATCCGGCAATACGAAAGCAAGATGAATCCAGCGGGCATCTCGCCCTCCGACGCCGCGCTGGATTACACGGCCTGGGGCCCCTGGTGGGGCAACACCTCCTACAGCATTTTCCCGAATTTCGCCGAACAGATCATTTCCACCTACCTGCCGGGCCGGCGTAATTTTCTCTACGGCCCCAATGCCTTTCTCAACATCAGTTACATTCCCGCCGCACAGCCAACCAACACCGTGATTCTGATTGGCTCGTGGGATTACAACCCGGTCAGCGGAAATCTGGCGGAACAATACGTCGAGCTGCACAACACCAATTCCTACGCCGTGGATGTTTCCTACTGGCGGCTGATCGGCAGCATCGAATTTTCCCTGCGGCCCGGCACGGTCATTCCCGCCGGCAAATCGCTTTACCTGGCCGCGAACGTGAACACGTTCCGCGCCCGCGCCGCCAGCCCGCATGCGGGACAAAACCTGTTTGTCCAGGGACCGTTCGCCGGCTTTCTCAGCACGCAGGGCAACTCGCCGTTGATCCTGGAAAACGACAAGGGCGCGCTCGTCAGCCAGAACAGCTACGCTGGAAATTCTTCGGCCTCGGCCTTTATCGCGGGCAACCTCGCCGTGTTGCGGTTGGGCGACGGCTCGGAGTCCCTGAGCAGCCACGGCAATTCCGTCTTCATCGACCAGTTCACCACCAACGGCACGCCCGTGGGCAGCATCGCCCTTCCCGACAATGACACCCATGCCCTGCTGGTCAGCGGCAGCGCCTCGTCCGAGGGCGCGCTCACCCGCTCGGCGGACGGACGGTTGCTCGTCCTCGCCGGCTACAACATCGCGTTCACAAACAGCGCTTCGTCTCTCGCCAATTCCAGTTCCACCAATGTTCCGCGCGTGCTCGGCGTGGTGGATGTGTCCGGAAATTTCGTTATTGCCGGATTCACCACCAATCAATACAGCGGCAACAACATTCGTTCCGGCACGACCGATGGACGCGGAAATTATTAGGGCGCGGGCGCGACCAGCGGAACATTTTATTTCGGCACCGGCCCGGCCAGCACCGTCCAAAGCACCGTTTCAAACTCCGCTGTCATCCAGGACCTCGGCGGAAACCTGTATTTCAGCACCAGCAAAACCACGCCCGGCATCTGGAAAATTCCCGGCACGCCAACGACGCCCGCCACCGCCGCCGTATTTTTGAACATGGGCTCCGGCAGCAGTCCGTATGCCTTCGCCTTCAACACCAATTTCACTGCCGCGTATGTTGCCGACGACACGTTGACGGGCAAGGGCGGGGTTCAACGCTGGGATTTCAACGGCAGCGCGTGGACCCTGAGCTATGCGTTCGCGGGCATCACGAATGTCGGCGCGCGCGGACTGGCGGTGGATTTCAGCGGTGCAAACCCGGTCATTTACGCGACCACCGCCGAGGCCACGGCCAATCGTCTTGTGTCCATCACGGACACCGGCGCGGCGGCGCCGGTGTCCACGCTCGCCACCGCCGGGGCCTATCAAATGTTCCGCGGCCTCAGCTTTGCGCCGAATGCGGTGCTCGTGCCGCAATCCTTCCACGCGGCCGCCGCTGCATACGGAATTGCGCTGAGCTGGACCGGCTTGTCGAACCGCAATTACACCGTTCAATATAACGGCGATCTGACCACCACGAACTGGCTGACACTCACAAACCTCACAGCGACCACGCCGATAATAACGGTGATTGACCCGGGAGTGTTCACCAACACCAACCGGTTCTACCGGGTGGTGTTGAATCCTTGACCGCCGCCGGTCGAACCGGGATTGAAGGCGGAAGGAAAGGGAAAAGCCAATCTCAACGCTTGCGAAAGGCGCAGCAAGGACCGGACAATCGGGCATGAGAGAATGTTGCTGGCAAAGAATCACCGGATTGGAGCTGACGGCATTTCTTCTCGGGCTGGCGGCCTTCTTGGGGCTTTTGTTTGCCAGCGAACCCGGTTTTGTGTTTGGCCTGGACCACGCCAACCTGCTGTTTCACGAGGCGGGACACCCGATTGTCGGGTTGTTCAGCAGCCGATTGGAAACCTACGGCGGAACGCTGGGCCAGTTGACATTTCCCGTGGTATTGGCGGTTTCCTTCTGGCGCAAGGGGCAGGCGATATCGTTTGCCGCCTCGGTGATCTGGTTTTTTGAAAACTGGCTGAACATCGCCCGCTACATGGCCGACGCCCGGGCGCTGGAATTGCCGCTGGTGGGTGGCGGTGATCACGATTGGAACACGATTTTCACGCGCTGGAACGTGCTGTCATACGACACGGAAATCGCTGGCACGGTAAAATTCATCGGCTGGACGGGCATGGCGCTGGCCGTTTTGTGGGTCGGTTGGCGCTGGTGGCGCGACCGGGACCGCACCGGGTCAGTTGAACAATTTTGACTGCCCGCCCGCCGGCGCCTTCAAACCCAGCTTTTTG
>Ga0265338_10001877_pt1 | contig 32920 bp, 26 predicted proteins | sample 42126metaG_FD_193579 | JGI IMG/M metagenome (GOLD analysis project Ga0265338, IMG submission 193579) | Rhizosphere microbial communities from Carex aquatilis grown in University of Washington, Seatle, WA, United States - 4-21-26 metaG | ecosystem: Host-associated > Plants > Roots > Rhizosphere...
TCGACAGCTATCGTTCTGTGCAGCTGCGTTACACGGCGCTGAATCCATGCCGGGATCTCGTTATCGTACAGCCGGGCGAATTCGCCCCCGACAGAGTTCTTTTTCAACAGCGGGTACGGCTTCTTACGCGTATCGGGCTTCGAGGCGATGAGGACAAGGCAGGTTGACGGCGAAGGATGTTCGAGGTACGGCTCAACAAGTTCCTTATTAGAAACGCGGTCGAAATCTTTCACGACGACGACCCTCCGTTCCGCCATCATAGGAAAAGAAGAGGCGATGGAAACGATATCTTTGCCGTCGGTTTCGCTGCCATGGATAATATCGAGATTGAAGCCCCTGGTCGCCGGGTCGATTCCTTCGGCAACGACAGCATCGACAATTTCATCGATAAGAAAATCTTCCTCGCCGAAAAAGAAATAGACCGGTGCAAAATCCTTCTTGCGGATGGAAGAAAGAAAGGAATCGACGGAGATTTTTCCTTTGGCGCTTTTTGCCATCGCAGAACTATCCTCTACTGAACCGTCACGCTCGTGATGACGACCTTTTGGATCGGATTGTCGCTGCGGTCACGCTGCACGGCGACAATTTTGTCCACAACGTCCATGCCCTTGACCACTTTTCCAAAAACGGTGTACTGCCCGTCGAGGAATGGCGCAGGTGCGACCGTAATATAAAACTGGCTGCCGTTGGACTTGCGCGCGGGGTTCACTTCATCTCCCTGACGGGCGGCAGCGACCACACCCCGGCCGTGTGTCAGCCCGATCTCGGCGTCAATCGTATATCCCGGCCCGCCAAGTCCGTCGTTCGATCGGTCGTCATCTTTCGAATTCGGATCGCCCCCCTGGATCATGAACCCGGGAATGACGCGATGAAACGTTGTTCCGGCATAAAAGCCCTCTTTGGCCAGTTTGCGGAAATTAGCCGCGTGTTTCGGCGCTTTGTCGTCCGCTAGCTGGACGGTGATGTCGCCCATTGAAGTCTTGATGACCACGAGCCCGTGAGACGCCTTCGTTGAATCCACAGATGATTTTCCTTTCTTTGTCGATTTTTTTTCCTGGCTGACGGAAATCGCGGAGAGCATGATTATTCCACAGAGGAAAACAAGAAATGGTTTCATTGAGTTATTCCTATTGTTGTGAACTAAATGTCAGCCGTGGTCTGCCCTCTTCCAATGGGGAAGGAGCACATCTCCACGGGGGAAGTGCCCTTCTAAAAATGATAGGTCAGGCCGAAGTCAAGACCGACGACAAACATCGATAGTGACGGAACCTTGCCGCGGCTTGGCGGCACCGTGCCGCCAGCACCCTTCAATTGACCAAGCAACTCCCACCGGAGATCTCCTCCGATATATCCGTACAAATGTTCGTCGAACGCCGTCTGGCCGACGGCCTGAGCCTTCACACCGATGCCGTGAGCCGTATAGGTGAAGTCGTTGCCGTAGCCGTCCTTTTGTTCCAGGAGCCCGGTATGATAGCCGATACCTCCGCCGAATTTTAGGAAATACCCTTCGCCTGTCATCACATAATGCACCATGGCTGTCGGCATGTGCATGCTGTAGAATATCGTATACGTTCCCTCTTCCGGGATCGAAAGAGAGTACGATTTGAAAAGATATGAGTACTCGACGACACCCGCCCATTCAAAGCTTAAGGGAAATTCAGCCCCCCCGAAAAACTCAACGTCAGTCGCAAAACCGCTCACAATTGCCGGGTCTCCGAGCGTGTTGATATAACTCGTAAGCCCGGGAGCGTCCGCAAGCGCGATTCCCATTCCGCCGTAGAGTGAAAAAGTGTTCGCCCTCAGCATGAATCCATTCGCACTATCTGGCACGGACTGGGCACGGGAAAGATCCGTCGAGCACACGATGAAGGCTGCAGCAACGGCAATCTTTGCGGTGAATACCGGAAGTCTAGAGTTCAACAGGAAGTCCACTCTCCAACGATTCAATGATCTTGAAGGTCGTACGCGTTGTAACAACCAGACTCTGGAACGAGATGAGGTCTTTCGCAAGGTGGACAGAGCTGATGAATTCTTCCACTTCAGCTTTGTGTCCTTTTTCAACCGTCAGACTCTCATGAACTTTTCGTGCCCCGCCGTGGTACAACTCCAAAATTTTGAAGTTGTCGATGACCGCCGTTTTGCCCCCCGAAAAAATTTCAATACGCTCCTTTGAGAGCGCAGGATCTCCGTTCGCGAGATACTCAATAACTCCTACTGAACCGTTCGAGAAGCGAATTGTTATCGCGATATTGTCGCTCTGCGACCGTTCTCCGGTCAGGGACAAAGACTGTGCAAAAACGGCCGTTGGTTCGCCTCCCGTGAGGTACTGGATTGTGTCGATGAAGTGGCACACTTCACCGATAATTCTCCCGCCCCCTTCCGCCGGATCCTGCGTCCAATGGTCCTTCGGCAGAAAGCCGGCGTTCACCCGGTAATTCACGAGCATCGGCTCTGCCGCATCGGCAAAGAAGGCTTTCGCCTGACGCACCGACGGCGAAAATCTTCTGTTAAAGCCGACCATGAATCGAAGATGGGATCGTTTCTTTGCCGCGTCATGAGCCTTGATGATTTCGGCAAGCTCTTTCTCATTAAGCGCGAGAGGTTTTTCAACGAAAACGTGCTTGTGATTATTTAGTGCCTGCACGCACAAGGATGCATGAAGGTTATGACGTGTGGCGATAAACACGGTATCGATCTTGCTGGACGCATAAATTTCCTTCGGGTCAGTCGTTGCTGACTCGAACCCAAATTTCCGTGCAACATTTTTCGCGTTCAAACCGTTGGAAGTGCATACGGCTCTCAGAATTACGGACTTGGTATTGAGGAACGGTATAAGCGAACTTTGAGCGAAGTTCCCCGCGCCGATAAAACCGATGGAGACCAAACCATTTGATTCACGCTCCGGCGCAACTGAAACAGCATTCGCAACAGATTTCTTTCCATGCGGATATTCCAGCAATACCCCAATATATCGCTCCTTTGTTCCGCGCTGAATCATGGCATATGCCTTCAGGGCATCGGCGATGGGAAAGGTGTGCGTCGTCAATTTTTCGACGTTGACCTTCTTCGCTTTCACAAGCCGAAGGAATTCCTCCATATTGCGCTTCTCCGTCCATCGCACAAACCCGAGGGGATAGTCCTGTCCTTTCTCTTCGTAGGCCTTGTCGTACCGTCCGGGTCCGTATGACCGCGATATTCTGAATTCCAGCTCTTTCATGTAGTACGGCGTTCTGGGGATGGAAATACCAACGTCCCCGACGAGGATGACGCGCGCCTTATCACGGGCGATCGCGCCGGCAAGCTGCACCGGGTCGCTGCTTTTTGTTGCCGCCGTGATGATGATCGCATCCACCCCAACACCGTGTGTCTGGGACAGGATATCGCTCATCAGACCTTTCGAAGCTCGCTGGTAGGCTGCATCTGCCCCAAGTGATTTGGCCAATGCAACAGAACGGGGGTCAATGTCGATCCCGATCACCGAACAGCCGGCTGCTTTTAATATCTGGACAGTTAATTGCCCGACAAGTCCGAGGCCGATGACGGCCGCCGTTTCTCCGAGTGTCGGCGCGGCGAGTCTTACGCCCTGAAGTGCGATTGCGCCGACGGTGGTGAACGCCGCCTCCTGCATCGTCATATCCGCCGGAACTTTTACGCAGAGATTTTTCGGCACAAAAAGGATTTCGGCATGATTGGCGGAACTGCCGCCGCACGCAACCCGATCGCCGACGGCAAAGTCATCGACATCCCCGGCGACGCCGATGACCGTCCCTGCTGAACTGTACCCGAGAGGAGAGAACGCTTCAAGCCTTGTCATCACTTTCCTGTACACATTCAGCACACCCTGCTGCCGCATCTGCTGAATGACGAGCTTTACCATGTCGGGATTCGAACGTATTTTGGAGAGCATACTTCCTTTCCGTTTTTGAACGGACGATCTCTCCGTGCCCGAACTGATCAGCGAATACTCATTGCGGACAACCACCCCGCCCCCTTTCAGAGCCGGTTCCGGCACGTCCTCTACATGCATCGTGCCTTTCTTCATTTCCTGCGAAACCTGTTTCATAAAGTTCATCCTTTTGCGTAAGTGCCGGGACCGTTAGCCGGCGTCCTTCACAATTTCAGTGACCCGAATGTGATCTGTGAAAAAATAATACAGCCCTATGACGACCGTCAGCAGCACCCCGACCTCGTGTGTGAGAATCGAATAGCTGAGTGCCGTTACACTGTCAACATGGTACAACTGAGTGAGAGTGAACGACGTGAAGGAATGATACGTCCCAAACCCGCTTGGCGTCGGGACGGCAAACGCCACCGTTGAAACGACGAGCAGTATCGTGGCAGAACCAAAATTGAGCGAATGATTCGCCATCGCGTCGAAGGCATAAAATGGGATGTACATCAGCAGAAGATACATCCCCTGAATCATGTAGCTCGTGATAATGATCATCACGAACTGCCCCGGGTATTTGGCAATGGCAAATCCGCTGATGAACGATTCGAACAGGCTGTCAATTTTCCCGCGGAGTTTTACGGGCAGGAACACGAGGGACCCCTTCAGCAGCGAAAAGATATATTCCGCTTTGAAGAACAGAAGGATAAAAAGGAGAAACGCACACACCGAACCTCCAAGGAAGATCGGCTCTATCGCCGCGAACGACGGGAACAGCTCTGCGAAGGAATCCGAATAGAAAAACATCACTGCCAGAAGGATTGAAAAAAAGGTGATGATGTCGATAATGCGTTCAATAATGACCGTGCCGAATGCCGCAGTTTTTGAGATTCCTTCGAGCTTCCCGAGCGTGTAGGGCCGGACAACCTCGCCGACCCGCGGCAAAAAATTATTCACCATGTAACCGATCATCACGGCAGAAAAAGAATTCCGGAGAGAAACGTTCCGCTTGATGGGAACGAGAAGATATTGCCATCGCCAGGCGCGGACGACATGGCTGAGAATGCCGCCAACAAGGAGATAAAAGATCCAAACGAAGTGAACCTGCGTCAATGACGTCCAGATGGCGTTAAAGTCCTGCCCGCGAAAAGCGAGGTACATGAACAACGCCATGATGACAAAACTTAAAACGTATCGGATATATGTTTTGGCGCGTATCATGGGGACAACACTGTGCTCTGGCAATTCTAAAAGTAATGCCGCGACGGTGAATGTTTGATTAACGTTCAGGACAAAAATTTGTTGGCTCTATGGAAGAAGGTCATGCCATCACGATCAGGCTCATCAGGCTCACTGGTGAGGCGCATTGTGTCCGTTGGAACGGAGATCGACGACTTCAACATGTTCCGGAACAACGAAGACAAAACGGTCATCCGGAATTCCGGCGTTGAACCGTACATCCTTCAGCGAGTACATTGTCTTCGTTTCGTTCTTGTCGATGTACTCGACGCCGCGGACACTCCAATCCGCGTCGTCAATCCATACTTTGAGCGATTTCAGGTATTTCGCGACGCCGGATTTCGGCGAGAGCTTCAACGTGTACGACGCATGGGTATCCCCGCCGCTGTCGTCGACGAGGGCCGCGCGGAAATTTTTAGGAAGTCCGACAAGGAATCTTTCGGGGGAGAATGAATCCGGAGTTTCCTTGAACGAATCGATGAGCACCTGCTTGTTGACGGGAGAGTACAGCCAGACGGTTGTCCCGTCGGTCACTAGGATCTGCTCTTGCGACTCGATACGGTATTTGTTCCCCTTCTTCATCATCACCGTTCCGGTATACGTCTGTTCAATTTTCGCATACTTCAATGAAACGGTCTGAGTAAAGCTGGCAGTGGCATCCTCAACGTTCGAATACGCTCCCTGTACTTTTTCAAGAACGGCGGCAGCGCTCAGTTTTTCCTTTTGGCCGCAGTGAAGCGGTGAGACGTGGGCATGCATCAATGTGAACATTATGAAAACTGCCAACGTTCGTAGTTTCATATCAGGCTCCTGAGAATGGCTTCGAGTTCCGCTTCACTTTCAACGAGCACCTCACGCGCTTTGCTGCCGTCGAATTGTCCGACAATACCGGCGGCTTCAAGCTCATCGACCAGCCGCGCGGCGCGTGAATAGCCGACTTTGAGGCGCCGCTGCAGTAACGAAACAGAACCTTGTTGATGGCGGACAATTGTCCGAGCGGCTTCCTGGAACAACTCATCGCGTTCCCCCCCTCCGGAGCTCAACGCAGCGCGCTGTTTTTCCAGCACCGAGGGGAGCTCAAACGGCCTGCTGTAGCCTTTCTGCTTGCCGATATGGTCGACGATCGATTCCACTTCATCGCTCGAAATGAACGCATTCTGGATGCGGATCGGCTTCGGGCTGGATGACGGCATATAGAGCATGTCGCCGTTGCCGAGAAGTTGTTCGGCGCCGTTCATGTCGAGGATCGTGCGCGAGTCCGTTTTGGACGATACCTGGTATGCAATGCGGGCAGGGAAATTCGCCTTGATGACACCGGTGATAACATCGACCGATGGGCGCTGTGTCGCAACAACGAGATGGATCCCGACGGCACGTGCAAGCTGTGCCAGCCGCGTGATCGGTTCTTCAACCTCGCGTGCAGCTGTGATCATAAGATCGGCGAGCTCATCGATGATGATCACGATATACGGAAGCTTCCGGTGCTTGAATGTGTCGGAATCCTTCAGTCGTCCGGATGTAATGCGTTCATTATAGTCGGCAATATTCCGCACACCGGCATGCGCGAGCTTGTCGTAGCGCTGTTCCATCTCAAGCTCGACAGATTTTAACGCCAGAACAGCGTTCTGCGGCATTGTAATGATCTTCTCGTCGATGTCTTTTGAAATTGCGAGATAATGATGCTCGAGCTTCTTGTACAGACTCAACTCGATCTTTTTGGGATCGATGATCAGGAATTTTACTTCCGAAGGATGAAGCCGGTAGAGAATGCTTGCAAGGATCGTGTTGATGCCGACGCTTTTTCCGGAGCCGGTTGAACCTGCGATAAGAAGGTGCGGCATTTTCGACAGGTCGTCGACGTAGACTTCGCCGGAAATCGTCTTACCCATCGCCAGCGGAAGCGCAGCCTGTGCGTCACGGAATTTCGCGGAGTTGATAATGCTTCGGATCGTCACGAGCGACGGTTTGCGATTCGGAATTTCAACGCCGACCGTTCCCTTTCCCGGGATCGGCGCTTCGATACGGATGCCTTTTGCCTGCATGGCAAGAGCAAGGTCGTTCGCAAGGTTGACTATTTTTGCGACCTTGACTCCCGTTGCCGGAACAAGTTCGTATAATGTCACAACGGGGCCGGGCGTGACGCTGACGTTGGCAACCTCGACATCGAAATCGGCAAGCTTCGCCCGAAGCAATTCTGCGTTGGCCTTCAATTCTGCATCGTCGATCGTTTCGGCCTGACGCTGCGAGTTCAGAAGGTCGACCGAAGGAAATACGTAGTCGATCTCCTCGTCCTGAATATCCCGCTCGTCCAAACCGACTTCTTCTTCACGCACCATTTCCTTGATATCGAGCGGCGTCTCCTCATCCGATCCGGGCGGGCTCTCTACCGCGGGATCCTCTCTCTCTCCGGCGCCGTTGACAGGCGGCATCACTTCGACAGCAACCGCTTGCACCTGACGGGGCGAAACGATTTTAGGTACGGCAACGCGCCCGGGATTCTGCGAAATCTCTTCTGCCGGACGCTTTACCTGTATTAACGCCTTTTGTTTTTCTTTTTCCGCGATGCGGACGGCACGCCGCTCTTTCCAGCGATCGAGCGCTTCACTGACGGCCGACGCGATCGAGACGAAGAAATTTTTCAGACGTTCGGATGTGACGTGAAGGTCGAGGTCGATGGCAAGCGTAAGCGTGACGAAGAGGAGCGACACCGTAACGATAATTCCTCCCGCCGCGCCGATCAGTTGGCGCAGCACACTCGAGAGAAATGCCCCGACCGCCCCGCTCCATTGCGGCGAAAGGTCCTCAGACATTCCGACAAGTCTCAGGAGCCCGCAGAACGTGGCCCACAGCACAGCGATGGCAATAACGTAATTCGTGAAATACACCAGGCGGCGGATATCGCCGCGTCGGAGCGTCATCCATCCCCAGGCAATGAGCATGAAGGGAAGTACGAAGACGGCGTAACCGACCGTCGAATTGATGAGAAAATTCGACGTAATCGCCCCGGTCAGGCCGAGCCAGTTGTTCGTGGCGTTCGCTTTCTCCTGGATCAGCGGGTCGTTGGTAAAGATCTTGAAAAGTTGTGAAACGGGGACATCGCCGCTCGCTTCATCGGCGGGAGAATACGATACAAGGCAGAGAAGAATGAGGATCCCCAGCACCATAACGAGGAATGACGCGATCTGCTTATTGCGGCGCGACTTTTTTTCCTCGTCATTTTTCTTCCGGCGAGGTGCCGGGTGTTCCGTTGAGATTGGGGTGTCGTCCATTGAAAAAAAATTCTTATCCCTCTTGAACATCAAGAGTAATGGAGTGCTTCGCCTCTTCCTTTTTCAGTTTGATCACATTGCCGATCAGGAGGGGGAGCACGGGAATGGAATCGACGCTCACGCATGTTTTCAGGTCGCTCTCGAAGCCGATGTCGACAAGGTACTTTCCGTGGTCGGAGCTTTTTGCCATTTTGAGCAGATTTTTGCCGACTGTTTTGTAAAGGACCTGTGCTGCTCCAGCTGCGTCATTCACGTCGACGACAACGGGGGAATCCTCAACGAGCATTTTTACAAGCATGCCCGCGCAGACCGCGTCTTCCATGCAAAAGAGCTGCTTTTCGCCGGCGCAGACGATTGAGAAATCCTCCCCCGCCTGGCGGATGAAATCAGCCACGAGCGATACGTTGATGAAGCCGCCCACCGCCATTCGTTTGGCGTATTTCGCCTTCACCATCGCTGACGATCCGTTCGTCGTGCAGAAAATAATTGATTTTCCTTTCACTGCATCTTCCGTATACTCGCTGGGAGAATTGCCCAAATTGAAACCGGTAATGATTTTGCCGTTTCGTTCACCTCCGCGAAGCACAACGTCGCCAAAGAGGTTTCCGGAGACCTTCACCGCCGATTCGATCGAACCGACCGGGATGATCTCCCGCGCTCCGTTATTTAGAGCCGTCACGATCGTCGTGCTTGCTCTCAACACGTCGATCACGACAACGTTCTTGTCGCGCAGCTGCATTTCATCGACTTGAGCAGGAGAAAAGTACACGTCAATTTTCATTGCAACACCTTGTCTCTGTAATCATCTGTGACGCTGACACTACACTCGCTTAGGCTTTGGTTCTTGGGGATCAAGGTCTAAAAGCCTTCCTCGCACAAAGCCGCCAAGACGCAAAATAGATCAAGATAAAACTTACGCAGCTTTACATAATGCTATTTTTTAAGAAACGGCAGCGCCGTAATTTTGCCCTTTACTTCTTTCCCGCGCACATCGATGTGGACCGGACTGCCGTCTGCAAAGTGCGCGGCATCCACATATCCCATCGCGATAGCTCTTTCGAGGGAGGGGGAAAATGTTCCGCTCGTGACCGACCCGATCTGAGTCCCTTTCGAGAGGATCGCGTAGCCGTGACGAGCAATCGCCTTCTCTTCGATCTCGATTCCCACAAGCTTCCGCTTAAGACCTTCTGCTTTTACTTTTTCTAATACCGGTTTTCCGAGGAATTCTCCCTTTTTGAGCTTTGTGATCCACCCAAGCCCCGCTTCAAGCGTATTTGTGGTCTGATCGATATCGTTTCCGTACAGACAATATCCCATTTCAAGGCGCAGCGTATCCCGGGCACCGAGGCCGATCGGCTTGATGCCGCAGTCTTTACCTGCCTTGAAGAGCGCATTCCAAACATTCTCGGCGTACGACGGTGAGAAATAAATTTCATAACCAAGTTCACCGGTATATCCTGTCCGAGAGAGGATCATATCAACTCCCGCGACACTTGCTTCTTTAAACCGATAATACGGAATCGATTTCAGATCGACAGACGTGAGTTTCTGAATGACCGTCTGCGATTTTGGACCCTGAATCGCCAGCAACGCAGTAGCATCGCTCTCGTTCCTGAGATCAACATCGGGCATCAGATGCCGGTTCATCCATTCGAAGTCTTTTTCAACGTTCGACGCGTTCACGACAACCATGAAATGGTTCTCGCCGATCTTGTAAACAAGAAGGTCGTCGACGATCCCCGCATCGTCATAGCACATTGCAGAGTATTGAGCTTCTCCCGGCACAAGCACCGCGACGTCGTTGACCGTCATGCGCTGCAAGAATGCCTGAGCGTTCTTTCCCTTCACTACAAATTCCCCCATGTGCGAGACATCGAAAACGCCGACCGCAGTGCGTACCGCTTTATGTTCTTCGATGATGCTGGTGTATTGCACCGGCATTTCATAGCCGCCGAAAGGAACCATCTTCGCTCCGAGCTGCCGATGGATCGAATGGAACGGCGTCTGTTTCATTTCTTTTTGCCTTTGTTCCAGTCGGCAAGAAACTTTTGGATGCCGATATCGGTCAGCGGATGCTTGATGAGCTGGTCGATCACTTTGAATGGCATCGTGCAGATATCGGCACCCATCATTGCTGCGTCAATCACGTGAAGCGGATGACGCACGCTTGCGACGAGCACCTGTGTGTCGTACCCGTAATTGTGGTAGATCGTGACGATCTGTCCGATCAATTCCATTCCGTTCTGACTGATATCATCGAGCCTGCCGACGAAGGGGCTGATGAAATACGCGCCTGCTTTTGCGGCAAGAAGAGCCTGGTTGGCGGAGAAGCAGAGGGTTACGTTCGTTCTGATGCCTTCAGCCTTCAGCGCCTTCACCGCCTTCAGCCCGTCTTTGATAAGCGGAACTTTGACGACGATGTTCTCGTGTATCTTCGCGAGCTCGCGTCCTTCTTTCATCATTCCGTCGAATTCGGTCGAAACAACTTCTGCACTTATCGGACCGTGGACGATCGCGCAGATCTCTTTCAGCAGGGGGATGAACTCTTTTCCCTCTTTCGCGACGAGGCTCGGGTTCGTGGTAACGCCGTCCAGTACTCCAAGGTCGTTCGCTTCTTTTATTTCTGTGAGGCTTGCTGTGTCGATAAAGAACTTCATTGAATAATCCTTCTACGTTTTATATTGAGCAGTGATGTCTTTGTCTTGTTTCCGCGAAATAAATCTGAACTCGTCGATCGCGAGGGCTTTGTCTTCTTCAAGCTTGATCTGGACGAAGAACCGGAGCTTGATCTTCGTGAGCCGGCTGATCGTCCCTCCCATCAAGTGTGCCGCGATACTCGGATGCACGCGCAGGATAAGGCGGAACTCCTTCGATTCCGATTTGAACCGCCGGATCCATCGTTCGATCTGGCTGACGATGGTGGTCTTCGACTGGATCAAGCCGCTGCCGCCGCACACAGGGCATGGTTCCGTGAAGCTATGAATGATGCTTTGCCGGATCCGCTGTCGTGTGATCTGGACGAGGCAAAACTCTGTCATTGGAAGCACTGTCGCCTTGGCCCGGTCTTTCCGGAACTCCTTTTTCATTTCATCGTACACTTTCTTCTTGTTCTTTTCTTCCGAGATGTCGATGAAGTCAATAACGATGATGCCTCCAAGGTCGCGCAAACGAAGCTGCCGGCATATTTCGCGGGCCGCTTCAAGGTCCGTCTTCAGCGAGTTCAATTCCTGTTCCTGCTTCGCGGCATAACGGCCGCTGTTCACGTCGATCACGGTCATCGCCTCGGTATGGTCGATGATGATGTAGCCGCCGCTCTTCAGCCACACTTTCCGCGCGAGGGTTGTGGCAATTTCCTTTTCCACGCCGAAGACATCGAAGATCGGTTCCCGTTTCCCGTAGTACTCGATCTTCTCGACCATTTGGGGGGAAACAAGTTTCACGTACGTCTTGATCTCTTTAAACAATTTCTTATTATCGATCACAACACGCTGGACATCTTCGCTGAACAGATCCCTGATCACGCTCGATGTGGTTGCCATGTCTTTATAGAGGAGCGCGGGAGCAGTTTCTTCCTTCACCGCTTTCTCAATCTCCTTCCAGGTCGTCAAGAGAGATTCCAAGTCCTGGAGAAATACTTTCTCATCCTGATTCTCTGCGTTGGTGCGGACGATAACGCCGAACGACGGGGGGAGAATGCTGCGCACGAGTTTTCTCAGGCGCCTTTTCTCTTTGAAGCTGCTGATCTTTTTCGAGATACCGACTTTGCCGTCGAACGGCAAGAGCACGAGGAAGCGGCCGGGGAGCGAAACTTCCGTCGTCACACGGACTCCTTTCTTCCCGACAGGCTCTTTGGTGACCTGGACGATGATCTCCTGGCCTTTGGTGAGATTGACGTTGCGGTGCTGCCGTTCATACCGGGGCCGATGATCGTGACGCTCCCCTTGTCTGACAGGCGGCGGCGGCACAGCCACAGCGACAGCCGTCCCATCGGAGGGCGCTGCAACAACCGGAGGTGCGGGATGATGCTGCTCTTCCTCATCGTCGTCCCCTTCCGTGTCGATCTCAGAGTCCTCTCCGATCATGGCGTTGTATTGCCCTAACGATGCACCGATGTCGGAAAAATGGAGGAACGCATCCTGCGGCAGGCCGACGTCAATAAATGCGGCCTGGATCCCAGGCATGACTTTCGCGACCTTGCCGACATAAATGTCCCCCACCAGCCTTTCCTTTTCAGGGGTCTCGACGAACAGCTCGGCGAGCTTACCTTCTTCGGTTATTGCTATGCGAACTTCGTTCGCGGTGGAGTTGATAACTATTTCTTTTCTCATGAAACAAAATTCCTTGTAGTGCGCCGAATAAAATGATCGTCAATCCCCTTCAGGCGTGTGACAATCGAATAGTGGAATAGCGCGATTTCCTGGCTATCATTACTTATGTGGTGAATTTCCAACAGCACGAATCAGTGACCCCCTTCGCCAGCAAGTTCAACTCAGTGCCCTTTTGGGGAGCGAAATTCAAATACCCCTACGGAACAGAGCAGACCATGCTCTTTGTTGCGCTAAAAAAGGCGCTTCTGCCCTTTTTATAAAATTCAAGGTAAAAGTACGAAAAATAAGGCAGGCTTGCAAGCTCTTTAATTAACGAGGATTTACGCCAAGGGGAAATAAAAAAGGCCAAGATTCCTGTATCACACTTTCGGCAGCGGTCGACGATTCAACGAGTCGTCGACTCGTTGAGGGTCGGGCGAAAGTGTACGTTCTGACTGAAGCAACTCTTCAATTTTTATGTGATTAAATTGGGAAATCAGCCGCTTTTTCCTTTCGGTATTCCATTTCTTTTTCAATTCCTGCTCACGCCACATTGCCTCCGATCGCCGATCAAAGACTTCAAAATAGCCCAATTGCCACGGTGATTTCTTCCGAGTAGATTGAACTCTTCCTGAATTATGAAGTTTTAGTCTCGCATGAATATCTTGAGTCTGTCCAGTATAGAGGGTTCCGTCAGCGTCGCTCACGAGAATGTAAACGTAAAACATTAATCCCTCCCCACGAATAAAAAAGGTCAAGCTTACTGTATCACACTTTCGGTAGCGGGCCGTTGCTTCCTTCCGGACCTGGCGGGGTTGGGCGACTTACGGTTGTACAGGGCTTGACCTTTACAATTAACAATGAACAATCAACAATGATCATTCATTCTTAATTCATAATTCTTAATTATTAATTGCTCTCTTGTGGAGCTGATCGGGATCGAACCGACGACCTATTCGTTGCGAACGAATCGCTCTCCCAACTGAGCTACAGCCCCAATTTAAGGTCTTCGTTGTGAATGAATTTCGCGATACATCCTTTTCATTCACGCCCAAGATTTCAAGTTTTGGACCAATTCGTCCAGCTGGTAATTATCCAAATCTCTGAGACAATATAGTGAACAATAGAAGTTAATTCAAGGCTAATTCTGCCCGTCAAATTGGCATCTGAGTATTGAGAGAGAGCCCAAATTGCAGCCTTTCGGTCTTAGCCCTGTTCCAGCGCCAAATAATCGTTACCAAACTCCGTATCCGAGTATTCTAATGCGAAAGCTTCAATCCCCCGGCCGCGACAGAAGGGAATGGCGAGTAACCGCCTTTCCAGACTCGTGATCGCGCCATCTTTCCTTTTTTTGAATTTACAATCACGCCGCTGAATTTGGAAATGAGGGTCTATATTCATCAGACAATTTCAATTTCAGGCAACGGAAAAATGAATTTGCCCCCCTGTTCTATGTACTCTCTTTCCCTCTCCAAGATTGAATTCTTGAAGTGCCACGGGAGCGCCAAAAAATAGTCCGGCTTCATTGCTCTCGCTTCCTTTTCTGAAATGATCGGGATGTGCGTTCCGGGAGTATAGCAGCCAAATTTTTGTTCGTTTACTTCGGCGATATACGGCACATGACTGGTTGTAATTCCGCAGAATTGCAGCAGTACATTTCCTTTCGTGGAGGCGCCGTATCCAAAGACTTTTTTCCCATCGTTTACCAAAGCCTCTATTAACTCCGTCAGATTCTTTTTGTGCTTAAATACTCTTTCTTCAAAATCACGATACGGCTTAGGAGTGTCCAGTCCCATATCTTCTTCTTGCTGCAGCATCCAGTTTATGATCGGCGTATTGGAGACATACGACGCGTGCTTCTTCGAGGCCGTAACAGCAAAACTTCCGCCATTGATGGCATTCATCTGAACATCTAGCACCCGCATGCCGCAATTGTCAAGCAGATTTTTAACGACTTTGAAGGAATAGAATTCCAGGTGTTCGTGACAAACGGTATCGTATGAATTGGAACGCAGCATAGACGGCATGTAACTTTGCTCAAAATGCCATATTCCGTCCTCGGCCAGTATTGCTTCAATATCTTTCACAAATTTCATGGGGTCTTCTAAATCATAGAACATTGCGATCGAGGTAATGATTTTTGCCTTCGTTTTGGGGAATGCCCTTTCAAATATTTCGGCCGAAAAAAAATCGGGAATGAGAACAATATCGCTGGTGTAGAACTCCTTGAATTTGACGCCGGTGGGGTCAATGCCGACCTTCGTATACTCTCCGGAGTAGGCCTTCAGAGTTGTGGTGTCGTTGCTGCCGATATCCAGAACCAGATCACCTTTTGACAATGATATCAAGCGTTCTAACGCGCGAATTTTATTGGTCAGATGCTTTACCATCGATGCATTCAAGCCCGAGCGATAACCATAATTATCCCCATACATTTCCTCGGGCGAGTACGATTGTTTCATCTGAAGTAATCCGCTGTCCGGGCACCATACTAAATCTAAAGGGCCTTTCGTGATGATCTCATCTTTCGATTTTGGAAAAGTACCGGTAAGACAAAGTTCTCCGAGGGAAAGTACGGTGATAAGATTTTTACTTTTGCCTATCCTGCATTTCGAAATTTCATTATACATAAATTTCCTCGCCTAGGGTTTTGTACTCTGCTTCATGACCATCATCTGAAATTGGCTGTCGATGCGATCTATGCATTTGGTGCGAATCAGATTGAGCTTCGCAAGCTGCTTTATGACAGCATCTTTTTCCGCCATGGGTACTTTCTCAAATTCATAGACTTTTTCCTGTTCATGCCATAAATCGCAATTGGTTTTCGCCAGCTCTGAAACAATCTGTCCGATACTGCCTGTGACTTCACTTATTTCATTACCGTCTTTTTTGTATACTTTGTTCGATGAAAAGATCAGCTTTTCCGGCGAAATCACTCCAGAAACTGCATCAGAAACATATGAATTTATTTCGTCTCTAAGCTGATTCTCCTGGAGGGCAAGGCTCTCAAGTCTTGTGGGATCATCAGCATGGTATTGCTTTAGCTTTACCACGGTGAGTTTGTCGCAAAGCGAGCCTAAGGTCTCGGCCATATCATCTCCTGCTTTCACTTGGTGGTGTTTCCCGGTTCGATCGACCAATCAAACACCGGGTTCTTCAAGCCTCTCGCTCGGCGCACATTTGGAGCCGGTATCAATAATTGTCATCGACGATTCGTTCGGGACAAAATCGATTGCATGGTGGTCGGAGATCGGCATTGCTTTCCGGACTCAGAATATTTCCGGGAATAACCGCATTGACGATTTCAATTGCAGCATCGTCCATGGAGTCAATTTTCAATTCGCTATCGGATGGGAACTCATTTCCCCGCAATCGAGCACTCTTATGCTTCTCTCTGCACTGCTAATCCATCTATTGATAGGCCACGTAATCGCGCGAGCAGCATGCCGGCAACGGCTCATCCATTGTTAACGTTTTCGGTCCCGGGCGAGCCGCAACCGCAAGGGCAAACCTCGATACCATATCGGACGGAATATGTCCTATCGCCGCAGCGACGAATGACTCAACTTCAGCGAAGAAAAAGACCCGACATCGGGAACATAAAGTGAAGCCAAATAATATAGAAAAGAATAGAAGTGAATTCAAGGCGAATTCTGGTAGTGTCCTAATTTGAATAATCAGTACCATAAAATGATCCCAGAATGACATTGATGGAATTGGAGGGCTTAAGAATGATGAAGGCACCAAAAACTATAGGTCATTCCGAGCGAAGCGAGGAATCTATGCGGTAAGAAAGATTCTCCCGAAGGGATGCCTTCGGCATTCACTCCGCTTCGCTCCGTTCAGAATGACATTCCTCAGGCTTTTTACATGTCCATTCAAATTAGGACACTACCCGAATTCTTCACTCCGGTGATTACGGCAGTGAATGCACAAATGAAGACCTAACAGAAAAATGAAAGGGGGCTCCGTGTTGTTCTTTCTTTACCTCTCTGTCTTTCTTCAGTTACTCCCGTTACCACCATAACTTCAACCAACTCGATCAGGTCCACAACCGAGCCGGAGACAAGACCAAATTGAAAGGTCCGGATTTCATACGTCGTTCGCAGGCGTTCTTTTTCGAACGCAAAGTTAAATATCCGCAAACGACTGTTTGCGGCAGCAGATTGAGTATAGGGTAATCGTACATTAGTTGTTCAGCTCAAAGAATCTTATTTCTTGATTATTCTTTTGGATCCTCATACATTTATTCACTTGAGGGAGCAAATATAAATCCCCTGATTCGATCTTGGTGACTGATGTTGTTTGCCGTGAGATAGTCATTCTACCATCTTCAGCTTGTCGATGCCTGAAAGAAGTTACTCCTTTTTCGTTGGCACATGAATCCGGCGCAGGCCAGGCACAAGCCGCATTGAACGGCAGCATCGTACATTGAGGATGAACAGACGACGCTTCGCAATTCTCACAAGCGCCTGAGGAAACAACGAGGGTTTCATCAGGCGGCGATCGCTCTGCATTTCTATGCACATAATTTTCTCCACATTCATCAAAGCCTCAGAATTGCGCCAGCAGCAAAATCAGGAATCACAAATCGAATTTAGAATCGGTCAGACGACCGGACATGACGAATTCAAAAATAACGGCACAACACTTTCAATTTTGAGCACTACGAGAGATTCGAACAACTTAATCCCAGCTGGAATGAGTTAATTAAGTGAGTGAGGAAGCAACGTGAATCTTGTCGAATCGATAAACTCCTTCGCGCTTAAACAATATTCTTCGATCGTGATGCCTGCGAAGATTGAACCGCAAGGGCGTGTTTTAATTTACTCGAATATGGGATACGGCGACCTTGTGTTTTATCTGCCGGTATTGAAGGCGATAGAGAAGAAATTTGAAACCGTGATAGTTCTTGAAAATCAGGTGAAGACGAACTTTCTGCGCAGCATGGGGATCGAATCGCTCATTGTGAAAGCCGATCACCTCACCTCTGAGGCGGCAAATCGAAAATTCGACACCGTTGTCTGCCACTGGCTTCAACAGTGGACGCCTATTATCCGTCAAATCATTACACTGAGAATTCCTTGCCGCATAGGACATGACTGGCGCGAGAAATATAATTGGCTGTGGACGCATCCTGCACGCTACCGGGACAATGGGCATTATCGAGTTTCAAATGAATCACTTCTTGAGCCATTTGGACTTGAGCCGGTTTACGATACGGCCAGGATAGAAGATCCAATCACAGATAATGAAATCATAATTGTACCGAATAGCTCTCAGCCAAAACGAGATTGGCCAGGATTTAATAGTCTTTACGAAAAGCTATCGACCCGATACAGGGTCTATAATTTGTGGAATTCTGTTCCGATGGACGTTGCAGTCAGAACGCTTGCGGGAGCGAGGCTTGTTATTGGAAACAATTCGGGAATGCCGATAATAGCAGATTACCTGAAAGTCCCTTCAATTCAAATTTTCAGACAAGGCGAAATAGTGACACCACAGATTGCAGGACTTTCGCACGGCATTGACTTCATAGAGCCGACCGTTGATGAAGTGTATACTAGAGCTAAGACTATACTCGAATAAATGGCTAAGCGATTCCTTGAGGGGCTTAACCAATAGATTTCGACAAAAAGGAGCAACGCTCCAGAAGGAGACCGAGAAATAAAAGAAGTGTGTCATTGAAGAAAATCTTCGGCAGGGCTTCATACTCCTGTATTCACTTCAGTCGCTTCCAGATTTAACAAATTCCCGGGTAAAAGAATGAAAATGGCATCCGGCAACCGGCACGCTGCCGAATGTGGCGGTATCGTCGGAGGATTCAGTTGATTTGAAGGAGAGAGGATCGGAAACGAGACCTGAACACAATAAATGCAGAGTTCACATCAGATCTTTTTCCATCCTTTGATGAGGGATCGTTACTTCCACGAATTCCCCTCCAATTTTTTCATACCCCAATCTTTCATAGAACCCCACCACTGTTTTCCTGGCATTCAGGACAACTCTCCTATATCCCCGTTCCTTCGCAAAATCTTCCGCAAAAGTAACCAACCTCGCTCCGACATTTTTGCTTCTCCAACTTTCCTCCACGCCGACTTGCCTCATTTTCACTTCGCGGTCATTCATAACGGTTAGAATAAGAACACCGATAAGAACGTCCCCGTTGAACGCTCCGATATGGTAATCGTCGACCTCTTTTGTGAGGTTCTCATCAAACAAGTTCAACCCAAGCGGTTTTCGCAAAACCCGGTCTCTCAGCCAGCGTGCACCCTGGTATTCGTCCGTGCCAAACTGAATTTGCCGCAGAAGGATCGGAGGGTTCATTTCAATAAGGGCTTCTTGATCGAATGACGGTATTCATCTTGAAATCTATCTGTACGGGCAGTAGAATTTCGGATTATCCGCCGCAATTGTCAATGGCCTGGCGGCGCAGGTAGTGCTCAATTTTGAGGTTGCTGTGAAAGGTGACGGACACCTCAGTACAAACACTACATTATGCCGAAATATCTGGTAGGGTAAATCGGTAAAGTGTCCGTCTCCTTACCACACTTGAGCACTGCCGCGATGCGAACCGGCTCGAAATAAGTTGAACTTCAGCAGGAATAGTCGTACAATATTCACGCTTTTCGCCGGTAAACATAACCCTGCCGATACTCGCAATGTCCGTGTATAAAAGAACACTCGTCATGACTAACTAACAATCCTCCAGGAGGACGCCGTGGTTAATAAACGATTCTTCAGTTTTGTGCTCACACTGTTTGCCTGGAGTGCGCTGGCAGCCCAGGTCAACTTAAAATTCGTTGAGTATACGCTTCCGAACGGCCTTCACGTGATCCTGCACGAAGATCATTCAACGCCGATCGTCTCCCAGGTAGTAGTGTACCACGTCGGGTCGAAAAATGAAAATCCAGACAGAACCGGCTTCGCGCATTTTTTTGAGCACCTGATGTTTGAAGGATCCCCGAATATTCCGCGCGGCGGATTCTTTAAAATGGTGCAGAACGCAGGGGGCGAGCTCAATGCCTTCACCAGCTTCGACAAGACCGTCTATTTCATTACCGTCCCGTCGAACCAGCTGGATCTCGCAATGTGGATGGAATCGGAACGCATGATGCACCTGAAGGTCGATTCGATCGGCATCGAGACGCAGCGCGGCGTTGTGAAAGAAGAACGGAAACAGAGCCTCGACAACAGGCCGTACGGTTCCATCATCGAACAGACATTTTCACATTCGTATAAAGTCCATCCCTACCGATGGGTGCCGATCGGGTCGTTCCAGTACATTGACAGGGCGACGTACGACGAGTTCTATCAATTCTACAAATCATTTTACCTCCCGAATAATGCGTGCCTCGTGATAGCCGGGGACATCGATGTCGCGAAAACAAAGGCATTGGTCGAAAAGTACTACGGAGAGATTCCAAAAGGGACGAAAGAAATTTACAGGCCTTCGGCGGTCGAACCGCCGCAGACCGCGGAAGTGCGGGATACCGTGTACGACAACATCCAGCTTCCTGCCGTCATTGAAGCGTACCACATGCCTGCGCAAGGAACGAAAGACTACTACGCTCTCAGCATGCTGACGACCCTCCTTTCGGGAGGAGAAAGTTCACGGTTAACCAAACGCCTGGTCGACAAGGAAAAGACCGCCCTTGGCGTACAGTCGTTTCCTTTTGAACTCGAAGACCCTTCTCTCTTTCTCCTCTTCGGAGTTGCGAATTTTGGAAAGTCGCCCAAGGACATCGAAGCGAGCATTCAGGACGAAATACGCAAGGTGCAGGACAGCCTCATCACCGATAACGAGTTGACAAAGATACGCAATGAGGAAGAGACGAGCTTTATCGAAAAAAATTCCACCGAGCAGGGAAAGGCCATTGAGCTGGCCAACTATTATGTCTTTTTCGGGGATACGAACCTCATTAATTCCGAGATCGACAAATTCATGGCGGTCACAAAAGACGACCTCCGACGCGTTGCCAATCTCTACCTCACGGAAAAGAACAGGACTGTTCTCTACTACTTACCAAAAACAAAAGTACAGTAGAACTTAAGGAGCTTTCACAATGAAAAAATTCTTATCAGCATCAATTGCGCTTCTGTGTGCAACGTTGACCATCGCGCATGCTCAACTGGACAGGAGCAAAATACCAGGGCCGGGCCCCGCGCCGGCAATAGCGTTTCCCGATTACGATATTCTCACGCCTCCGAACGGAATACGCGTCATCATCGTAAAGAACTCGGAGCTGCCCACGGTCAGCATCAGCTTACTCATCGACAGGAAGCCCGTCCTCGAAAAAGGAGATGCCGGCTGCATCGATATCGCCGGCCAGCTATTACGGAGCGGGACAACGACGCGGACAAAGGATCAGCTTGACGAAGAGGTCGACCTTATCGGCGGAGACCTGAGCTCGAGCGGAACCAATGTGTACGCTTCGGGTCTGTCCAAAAACACGGAAAAACTTTTCGAGCTCATGTCGGATATCACTCTCCATCCCTCATTCCCGCAGGACGAACTGGATAAGATATTGACCCAGACGAAATCAGGACTGCAGTACAGGAAAACCGACCCGGGAATGATCGCCGACGTCGTTCGAAAAAAACTTGTCTACGGCGCCGAACATCCGTACGGCGAGGTTGAAACCGAAGCGACAGTCGCCAATGTCACCAGGGAAAAATGCATCGAAGCGTATAACAATTACTTTAAGGCGAACTACGCGATCATGGCGGTCGTCGGCGATGTGGACAAAGACATCGTCATGAAACTCGTGAATAAATACTTCGGATCATGGACCAAAGGAACGCTCCCATCGTTTACGTACGCGGACCCGAAGCGCCTCGACAAAGTGCACGTCGCCTTCGTCGACAGGCCAAGCTCTGTTCAGTCCATGATCAGAATTGCCCAGGCCGTCTCCTTGCAGCGGACATCTCCCGACGTTCTGCCGGTCCAGGTCATGAACACGATCCTTGGAGGAGGAATGTTCCGGCTCTTCATCAACCTTCGCGAAAAACACGCCTACACGTACGGAGCGTACAGTTCGCTCAGTCCGGATGATCTCATCGGCAACTTCACTGCGTCCACGTCGACGAAGAACGGCGTGACCGACAGCGCGATTACCGAAGTCTTCAACGAAATCAACCGCATCCGCAACGAGAAGGTGGACTCGACGGAACTGCAGATGGCGAAGAACTACCTCAGCGGCTCTTTTGTCCGGGGGCTTGAGCATGCAAACACCATCGCCGAGGATGCGATTACGATCGAGCGGTACGGCCTTCCAAAAGATTACTATAAGACCTATCTCAAACGCCTCGACGCCGTGACGGCGGAAGACGTTCAGACCGCCGCCAAGAAATACCTCGACCCCGCAACCATGCTCGTCGCCGTCGTGGGCTCGGCGAACGACGTGAAAGACAAACTCGCGAAGTTCGGACCTGTCGACGTCTACGATGAGGACGGGAACATGGTCGTCGTGAAAGCAACTCCGGCCATCACGATGACGCCGGACGAGATATTTGCCAAATCCATCGAGAGCAGCGGAGGAAAAGCGAAATATAAAGCGATGAAAGACAAGACGGTCGAGATGAGCGGAAAGATTCAAAATATGGACATAAAAATTAAGATCGTGCAAAAATCTCCCAACAAGATATTTGCCGAATCGGAAATGGTGGGAATGTTCAAGCAGCAACAGGGATTTGACGGAAAGCACGGATGGTCCGTATCCCCGCAAGGCACGAAAGAACTCAGCGGAGATCAGCTGGAAGAAATCAAGGTTGAATCTGTCTTTGACTTCTACGGTCAATACAAAGCACTGGGATTCAAAGCCGGGGTGAGCGGGGTGAAGAACGTAAACGGAAAGGACTGCTATGAAGTCACCTTTTCGAACGCTTCGGGAAAATCGATGCGGGAATATTTCAGCGTCGAAAATTTTCTCAAATACCGAGAGGTGAAGTCGATGACGGCTCCCAACGGCCCGGTTGAACAGACTACCGATTACTTTGACTATAAGGATTTCGACGGCTACGTTGCGCCGGGACGGATGAAACAATCCGTCATGGGACAATCATTCGAATTTACAACGGATAAGTATGAGGTAAATAAAAAGGTGGGCGACAAGATATTCAAGAAGCCGTAGCGCGTCGGGGGGATGCGTTGTGCGTTAGTAGGTATAAGTTTTAAGCTATAGGTTGTAAGTTGTATGCTTTGCGTCTTAGGTTTTACGCTATAGGTCTACGCCATGATTTATAACTTAGGACTTAAAACTCATGACCTATAACTCAGAACATACAACACAAAACGCACAACGTATCGCCGTTCACGCTTTATGTACCGAACCCTTTGTACGGACCACAATGTTTCGAGTATCGACAACGGGCCCGGTAAATTGGTCGAAATTGATCTTCTTGAATTCCTCGTGGGCGGTAGCGACCAAGACAAGGTCGAACGTATTCGTGATCTCGACGGATTTCCTTCCGGCGAGCTTCGGGAATTCCCGAGTATGCTTGATGGTCGGGATATACGGATCGTTGTAACTGACTGATGCCCCCTTCTCTTCAAGCTTCTCAATCAAGTGGTACGAAGGGGATTCGCGGTCGTCGTCGACATTCGCCTTGTACGCGAGACCGAGCATGAGGATCTTGGACCCTTTCAACGGTTTCCCCACTTCGTTCAACGCTTCCATCACGCGGCTGACGACAAAATCCGGCATCGCCGTATTTATTTCCCCTGCGAGCTCAATAAATTTCGTGGTAACGCCGTATTCGCGTGCTTTCCACGTGAGGTAGAACGGATCGATCGGGATGCAATGTCCTCCCAGACCCGGCCCGGGATAAAACGGCATGTATCCGAATGGTTTCGTTTTTGCCGCATCGATGACATCCCATACATCGATGCCCATTTTCATGAATGTCACTTTCAGTTCATTAACGAGCGCGATATTCACAGCCCGGAAGATGTTTTCCATCAGCTTCGTCGCTTCGGCAACTTTAACGCTCGAGACGGGAACGGTTCTCACAACGATCTGTTTGTAGATCGAATCGGCTACGGCGAGTCCGTCAGGAGATGTGGAGCCGACGACTTTCGGAATTGTCTCGGTAGTGTAGTTCGGGTTGTTGGGATCTTCCCGTTCGGGGGAAAACGCAACGTAAAAATCCTTGTCGACCTTAAGACCGTTTCTTTCGAGGATTGGTACCATTACTTCTTCAGTGGTCCCGGGGTAGGTTGTCGATTCCAGAACAACCATCTGGCTTTTCCGGAGATGCGGCGCAATCGCCTCACACGTGGAAACGATGAACGACATATCCGGCTCTCGATTCTTGTTCAACGGCGTGGGTACGGCAATGAGGATCGCGTCGCATTCTGTCAATCTGGAGAACTCTGTCGTTACGCTGAAACGTCCCGAGGCGACCGCCCGTTGGATCCTTTCCGATGAAATATGCTTAATGTACGATTTTCCTTTCGCCAGGGAATCAACCTTCGAGGCGTCGATGTCGAACCCAATCGACCGAAAACCCTTCTCCACAAAACAATGCAGCAGCGGAAGCCCGACGTATCCCAAGCCGATAACGCCTACGACGAATGATTTGTTTTCAAGCTTTGCGAGCAGTTGGTTTTTCATAATTTTTAGTCCGTAGCATTTAGTCCATGGTCCCAAGCCGGCAGCGCAGAATGACGCGTTAACCGACTCAAAACCGAATTTTCAAATTCCTAATTCTTAATTCATTATTCTTAATTGCATTCTCGCACCATTCGATTGTCCGCTGAATTCCTTCGTCCAGCGAGACTGTCGCCTTCCAGCCCAGTGCATTGATCTTACCGACGTCGAGCAATTTCCGGGGCATGCCGTCCGGTTTTGTCCCATCGAAACTAACCGCGCCTGTAAAGCCCGACATTTCCCTTACTAGGTGAGCCAGGTCAAAAATTGAGATATCCTCCCCGCTTCCAATATTGATGATCTCGCTGCTGTCGTAGCGCTTCATAAGAAATACGCAGGCATTCGCCAGATCGTCAACAAAAAGGAACTCCCGTTTCGCCTTTCCAGTCCCCCACAAAAGCACCGACGCAGCGCTGGAATTGCGGGCTTCGATAAATTTCCGGATCAACGCGGGCAGAACGTGCGAATTCTCGAGGTCGAAATTGTCGTTCGGTCCATACAAGTTCGTAGGCATGACGGAAATAAAATTCGTTCCGTACTGTTTGTTGTAGGCCTGGCACATTTTGATCCCGGCAATTTTGGCGACCGCGTACGCATCGTTCGTCGGCTCCAGCTTGCCGTCAAGCAAGTATTCTTCCTTGATCGGCTGCGGTGCAAACTTGGGATAGATACAGGAGCTCCCAAGGAAACAGAGCTTCTTCACCTTGTTAAGGTACGACGAGTGGATAACATTGTTCTGAATCTGGAGGTTGTCATAAATAAATTCGGCGGAATGCGTGTCGTTTGCGTAGATCCCCCCCACGATCGCAGCAGCCAAAAAAACATATTCCGGCTTTTCTTTCTCGAAAAAATCTTCCACCGCCCCCTGATTTTCCAGCTCCAATTCCTCATGGGTGCGTGCAACGATATTCGAATATCCTGCGAAATCGAGTGCACGCACTATAGCCGACCCGACGAGTCCGCGGTGACCGGCCACGTATATTTTAGAGGAGTAGTCCGTAATCTATGGCTCTGAGGTTTGAGTTGTAGTTTGTTAGTTGTTAGTTGTGGATTTCAAATTCATGATTCTTAATTCTTAATTGTTTCGCTCAATAGCCTCTTTTCGAAATCTTTTCATAATCCGCCTTCACCATGATCTTGACCAGCTCCTCGAATCTTACAGTGGGAATCCAGCCCAATTTTTCCTTTGCCTTCGCCGGATCGCCGATCAAGAGTTCCACCTCGGTGGGACGGTAATGACGCTCGTCGATGCCGACGATCACCTTCCCGGTTTTCTTATCAACGCCTTTTTCATCGGCGCCCTTCCCCTCCCAGGCCAATTCGATCCCCAATTCCTTAAACGAAAGGTCGGCAAATTCGCGCACGGTATGGGTCTCGCCGGTCGCGAGCACAAAATCCTCCGGATGGTCTAGCTGCAGCATCCTCCACATCCCATCCACATATTCCGGGGCATAGCCCCAATCGCGTTTTGCGTTGAGGTTACCGAGAGAGAGTTTCGCCATCAATCCCAGCTTGATCTTGGCCGCAGCTCTCGTAATTTTTTTCGTCACGAATGTTTCGCCTCTCCTCGGGGATTCATGGTTGAAAAGAATTCCGTTGCACGCAAAAATATTGTATGCTTCCCGGTAGTTTACGATGATCCAATAGCCGTACAATTTTGCGACGCCGTACGGGCTCCGGGGATAAAACGGGGTCTTCTCATTTTGCGGGACCTGCTGGGCCTTGCCGAAGAGCTCGCTTGTCGACGCCTGATAGAATTTCGGCTTGATGCCGACTTCACGAATCGCGTCCAGAAATCGGACGGTTCCGATCGCGTCGACCTCTGCCGTATACTCCGGAAGCTCGAACGAGACCTTGACATGGCTTTGAGCGGCGAGGTTGTAGATTTCATCGGGCTGGATCCTCTCCAGTATCCTGTTCAAATTGCTCGTATCTGTCAGGTCGCCATAATGGAGGAATAGTTTCTTTCCGAGAATCTCAGGGTCATTATAGAGGTGGTCGATTCTCCCGGTATTGAACGAACTGCTGCGGCGGATAATGCCGTGCACTTCATATCCTTTTTTGAGAAGCAATTCGGCCAGATAGGACCCATCCTGTCCCGTGATGCCTGTGATAAGTGCTTTTTTTGTCATGGTAATATGGGGTGATTTCGCTGTATGTCCGGAGTTCATCGTCCGGAGTCATTTTATGTTATTTCCAGACTTCATTGCTTTTCCATCCACCAGGCAAGCAGGTCTGCAAGCGTTCTTTCCAAGGGGATTTCCGGCTGCCATCCTGTTGTGCTCTTCAACAATGTATTCGAACCTGCAAGCAGTTGGATGTCGTATCCGCGCAGCCTCTTTTCTTCGATGTGAAGTTCGAATTTTACCCCGGCCAGGTTCTCATACATCCGAATGACCTCCTCGATCGAATAGATCTTCCCGGAACAGACATTAAAAATAAACTCTTTAGCGTTAGGCAGTCTTCCGAGCAGCCAATATGCGCGCACAACGTCACGCACGTCGGTAAAGTCTCTCTGCGGCTTGATGTTTCCGATCTGGATCACCGGCGGGACGTTCGTCTTCCGGGCAAGGGCTATCTGACGCGCGAGTGACGAGCAGACGAACGACGACTTCTGACGCGGGCCGGTATGATTGAACGGCCGGGCAATAACGATGTTGAGACCCTCGTGCGTCTTATACGTTTGAGCAATGTAATCTATGCTCGTCTTGCTTGCCGCGTAGGGATTTTCCGGATGCGGGATCGAACGCTCGGTATGGATCGCCGGCAGACCGCTGGTCTCGCCGTACACCTCGCCCGACGTTACGACGACGATCCGAGGAGCGATGTCGACCGCTTTCACGGCTTCAAAGATATTGATCGGAGCGATAACGTTGACCTTGAACGTCTCGGCGGTGTGTTCAAAGGAATTCGGAACGAACGCCTGTCCGGCAAGGTGAAAAATAATATCCGGCTTGACTTCCTTCAATACCCGGAAGATCGATTGAAAGTCGACGATGTCGCATTCATAGAGTTGAATGTTCTTTTCGTGAGAACGAATGTTCTCATTTTTCTCGAGATCCCGCACGACTCCGGCGACCTCTGCCAGGTTGTGGTCGATAATATAATCCGCGAGGTGGCTTCCGGCGAAACCGCCGACCCCGGTAATCAACACTTTCATTGGTACGGCAATCATTAGTTATGGTATCAACACCGCCGCGCACACGGCGAATCCGCGACAGGTTCAATGGTGCGCATAATATACATAATCCGTCGTGCCTTTTCAACGGCTGGAACTACGATCTCCTGCCCTGTCGAATGACTAGAGGGTGCCGCGGATGGTAAGGGTAGCAGGGATGTTCTGCGTCGAAGCCTTTATTCCAAGTTCAATCTGCGTTTGAAGTACTCGATCGTTCGAAGGAGCCCTTCACGGCGGGGAACCCGGGGTTCCCATCCGAGCATTTGCTTTGCCTTTTCAATATTCGGCTGGCGGATGCGGGGATCGTCCTGGGGAAGCTCTTTAAAAACAATTTTGCTTGAGCTGTGAGTCAGCTGAACGATCTCTTGTGCGAGCTGGAGCATCGTCAGTTCGGAGGGATTCCCGACGTTCATCGGAAGTGTATAATCAGACATCATCAATTTAAATACGCCGTCGATCAGATCAGAAACATAACAGACGCTGCGCGTCTGACTGCCGTCGCCGAACACCGTAACGTCCTCACCGCGGAGTGATTGCGAAATGAATGCCGGGATCGCGCGTCCGTCATTGACCCTCATCCGTTCGCCGTAGGTATTAAAAATTCTGATGATACGTGTTTCAACGTTATGGTACCGCTGATAGGCCATCGTCATCGCCTCGGCGAACCGCTTCGCCTCATCGTAGACTCCGCGGGGACCGACGGGATTGACATTTCCCCAGTATTCTTCCACCTGCGGATGGATCTCGGGGTCGCCGTAGACCTCCGACGTGGAAGCGAGGAAGAACCGGGCGTTCTTCGCTTTCGCCAGGCCGAGCGCTTTATGCGTTCCCAGGGAACCCACTTTGAGCGTCTGGATCGGGAATTTGAGATAGTCGATGGGGCTAGCGGGCGATGCAAAATGAAAGACATAATCGACGCTGCCGTCGAGAAAAATATATTCCGTCACGTCATGCTGGAAGAATTTGAAGCGAGTATTGCCGAACAAATGCGCGATGTTCGCAGTGTCGCCGGTAATAAGATTATCGATGCAGATCACGGAGTGGCCCTCGGCAAGCAGCCGGTCGCACAGATGGGACCCGAGAAAGCCGGTGCCGCCGGTAACAACGGATGTTTTTTGCATTATATTTTTAGTCTTATGACGATAGATCTATTAATCGAATTGCGATGAGTCAATAGTAAACAGTGAACAGTAAATCGTAACTATGAAATGCCGACTAATCCGGATAAAAATAAATCATATCCCATCACCATTGACTTTTCACTATTTACTATTTTCTATACTCCTGACCAACCCACTAAGCAATTTCTGAATTCCGATAACCTCATTTTGAACAACATCAAATTTCGTTAGCGCAATGTAGTGCAATCTCAACGAAATTTCGATTTGAGTATCCAGTTCGCTGAGCGATGCCTGGGAGATATTCAAAAAGTGGAGTTTGTCGTTCTTAGATTTTCTTGCCAGCCCTTCTGCTATGTTCGAAACTACCGAAACAGAAGCCCGACGCAGTTGCGACTTTAATCCAAATTCTTCTTCTCTTGGGAATGCTCTCGTCAATTCATAGGCCTGCACGACCAATGCCATCGCCTCCTGCCATAACAACAGCTTCTTATGCGGTCTATATCCCTTTGTCCCCTTTATATTCTCCTCCATCACTCCCCCTGTCTATTTACTATTGACCATTTACTCTGTGCTTCGGCCTACTCCCCATTCCTCCCTATTCCGTAATAGACAAACCCTCTGTCTTTCATGAGCTTCGGGTCGTAAAGATTCCTGCCGTCGAAAATGACGGGACGCTTCATAAGAGATTTCATCCTGTCAAAATCGGGACGTCGGAATTCGTTCCATTCGGTGATCACTGCCAAGGCGTCGGCTCCCTTCAGCGCATCGTAGTTATTGTCGAAAAATTCCACCCTCCCGTCGAAGAGCGGTTTCACTTTCGGCATCGCAATCGGATCATGGGCTCGGATCTTTGCTCCCATTTCCAGCAAGTTATTGATGATTACCAACGCCGGCGCTTCGCGAATATCATCGGTCTGCGGTTTGAACGAAAGCCCCCAGACAGTGATGACCTTCTGGTTCATCTGGTTATTGAAGTGCTTCATCATTTTCTTGACGATGACGCGTTTTTGTCTTTCATTCACTTCATCGACTGCGCGAAGAATCTTGAACTCGTACTCATGTTCCTGGGCCGTCTTGATCAAGGCTTTGACATCTTTCGGAAAACACGATCCGCCATAGCCGACGCCGGCAAAGAGAAATTGCTGGCCGATGCGCGGGTCGGACCCCATCCCTTTTCTCACCCAGTCGATGTCCGCACCGGTCTTCTCACAAAGATTGGCAAGCTCGTTCATGAACGAAATCTTCGTCGCAAGAAAGGAATTCGCCGCGTATTTTGTCATCTCGGCACTTCTTTCGTCCATGACCATAATCGGATTACCCGTACGCATGAACGGCGTGTAAATGTCCGTCATGACCGAGACGGCGCGTTTGCTTCTCGAACCGATGACGATGCGATTGGGCCTCAATGAATCCTCCAGGGCGGAACCCTCTTTGAGGAATTCGGGGCTGGAGACCACATCGATCTCGGTCTTTCCCTTTTTCCTCATGATCTGCCGGATCCGATCGACGGTCCCGACGGGGACCGTACTTTTGCTCACGAGTATTTTATAGCCGCTTGCGTACGATGCGATCTGCTCGGCGACGGACAACACGCGCGTGAGATCGGCAGAGCCGTCGTCCGATTGCGGCGTGGGAAGACAGAGAAATATGACCTCTGCATGTTCGACTGCGGTCTTGAGCGAGGTCGTGAACTCAAGCCGTTTTTCCTGGGCGTTTCGTTGCACGATTTCTTCCAGCCCCGGTTCATAGATCGGAATATTGCCTTTTTTCAAATTCGCGATTTTCTTTTCGTCGATATCCATGCACATGACCGAGTTTCCCGTGTCGGCGAAACACGCGCCCTGCACCAAGCCCACATATCCTGTCCCAACGATTGAGATTTCCATTGCTGATAATTATCTTTCGAAATAAAATTGATGAATAGTTGGTTATCTACTTGGTTTGTTCAAAAATCCAACAGACATGAGCCGCTGCAATGCGTGCGGCACGGCCATGACCGATTCGGCCGGATTCACCGAAAACGTTTCACTGTTTGATTAATCTGCGATGTGCGGGAAATCAGCGGAATCAATAAGCGCCCTTGCCGAACAACACGACCGGAATGGTTTCAAACATGATCTCAAGGTCAAACAACAGGGAGTGGTTTTCCACGTAGTACAGGTCAAGCAGGATCATCTCTCTAAATTTTATGTCGCTTCTCCCAGACACTTGCCATAAGCCGGTCATGCCTGGCTTCACCGATGCGCGATCCTGAATTGTTTCCCAGAACTCATCGGACTCGTTCACAGTTTCAAAATCGGTCAATGGGAGCGGACGCGGCCCCACCAAGCTCATGTCGCCCTTCAAGACATTGAACAACTGAGGGAGTTCGTCAATGCTCAATTTGCGGATGATACTTCCGATCCTGGTCACGCGCGGGTCGTTCTTCATTTTGAACAAGGCACCGTCCGATTCGTTGTGGCCCCACAATTCATCTTTCATCTGGTCCGCATTATCCACCATGCTGCGAAACTTGATGAAATCGAATTGCTTCCCCCTCTTAATGCTTGCCCGTGCCTGAAGGAAGAAAAATGGGCGGCCGCTTTCAAAGTAAATTGCGATGATCGTGAGAAGGAAGATCGGACTGAACAGGATTATCGCCACCGAGGATCCGACAATGTCACAAACCCTTTTGATGAACATTTTTATTGCGTCGACGTTGTAGCGCGGCGGAGTCGTCAACGTGATGCCGGCGATGTCATAGATGCGGGCGATTTTCAACAACTCTTCGGCATGGGGGGAAAGTATTTTGAGCTTGATGTGATGGTTTTCGCCTTTCTTTTTGAGAGATGCATATCCGTTGACGACCATGTCGGCGGACGGGATGAATACTCTGTCGATCATTTCGTCCGCGATGACCTCATCGAATTGAGCAAGCGTGTACTGCGGCTGCAAGGAGCTCGAAGGGTTTTTTTCACGGACGATGAATCCTTTGATCTTATAGCCGAGTTCAGGAAAAGAAGTAAACCGCCGGAAGATCTTGAAAGCATCTTGATCATACCCCACGATCAATGAATTATGCACGCCGTAGCCCCTCTTTTGAAAGAACAAATTTATTTGCCGTAAAATTATCCTCCCTATCACGAAAAAGAACGGCAGCGTGAAAAGGAACGCGATGAGGGCGTGCCGGCCGATAGAAAGATTGTTTATGAGTGAAACGATCGTTAAAGTTACGAGCACACAGAGAATGAATGCCCGGCCCATGATCATGTTTTGAAGGCTGAGACTAAGATGAAAAGAGCCCCGGTACAATCCCATCATGACGGCAATCGTGATATACGTGATGACAAAAATAACGTACCCCGTCAGCAGAACATCGTCGGGTGTTCGAATGACGATAATTGAATATCTCTTCAGGCAGAAAACCACCAGCCCTGCACTTATCATGGCGAGAAGGTCGATGAGCTGCGAGATGGCGACGAAGAGTATTTTCCAGTTGCGTTTGATCATTAAAATTTTGCGAATCTCCAAATTCATCCCCTACATGGAGCGCCGAATAATATACAAAATATCAAATGAAGACAACACTATTCTTTTTGAAAGGAGGCCTCAGACGCCTGAATGGTGCTTGCAAAACGCCCCGAACAATATCTGTCGCAAATAGACAGCTTTCCACACGCCCTGGTGTTGCATTATTGTACAATGCTGCCAGAATTAACGATAACAACGCCGGATATGGGGTTTCTCACTTTTGCACATCGACCGAATGCCGAACGCCACTGAAAGCAGGCGATCAACGATTTATTTCAAGTAAAGCGCTTTTTTAATATTCTGAAATCTTTTTGAGGAAGAAAGTATACTCTCGGCATTAACCACGATGATATACACGCCTGATGAAAAATTCTGCGGACTCCACCGATATTCGTAGAACTGCGGCTCCTGTGTCTCGTTGACAAGCGTCGCCATAAGCTGTCCCAAAATATTGTACACTTTGATGGATACCTTGCTTGGTTCAGGGATCCCGTAGCGTATTGTCGTTGCCGGATTAAACGGATTGGGATAATTTTGATAAACAATATAGTCCTTCGGCATGATGGGATGCTGCCCGTTCGATGACAGTATTGTTCCCGTGGTAACAAAATATATGGTATCTCTAGACCACGTCGATTTTCCACCGTTGATCATCGCAGATACCGTCCACCGATATGATGTACGGACGGATAATTTTTTCATCATCGCCAATGAACTATAAAGAGTGTCGTACAAACCGCTGATGGTCGTATCGAC
>Ga0265338_10001879_pt1 | contig 32906 bp, 26 predicted proteins | sample 42126metaG_FD_193579 | JGI IMG/M metagenome (GOLD analysis project Ga0265338, IMG submission 193579) | Rhizosphere microbial communities from Carex aquatilis grown in University of Washington, Seatle, WA, United States - 4-21-26 metaG | ecosystem: Host-associated > Plants > Roots > Rhizosphere...
GGTCGGCGCGCACCGTCGCGCGCCGCGGGCCGGGGTCTGCGCCGACATCTACACGCGGTGCGTGAACACCCACACCCCGGTGACTGAGATAGTCCGGAGCAGCTTCCCCTGGTGCGCCGACTTCACCGACCAGCTCGCCGGGCTGTTCCGCGGTTACGCCGCGCACAAGCGCCGGCACGGTCTGGTCGACTTCGACGACCTGCTCCTGCTCTGGCGGGCCGCGCTGGCGGACCCGTCGGCCGGCCCGGCGCTGCGCGGCCTGTTCGACGCGGTCCTGGTCGACGAGTACCAGGATGTCAACGCGGTCCAGGCGGACATCGTCCGGCTGCTCCAGCCGGACGGCAAGGGCCTGACCTGCGTCGGCGACGATGCGCAGGCGGTCTACGGATTCCGCGGCGCCGACCCGGCGCACCTGCGCGCGTTGTCCGCCACCTTTCCCGGCCTCGCGGTGGTCCGGCTGGACCGGAACTACCGGTCCAAGGCCGCGGTGCTGCGGCTGGCGAATGTGGTCCGCCCGCAGTCAGACGGGCTGGAACTGCTGCTGACCGCTGACCGGGGCGCGGGCGCCGCCCCGGTGCTGGTCCGCTGCCATGACGAGGCCACCCAGGCGCGGGAGATCTGCACCCGGGTGCTCGAAGCCCACGAGGCCGGCCGTGAGCTGCGGGAGCAGGCGGTGCTGGTGCGCGCGGCGCAGCACAGTGACGTGCTGGAGATTGAGCTGTCGGTGCGCCGCATTCCGTTCGTGAAGTACGGCGGCCTGCGGTTCACCGAAGCCGCGCACGTCAAGGACTTCCTGTCGGCGGCCCGGGTGCTGGCCAACCCGGCCGACGACATCGCCTGGTTCCGCCTGCTCCGGTTGCATGAGGGCATCGGCCCGGTGCATGCCCGGCGCATTATCGACGCGCTGAACCCGGCGGATCCGGAGCCGCTGGGCCGCTGGCCGGACGCGGTTGCCGCGGCACCGCCGCGCTGGCGGCCAGGACTCGCGGCCACGGTGGCTGGCCTCACCGAGGCCGCGCGACTGGAGAAGACCGCGGACCGGGCCGCCGCGATCCTGGCCACGCTGGACAATCCGCTGCGCGCCCGCTATCCGGACGCCGGGGTGCGGATCGCCGACCTGCAGCGCCTTGTCGACGCGGCGGCCAGCCGGCCGTCGCTGCACGACGCCCTGGTCGAGCTCGCGCTTGATCCGCCCATCTCCAGCTCGGACCTCGCCGGGCCGCCCCGGCTGGACGAGGACTACCTGGTCATCTCCACCGTGCACTCGGCCAAGGGACTGGAATGGCCGGTGGTACACCTGCCGCACCTGGTCGACGGCGCGGTGCCCAGCGACATGTCGCTGGGCACCGCCGCCGGGCTGGCCGAGGAGCGGCGGCTGTTCTACGTCGCGGTCACCCGGGCCCGCGACGAGCTTTTCCTGTACGCGCCGCTGCGGATGCACCATCACCGGATGGGCCGGGATGACCGGCACAGCTACGGGCAGCTGACCCGGTTCCTGGACGCGGCCGCGCTCGCCCAGTGCGAGGTCACCGACGCCGCCCCGGCGCCGCGGCTGGTGCCCCAGATGGCACCGCTCACGACCGGGATAGACAAGGCGCTCGACTCGTTGTGGGGACCAGGGTAACGGGCGGCGGGGCCGCCGCGATTGAATCTGGGTGACGACCGAGGGCCCCCGGACATCCCTGGAGAAAGCCAGTGAGCGACGCCACGCTGCAGATCATCATCGCCAGCACCCGCCCGGGCCGAGTCGGCCCGTCTGTCGCGGCCTGGATCTACCAGCGGGCCGTGGACCACGGCGGCTTCAAGGTCGAGCTGATCGATCTCGCTGAGGTGAACCTGCCGCTGTTCGACGAGCCGAACCACCCGCGGCTGCGCCAGTATGTCCATCAGCACACCAAGGACTGGAGCGCCATCGTCGAGCGCGCTGACGCGTTCATCTTCGTCGTTCCCGAGTACAACTACGGGTTCAACGCGGCGATCAAGAACGCGATTGACTACCTGAACCAGGAGTGGCAGCACAAGGCCATCGGATTTGTCAGCTATGGCGGGGTCGCGGCGGGCACCAGGGCGGTTCAGATGCTCAAGCAGGTGGTCACGACGCTCAAGATGGTGCCGATGACCGACTCGGTGAACATCCCGTTCGTCCAGCAGTTCCTCGATGAGGAGCGCCGGCTCCAGCCCAACGACATCATGCAGGGCGCGGCCACGGCCATGCTCGATGAGCTTGTCCGCTGGGACGGTGCGCTCCGCGGGCTGCGCGACCCCCGGTAGGACGCCCTAGGCCGGCGGCGCGAGTGCCCGCCATTCTTCGTCGAGCATCGCGTACACAATTTCGTCAGTCCACTCGCCCTTGACGATCTCGTTCTGCAGGAAATGCGCTTCACGGCGCATCCCGAGGCGTTCCAGCACCCGCACGGATGCGGTGTTCCGCGCGTCGACGCGGCCGATGATGCGGTGCAGCCCGAGACCCTCGAAACCGAGCCGCAGCATCACCTGGGCCGCTTCCGTGGCGTACCCGTGGCCGCCATGATCAGGATGGAAGATATAGCCGATCTCGCCCTGCCGGTGCTCGCGGCTCCGCCAGAACAGCACGACGTCCCCGATCACGGTGCCGGCCGGCGGCAGCACCACGGCGAGGATCAGGCTGCTGCCCTCGTCATCCAGTGCCGTCGCCGCCATCCGCTGCTCCAGCGACACGCGTGCCTGGTCGCGGTCGCGGGTGTCGAAGAGGAGGTAACGGGTCACCTCCGGCCGCGACTGCATGTCGTACAGATCGTCGAAGTCGGCCGCGGTGTAGGGCCGGAGCGTGAGCCGTGGCGTCCTGATCGGATAATCAGGCCTGAGCATTACTCGATCGTATTGACTTCCGCTTCCTCCGGCGGGACCTCCTCGGTCAGCGCCTCAGGTACCTCGGGCAGTACCGTCTCGAAATAGGACTTCGCGGCCGTCGTCGTGCCCACGTCCCGCCCGGCGCTCTCGGACAGGTACCAGCGATGCTCCAGGATCTCGTGGAAGATCTCGGCGGGAGCGAGCCTGCCGCGCAGGCCATCGGGGGTCGCCGCGAGCACCGCGTCGTAGACCTCCTCGAGCCAGCGGCTGGCCGCCAGGGTCTCGGAGACCGGGTGGCCATCCTTCTGCTCCAGGTACCCGCGGAAGCTGGCGATGTCGTTGAGCAGGCGGCGGGCCTGGTTCTCCTCCGCGTCGATCCCGGTGCGCAGGAAGAGCTGGCGGCGGTGCTGCCCGGACTCGGCGACCTTGGTCCGGACCCGCAGCTTGTTCCCGTCGCCGGTGCTGATGAGTTCCACCTCGTCGGCGTCGAAGCCGAGCTCGTTGAGCCGGCGCAGCCGTTCCGCGATCCGGTACCGCTGTTCCTCCGGGCGCAGGATCTCTTCCCGGGTCAGCTCGTCCCACAGCCGCTCATACCGGCGGGGCAGCTCGTCAGCCACCTCGAACGGGTCGATCTCAGGCGGCAGCAGCTCGCCGGCCTGCAGGTCCATCAGCTCGCCGCCGACCCGCTCCCAGGCCAGCTCCAGGTCCCAGTTGCGCTGGCCGCGGGTGAGTGACGGGTGCTGCTCACTGGTCTCCGCGTCGACCAGATAGGCCTCCAGCGCTCCCGCGTCGAACCGGAAAAGCGTGTTGGACAGGGAGCAGTCACCCCAGAAGAAGCCGGACAGATGCAACCGGACCAGCAGCTCTACCAGCGCGTCGAGCAGCCGGTCGGTCGGCTGGCCGCCCCGGGGATTGGAGAACAATGCCCGGTAGGTGGTGGAGTAGTCGAGGAAACGGGTGACCAGGATCGCGTCCATGTCCTGGCCGCGGTCGACGACGATGCCCACGACATCGACGGCCGGGACGTTGGCCTCGGCCAGGCCGCGGAGCAACCGGTATTCGCGCCGGGCGAGGTTCTCGTTGATTGATTTCAGCGCGAACAGCTCACCCTCCTCCTCGACGAACCGCACGATATGCCGGGAGATCCCGCGCATCCTGATCTCGACCATCCGCTCGTCCCGCCAGTCTTCCAGCGGCTCGGTCCACGGCAGGGAAAGGAGCCCTGCTGCCTCGTCGGCGGGTGGGCTGAAGACGAACCTCACGGATCCGTTCGGCTCCTTAGGAAATGAGTTCGGCCCCGACAGGGTACATGCCGGTCGTGGAACCCAGACTGCCCGGCGAGGCGCCTCTTTTCCCGCCGTTCCTGCTGGAAGATGCGGCGGCCGCGGCGCGGACCGGCCTGGTCCTGGCGCCGCAGTCCGGCCGCCTGCCGGCCGTGGTGTGGGCCGGCCCGGTGCCGGAGGCCGGCCTGGATGCGGCCACGGTCGCGGCGCTCGCCGACAGCACATGGCAGTGCCCGCTGCTCCCGGAGCACGCGACCGGCTGGTTCGGCAGGCCAGGGTTGTCCGGTCACCGGCTGAACCGTCCCGGCGGGCACCCGTCCGCGGGCCTCGACTGGTCGCCGCATTTCCGCCCGTCCAGCGTCGTCCACCTGGGGCACACGGCCCGCATCGAGGCCGCGGACCCGGTGGCTGGCCTGGCGCTGGTGACCGAGATCGAGGCCATGCCCGGCGGCGCCCTCCGGGGCCGCCACACCCTGACCAACACCGGGCCGCAGCCGTATGTCGTGGACTCGCTGGAGGTTGTCGTCCCGCTGCCCGGCGAGGTCAGCGAGACCCTGGATTTCACCGGGCGGCAGATGCATGAGCGGGTGCCGCAGCGACGCATCATCGCTGACGGGCTCTGGCTGCGCGAGGGCCGCCGGGGTCACACCGGTCATGACAGCGCCACCGTGCTGGTGGCGGGCCCGGCCGGCTTCGGCTTCGGGGCCGGCCGGGTGTGGGGCCTGCACGTGGCATGGAGCGGCAACACGGTGCACCGGGTCGAGCGGCTGCGCACCGGGCTGGCCACGATCGGCGGCGGTGAGCTGTTGCTGCCCGGCGAGGTCACGCTGGAGAGCGGCCAGTCTTATGCCACCCCGTGGGTCTTCCTGGCCGCCGCCGCCGACGGGCTGGACGGCCTGGCGTCGATGTTCCACGGCTACCTGCGATCCTTGCCGGCCCACCCCCGGTCACCCCGCCCGGTCAACCTCAACGTGTGGGAGGCCGTCACCTTCGATCACGACCTGGGCCGGCTGACCGCCCTCGCGGATATCGCCGCCGACCTCGGTGTGGAGCGCTTCGTCCTGGACGACGGCTGGTTTCACAGCCGCCGGGACGACACCGCCGGGCTCGGCGACTGGTGGGTGGACGAGGCGGTCTGGCCCGGCGGCCTGCACCCGCTCATCGACCACGTCCGGGCCCGGGGCATGCAGTTCGGGCTCTGGTTCGAGCCGGAGATGGTCAACCCTGACTCCGATCTGTACCGGGCGCATCCGGACTGGATCCTGTCCACCGGGGGCCGGGTGCCGCCGCTGCAGCGAACCCAGCTCGTGCTCGACCTGAGTCGGCCGGAGGTCGCTGGCTACCTGCTGGAACAGATGGACGGGCTGCTGTCCGAGTACGACATCTCTTACGTCAAGTGGGATCACAACCGGGATCTCCTCGACGCCGGGTCGGCGGCCAGGGCCGGGGCCCCCGCGGTGCACGCCCAGGTCCTCGCCGTGTACGCGCTGCTCGACGAGCTGCGGCGACGGCATCCCGGGGTGGAGTGGGAGTCCTGTGCCTCCGGCGGCGGCCGGGTGGACCTGGGCATCCTGGAGCGGACCGAGCGGATCTGGGTTTCTGACATGACTGACGCGCTGGCCAGGCAGTCCATCCAGCGCTGGACCGGGCAGCTCGTCCCGCCCGAGTACTGCGGAGCGCACGTGTCGGCACCGGTTGCCCATCAGACCGGCCGCCCCCTGCCGCTGGCCCTGCGCGCGGCGACCGCGCTGTTCGGGCACTTCGGAATCGAATGGGACCTGACCACCGCCGACCGGGCGGCGCTGGACGAACTGGCCGGCTGGGTCCGGCTGTACAAAGCGCACCGGGCGCTGATCCATTCCGGCCGGGTCACCCGGGCCGACGCGGCTGATGGCACCGCGCTGATGCACGGCGTGGTCGCCGCCGACCGCGGAGCGGCCCTGATGAGCTATGTGCAGCTGGATGAGCCCACCCGAGCCCAGGCCGTGCCGCTGCGCATTCCCGGGCTCGACCCGGCGCGCCGCTACCAGGTCACCAACGTGACCCCGGCCAGCAGCATGCCGGTACGGGCCGAGCCTCCGATGATCACCGGCCAGCAGGTGCCCGGGGCCGTGCTCGGCGAAATCGGCGTGCCCATTCCGGTCCAGCGCCCGCACACCCCGGTCATCCTGCACGCCCAGGCCAGCTGACCCCAGCGCCGGGCCGCCCCGACAGACCGGTCGGCACGCCGGACAGACCGGTCGCGTACTCCGCCGATCAGAGCCTTGACAGGTATCTGGCTAAAAGGTCTAATACCCCTACCTTTAGACATATGGGAGAGGGCCGTGCGGAGTCCGCTTGCCCCGGTCGCGTTGCGGAAGCTCGACGAGGCCATCGAGGACCTCGCGGAGGACTCGTTCGCGTTCCTGGAGCGGCTGGTCGCCGCGCCCAGCACGGTGGGCCAGGAGGCTGTGGCACAGCTCATCGTGCGGGAGGAACTGGCCCGCCTCGGCTTCGAGACCCAGGCTCTGGCTGTCCCTGAGGACATTGGGCTGGACCCGGCGGCCGGTGTCCCGCAGTGTTCCTACGCGGGCCGGGACACCGTGGTCGGCACCCTGACCTCAGGAGACGGCCCGTCGCTGATCCTCAACGGCCACATCGACGTCGTCCCGGCCGAAGCAGAACTCTGGTCGTCGCCGCCGTTCACCCCCATCCGGCGGGATGGCTGGCTGTTCGGCCGGGGTGCCGGTGATATGAAGGGCGGGTTCGCGCTGGCCGCCCTCGCCGTCGGCGCGCTCCGCGCGGCGGTTCCCGGCTGGCTGCGCGGCCGGCTCACCGTCGCCTCGGTCATCGAGGAGGAGTGCACCGGCAACGGGACGCTCGCCTCGGCCCGGCAGGGAGTGCTGGCCGACGCCGCGGTGCTCCTGGAACCTACCGATCTTGGCCTGCTGCTCGGCGGCGTCGGGATCCTGTGGGTCGAGGTAACCGTGCCCGGACTGCCCGCCCATGCCGAGTCCGCACACCGGGCGGTCAACCCGGTGCACGTCGCGCTGCGGCTGGTGGACCGGCTCCAGGCGCTGGAATCCGAGATGGCGGCGGCGCTCGACGGCCCTTTCGCGCAGCTTGACCGGGCGTGCAATGTGAACGTCGGCGTGCTGCGGGCCGGCGACTGGCCGTCCAGCGTCCCCGGGCAGGCGACCGTGGGGGTCCGGGTCGGGTTCCCGCCCGCGTGGACGCCGGGCGAAGCGCTGTCCCGGGTAGCCCGCGCCGTCCAGTCCGTCGCGGCGGACGATCCGTGGCTGGCCGGCCATCCTCCCCGGCTGCGCCCGACCGGGTTCCGGGCGGAGGGCTACCTCATCGACGCCGACCATCCCCTGGTCGCGGCGCTGGCCTCCGCGCACGCCGGCGCGCACGGGGTGCCGCCCCGGCGTTTCGCGCTGGGCAGCACCACGGACGCGCGGCTGTACCTCAACCAGTTCGGGATCCCGGCCGTGGCCTACGGCCCGCGGGCCCGCAACATCCACGCGGCCGACGAGTCGGTCGAACTGGACAGCATCGTGGCCGGGGCGCGCACTCTCGCCCGTTTCCTGGCCGGCTACTACGCCGGGGGCGCGGCATGACGGGGCAGGCCGCCGGCGGCGACCCCCGTCCTGATATGCCCCCGCCGCCCGGGCTGCTGGCCCCGATGACCGTCCGCACCACCGGAGAACGAATAGCCGAACGGTTCGTCACCGCGATTGCCCTGGGCCAGTTCGTACCCGGTCAGCGGCTGCCCACCGAACGTGACCTGGCCACCATGCTCGGCGTGAGCCGGGCGACGGTGCGTGAGGCGATCGCGAGGCTGGCCGAGTCCGGGTACGTCACGGTCCGGCGGGGCCGGGCGGGCGGGACATTCGTGGTGGCCGGGTGGGGCCCCGAGTCGGCGGAGATGATCCGCCGCACGCTCAGCCCCGAGTGGCAGGAACTTGAACAACTGCTGGACTTCCGGCAGCTCATCGAGCAGCAGATCGCCCGTACCGCGGCCCTGCGCCGCGGCAACGCGGACATCAAGGCGATCCAGACCGCGCTCGCCGACTACGAACAGGCCGGCGAGGACCGCGACTCATCGCGGATGGCCGATCTCGCGCTGCACCGCGCGATCGCGGACGCGACGCACAACCCGCACCTGCTCAACCTGAGCCTGAGCATCAGGCACGACATCAGCTTCGGTTTCGAAGCCGAGCCCTACAGCCCCGAGGTGCGCAGACGAGCGCTGCACCAGCATCCGGAGCTTGCCCAGGCGGTCATCGAGGGCAACCCGGACCAGGCGGCGGAACTCGCCGCGGACCACTTCTCCCTTACCGAGTCCATGCTGCGCGAACTGCACGCGCGCGTGATGCTGCGCAGCGGTGGACAACCCCAGGAGTAGCCCATGCCTTTCGCCGCAGTCAATGGCATCGACATCCACTACCGCCTCGCCGGCCACGGCGAGGAGACCATCGTCCTGGTCAACGGGCTCGCTGACGACCTGGAGACCTGGGCCTTCCAGGAAGACGCCCTCACCTCCGCGGGGTACCGGCTGCTGCTCTTCGACAACCGGGGGATCGGCCGGACCAGCCGGCCCGCCGGGCCGTACTCAAGCCGGATGATGGCTGACGACGCCAAGGCACTGGTCGATGAGCTTGGCATCACCGACTTCCATCTGCTCGGCGTGTCCATGGGCGGGATGATCGTCCAGGAATATGCCCTCGCCTATCCGGGCGACCTTCGCTCCCTGACGCTGGCCTGCACATATGCGGCGCCCGGGCCGTTCTGCGCACGCATGTTCGCGATGTGGGCCGACACCGCCCCGGTGCTCGGGGTCCCGTTCGTGATGCGCGACGTGACGCTGTGGGCGTTCACCACCGAGTTCTTCGCCGACCGGCCGGATGAGCTCGCCGAGTTCGAGACCGCCATGAAGTACATGGACCAGCCGGTGCCCGCCTATCTGGCCCAGCTGGCCGTGATCCAGCGGCACGACACCACCGGCCGGCTGGCCGAGATCGCCGTCCCCACCATGGTGCTCGCCGGTGAGCAGGACATCCTCATCCCGGTCTCGCTGTCCCGCGCGCTGCACGACGGGATTCCCGGTTCGCACTGGCAGACGGTGCGGGGCGGTCACGCCTGCATCTGGGAGCACCCGGACAGCTTCAACCAAGCCGTTATCGAATTCGTCCGCCGCCACGGAAAGGGTGACTGATGTCCACTAAACAGGAAAGTGAGGCGCCCGCCACGCAGGGCGCCGGAACCCTCAGGCACGGCGAGATCGGCCTGCTCGGCGTCCTCATGCCCGGCCTGGCGCAGGTCGCGCCCGCGTTCAACCTGTTCTTCACGGCCGGGGTCATGGCCGGGCTGGCCGGCGCCTCGGTCCCGCTCGTCTTCCTGATCAGCCTGGTCGGCATGGTCTGCACGGCCGCCAGCCTGGCGCTGTTCTCCGGCGTCTATCCCAGCGCCGGGTCGTTCCTCACCTATATCGCCCGTGCCATCGGCCCCCGCACGTCGGTGACCGTCGGGGTGATCACCCTGCTCGGCTACATCATCGCGTTCGGCGGCATCTACATCTTCGTCGGCCAGTACATCGTGCAGAACGTGCTGAACAACCCGCACATCTGGGGGATCACCCAGATCGTCACGATCGTCTACGGCATCCTGGTCGTCCTCCCGGTGGTCCTCGGGCTCAAGTTCGGGGTGCGCACCACGGTGGTGCTGTACCTGTTTGAAGTGGTCCTGCTGCTCGCGCTGACCTTCACCATCCTGGCCAAGGGCGGCGCGCACGGCTTGTCCGCGGCGCCGTTCAAGTGGCCGTCCGGCGCGGGCACGAAGGACATCTTCGTGGCGTTCTCCTTCGCGGTGCTCGCCTTCGGCGGCTTCGAGGCGGCCGCGCCGCTGGCTGAGGAGACCCGCAACCCGCGGCGCAGCGTGCCGTTCGGGGTCATCGGCACCGTGGTCGTCAGCGGGGTCTTGTACGTGTTCTGCTCGTACGCGCTCATCGTGGCGTTCGGCACGGGGCACATCGCCGCGCTGGCCGCCAACCCGAACCCGTTCCAGGCCGCGGCGAAGACCTTCCTCCCGGCGCTCGCCCCGCTGATCACCTGGATCTTCCTGTCCAGCGTGACCAGCTCGTACGTGGCCGCGAACACCCAGACTTCGCGGGTGATCTTCGCGGGTGCCCGGGGCGGGCTCTGGTCGCGGACGCTCGCCGCGGTGAGCCCGCGGTTCCGCACCCCGTGGGCCGCGGCCATCGCGTTCGTCGCGCCGAGCATTCTCATCGCGGTCATATCGACCGCGTTCACCGACCCCGGCACGGCCGTGGGCCTGCTCAGCACGTTCGGGATCCTCGGGCTGATCCTGATGTACCTGGTGGCGAACGTGGCCCTCATCGTGCAGTGGGCCAAGTTCCGCCGGACCGGGATCCACAAGAGCGTCTGGGCGTGGGTGGTCGTCCCGGTGATCGGCGTATTGGTGCTCGCCATCCCGGTCTGGGGTGACCTGCGTCCCGGCCAGCCCAAGCCGTACAGCTACCTGCCCGGGCTGACCCTGGCGCTGATCGCGGCCGGAGTCATCTACATGCTCGTCCTGCGGACGGTCCGGCCGCGCACGCTGGAGCAGGCGGCCGCGCTGCTCGAAGGCGAGGTGGCAGCGGGCTCCGCTGCGCTGTGACCCCGGAGCGCGCTGACTTTCATGGTCGCGGTTGATCACTGGCCGCCTGTGACAGCTGATCAATCGCGATCATGAAGTCCAGTCAGTGTGATTCGCGGCCGACCTGGTGGCCGCTGGAGCCGACCAGGAAATCGAGGTCGGCGCCGCGATCGGCTTGCATGACGTGGTCGATGTAGAGCCGCTCCCACCCCCGCCGGGGGGCAGGCAGGGCGGCCCGCATCGCCGCGGACGGCTCACGCCGGGCCAGTTCCGCGGCGGGCAGGTCGATGTCCAGCCGCCGGGCGGGCACGTCGAGCACGATCGGGTCGCCGTCGCGGACCAGGCCCAGCGGGCCGCCGGCCGCCGCCTCGGGCGCCACGTGCAGGACCACGGTGCCGTAGGCGGTGCCGCTCATCCGGGCGTCGCTGATCCGCACCATGTCGCGCACTCCGCGGGCCAGCAGCCGGGCGGGCAGCGGCATGTTGCCGACCTCGGGCATCCCCGGATAGCCGCGCGGCCCGCAGCCGCGCAGCACCAGCACGGATGACTCGTCCACGTCGAGGCCGGGATCATCCAGCCGGGCGCGGGCGTCCTCGATGCTGTCGAAGACCACGGCTCGCCCGCGGTGGACGAGCAGTTCCTTGGAGGCGGCGGCGGGCTTGATGACCGCTCCGTCGGGGGCGAGGCTGCCCCGCAGCACCGCGATCCCCGCGTCCGCCTGCAGCGGTGCGGACCGGGGCCGGATCACTGCCTCGTCCCAGATCCGGGCCTCGCTGAGGTGGTCGGCGAGCGGCCGCCCGCTGACCGTCATCGCGGCCGGATCCAGCAGATCAGACACTTCCCGCAGCACGGCCAGCAGTCCGCCGGCCCGGAAGAGGTCGTCCATCAGGTACCGGCCGGCCGGGGCCAGGTCGACCAGCAGCGGCACGCCGGACCCGATGGCGTCGAAGTCGCCCAGGGACAGGTCCACGCCGGCCCGGCCGGCGATGGCCAGCAGGTGCACGACCGCGTTGGTGGACCCGCCGATCGCGGCCAGGGCCACGATGGCGTTGCGGAACGACCCCTGGCTGAGGACCTGGCTCGGCCGCCGTTCCTGCGCGACCATCTCGACCGCGAGCCGGCCAGTCGCGTGCGCGTGCTCCAGCAGCCGGCTGTCCGGGGCCGGTGTGCCGGCGATCCCGGGCAGTGTCATCCCGAGCGCCTCGGTGACGCACGCCATGGTGGATGCGGTGCCCATGGTGTTGCAGTGGCCTTTGCTGCGGATCATGGCCGATTCCGAGCTGAGGAATTCCTCGGGGGACAGGTTGCCGGCCCGGACCTCCTCGCTCAGCCGCCACACGTCAGTGCCGCAGCCCAGCGGCGTGCCGCGGAAGGTGCCGGTCAGCATCGGCCCGCCGGGCAGAACCACCGCGGGCAGATCGACCGACGCGGCGGCCATCAGCAGGGAGGGGATGGTCTTGTCACAGCCGCCGAGCAGCACCACCCCGTCGATCGGGTTGGCCCGCAGCATCTCCTCGGTCGCCATCGCCGCCATGTTGCGCCAGAGCATCGCGGTCGGCCGCACCAGGGTCTCACCGAGGCTGACCGCGGGCATGTTCAGCGGCACCCCGCCGGCCTCCCAGATGCCGGCCTGCACGCTGGCTGAGACCTCGTTGAGGTGCAGGTTGCACGGAGTCAGGTCGGACGCGGTGTTGGCGATGGCGATGTGCGGCCGCCCGGTGAACGCCGATCGCGGCAGCCCCCGCCGCATCCACGCCCGGTGAATATAGGCGTCGCGGTCCGTGCCGGAATACCACTGATCAGTGCGGTACTGCACGCGAACCGGCTCCCCTCTGCGGCCGGGCGCAAGACCAGGACCTGCGCTCCGGGAACTGGGGCCAGGCTAACCCGCGCCCGACCAGGGCGGAAAGCCACCATCAGCGCAACGGGCCCGGCCAGCTGCTCCTGCGGCCGCTCCTGGCTGTGTACCAGATGGCAGCACGATTCCCGTCGCGTGCTTCCGCTGCCTACCCCGGCCGCGGCCCAGGCTGGGCGGCACACCCGATGCAGGTGCGCGCCGCCGGGCGGGCGGCGAGACGCTCCGCTGAGATGGGCTGCCCGCAGCGCTCACAGATGCCGTAGATGCCGGCCTCGATCGACCGGATGGCCTGATCGACGTCGGCCAGGTGGCTGCGGGCCTGCTCCAGCAGCCCGGCAATCTGGGCCCGCTCGAACGCGATCGTGGCCCCTTCCGGGTCGTGCTCGTCGTCGGTGGCACCCAGCGCGGCCGACTCGACGATCCCGTCGAACTCGCGGGTCAGCGCCGCGATCCGCTCCAGCGTGTCCGCCCGGTCCGCGGCCAGTGCTTCGCCCGGGTCGACCCGGCGGTCAGTCATGCCGGTGCCCTGGTCGCGGCGGCCGACTCCAGCAGGTCGTGCAGGGCCTGGGCACTGCCCAGCGAGGTGTCGATGGCCAGTGACCGGGGCGGCTGCCCGCCGCTGATGACGTCCTGGATGTGCGCGATGGCCGCGGTGAAGGACGGCTCGGCGCCCGCGGCTGGGTAGGTCCGGGGCTCGGCGCCGTCGGCGAAGACCTGGTAGCGGTCGTCGGGGCCGGGGTGGAACGCGTTGCTGACATGGATCTGCCCAGCAGTGCCCAGTAGCCGGCTGAACGTGTCCAGGCTCCGGCCGAACCCGCAGGACAGCAGCAGCCGGCGGCCGCCGGGGAAGCCCAGGCTGCCCTGGGTGTCCACATCAACCCCGTCCCCGCCCCACCGCGCGGTGGCCCAGGCCGACTCGTGCTCGTCGCCGAACAGTTCCCGGGCCAGCCGGACCGGGTAACACCCGATGTCGTTGACCGCGCCGCCGCCCAGTGTCCTGGACAGCCTGATGTTGACGGGGCCGCCCATCATGAAGTGGAAATCCGACTGGATCTCCCGCAGTTCGCCGATGGCTCCGTCGGCCAGCAGCCCGCGGATGCGCTGCATCTGGGTGTGGAACGGGAAGACGAACGCCTCCCACAGCAGCGTCCCGGTTTCGCGGGCCACGCCGAGCACCCGCTGCGTCTCCGCGAGTGTGCCGGTGAGCGGTTTCTCGCAGAGCACCGGCTTGCCCGCCCGCAGGGCCTGGATGGTCCACTCGGCGTGCAGGCTGTTGGGCAGCGGGATGTAGAGGGCGTCCAGGTCAGGGTCGTCGATCAGGTTCTGGTACCCCTCGATGGCCCGGTCAATGCCGTTGGCGCGCGCGTAGTCCCGGGCCCGGGCCAGGTCGCGGCCGGCCACGGCGGCCGGCTCGCCGCCGGCCGCGCGCAATCCCGGCAGGAATGACCTGCGCGCGATGTTGGCCGTGCCGACAATTCCCCAGCGGACCTGCCCACTGCGCGCCATCCCCGGCCACCACCCTTCGGTTGCGCGGGCCGATTTCCCGGCCGGCCCGATTCCGGCCGGGCCCGGCGGCCGCGCCGTGACTACCGTAGACGCTCGCTGCCCGATCTTCGCGGGTCAGCCGGGCCCGCGTAACCTGGAACAACAATGACAACGGTAAGGCGGAGCCGATGGCAGTCGTGAGGCGGAGCCGATGACGACACTGTTCAGCGGGGTCGGCGTGGCGCTGGTGACGGTCTTCGACGAGGCCGGCGAGGTGGATGCGGGGTCCACCGGCAAGCTGGCGGCCGACCTGGCCGGGCGCGGCATCCGCGCGGTGCTGGTCTGCGGGTCAACTGGCGAGGCAGCCACCCTGTCGGACCCGGAGCGCACCGCGATCGTCGCCGCCGTCCGGACGGCGGTGCCCGCCGATATCCCGGTGATCGCGGGCAGCGGTGCGCCGTCGGCGCGGCAGGCCGCCGCCCTGACCAGGGCGGCCGTGGCGGCGGGGGCCGATGCTCTGCTCACCTGGTGCCCGGTCGGCGGCACGGACCTCGCCGGCTACTTCTCGGCGGTCCGCGACGCGGCGGCCGGGCGGCCGGTGCTCGCGTATCACAACCCCTGGATGTCCAGCGCCGCGATACCGGTGGACGTCCTCGCGTCGCTGCCGGTCACCGGGGTCAAGGATTCGTCGGGCAGCCCGGACCGGCTGCTCGACGAAGTGGCCCACTACCACGGCGAGACCTATGTGGGCTCGTCCGGTTACCTCTCGCTGGCCGGCCCGCTGGGAGTCAATGGCGCGCTGCTGGCCCTGGCCAACATCGAGCCGGAACGCTGCGTCCGGGCCTTCACCGGGGACGTCGCCGCCCAGCGCGACCTGGCCCTGGCCCACCTGGGCGTGCGCGCGGGCGGCCCGGCGGCGGTCAAGCGGATCCTGGCCGCAGCGCACGGCATCTCCCCGGTGACCCGCATCTGTTAGCCCGGGTCGGTGGGTGGCCGCGGGCGGGTACAGCCGGCCCTGCGCTGCGCCTTCGGCGCTTTACGCGCCTGGCCGCCTGCACCCGCCCGCGTCCTGCTCACCGGCGCCCCCGCTACCCGACCTCGGTCAGTTCCGCGACGTTGTCAGCGGCGACGGAGGCGGGTGGCGCTTCGCGTGGTATGCGGCGCAGCGCCGCGTAGCTGACGACGGCGCCGATGGCAACCAGGGCGACCGTGACGAGCAGGCCCGCCTGGTAGCCGTCCAGGAATGCCCTGGTCGCGGTGGCCCCGTGGTGCAGCGCGACGCCCTGCCGGGAGCGCAGCACCGCGCCGATGACGGTGATGCCGAGCAGGCCCGCCATCTCGCGTGAGGCGTTGAGCAGAGCTGAGGCCATTCCCGAGCGCTCGGCGGGCATGGCGTGCATGATCGCGTTGGTCAGCGGGACGTTCATCAGCCCGGCACCGGCCCCGAACATCAGGAAGCCTGGCATCAGGCTGGCGTAGGTCGCGCCGCCGCCGAGGCGGGAGACCAGGTAGAGCCCCGCCGCCATGATCACCATGCCGAGCGCGACGGTCTGGTGCGCCCGCAAGAGCCTGGAGGTCGGGCCGGCCAGCGAGGCGAACAGCGCCATGCACAGGGCCATCGGGACGAAGGCCAGGCCCGCCATGGTCGGCGAGAAGCCGAGGATGTTCTGCAGGTAGATCGACGTGAAGAAGTAGATGCCGAAGATACCGAAGGCCCACAGCATCATGGTGACCGTGCCGCCGCTGAAGACCCGGGACCGGAACAGGCTCGGCTGCACCATCGGGTGGGTGGCCCGGGACTCGATGATGCCGAAGGCCGCCGCCGCCCCGGCCGCCAGTGCGAACGCGCCGAGGATCACGGCGGACGTCCAGCCGTGGTCGTGCCCCTCGATGAGGGCGTAGGTGAGCGAGAACAGCGCGATAGCGGAGGCAGTCAGGCCGGGCACGTCGAGACGGCGGACCACCGAGGGATCGCGGGACTCCCGCATGGCAGCGAGCGCGATGATGAGGGTGATGGCGCCGACCGGGACGTTGATGAAGAAGATCCAGCCCCAGCGCAGGTGCTGGCTGATGAAGCCGCCGATGAGCGGGCCGAAAGCGAGCGCCATGGCGCCGATCGCCGTCCAGGCGCCGATCGCTGTGGTGCGTTCCCTGACGTTGTCGAACGTCGCGATGATGATGGCCAGCGTGGTCGGCACCACCAGGGCGGCACCGAGCCCCTGCAGGAGCCGGAAGCCGATCAGGACGTCGCCGCTGGCGGCCAGGCCCGCGCCCAGCGAGGCAACGGTGAATACCGACAGCCCGATGATGAACAGCCTGCGGCGGCCGTAGACGTCGGCGAGCCGGCCGCCCACCAGCAGCAGTCCCGCGAACACCAGGATGTAGCTGCTGACCACCCACTCCAGGCCCGCGATGGACAGGTGCAGGCTGCGCTGGATCGTGGGGATCGCGACATTGGTCACGTTGTTGTCGAGGTACGTCATGAAGGTGGCCAGTCCAACCGCCACCAATGTCCACCAGCGTCTGGGCACGTGCCCTCTCCTCCCGGGTGGCCCCGCCACCCTGCGGCAGCGGTTCCTGTACGTCGTTCCTGTACGGTGATCATGTACGTCGTTCCTATACGTCGTACATGCATGAGGACAGGTTGCCTTGTACGGCGTATAGTTGTCAAGTGATGGCATCAACACAGGCGAGAGACGCGGCAGAACGGGCCCGGCTGAGCAAGCTGGCCGTGGTCGAGCGGGCGCTTGCCCTCGGCGACGCCGAGGGCCTTGAAGCGCTGACCGTCCGGCGGCTCGCTCAGGAACTCGGCGTCACGCCGATGGCGCTGTACTGGCATTTCCGCAACAAGGAGGAACTGCTGGCCGGACTGGCCGAGCGGATCTGGAGCGAGATCGACACCGACATCGATGCCACCGCTGGATGGCCCGATCAGTTGCGTGGCCTGCTGGAGTCCCTGGTCCGGGTGCTGCGCTCGCACCCGTGCGCGTCCCAGTTGCTGGTGGCCGGCGAGAAGCAGAGTGAGTCAGCGCTGAAGGCCACCGAGGTCACTCTGGAGGTGCTCCGCAGTGCCGGGTTTGACCTGATCCACGCGGGTGAGGTGGCCCGTAACGCACTGTGGACCGGGCTCACCCTGGTCATGAGCGAGCCGGGATTCGACCCGGGGCTGACCGAGGCGCAGCGGGCCGAGAAGATCCGCAGCGCCCGGGCCCACCTGGCCGTGCTGCCGCCGGATCGCTACCCGTGCCTGGTGGCCGGGGCTACCACGATGACAGCGCACGACCCGGATTTCCACTACCGGTTCGGGATCGACCTGTTCATCGGCGGCGTGCAGGCGATGGCTGCGCGCGCGCTATGAACACCCCCGATCAGGCCGTGCGGCTCGGCGGCCGGTCCCGGTGGATCGACCTCGACGGGCCCGTCCATTACCTGGACTTCGGTGGGCCGGCCGGCGGGCCGGTGATCGTCTGCGTGCACGGGCTGGGCGGATCGGCGGTCAACTGGGCGGCGATCGCGCCGCTGCTGGCCGACCGCTACCGGATACTTGCCCCTGACCTGGCCGGGCACGGCCTGACCCGGTCGGCGGGCCGGGGCGCCGACGTGGCCGCGAACCAGGTGCTGCTGCACCGCTTCATCGAAGCTGTGCCCGGAAGTCCCGTGATTCTCATGGGCAACTCGATGGGCGGCATGATCTCGCTGCTCGAGGCGAGCACCAGGCCGCGTGCCGTGGCCGGCCTGATACTGGTGGACCCGGCCCTGCCCGTCGTCCCCGCCCGGCCGGACCCGCTGGTCGTCGCGATGTTCGCGCTGTACTCCACGCCAGGCCTCGGCCGGCTGGTGCGGGACCGCCGCCGCCGGCTGTCCCCGGAGGCGCTGGTCGCCAGCACCCTGTCCCTGTGCTGCGTGGATGCCTCGCGCATCGGTGCGGACGTGGTGGCCGAGCATGTCGCGGTGGCCCGGCAGCGCGCTGCCTTCACCGATGCCGACCAGGACTTCGCCGCCGCCATGCGATCCGTCATCGCCACCGCCAGCCATGTGCGCGGGCCGGCGTACCGGCGGGGAATCCGCTCGATCAGCTGCCCGGTGCTGCTGCTGCACGGCGATCGTGACCGGCTGGTGCCAGTCGCGGTCGCCCGCGCGGCGGCCCGCGCCAACCCGTCGTGGTCGCTGGTCGTCCTGTCCGGCGTGGGCCACGTGCCCCAGCTGGAGGTGCCGCATGACACCGTCCGGGCGATCACCGGGTGGCTCGGCTCGGCTGGGCGGCGCGCGGCCGAGGCGGCTACCCGCAGGCCACCGGCCGGGGACGGGTAGGAAAGCCGCACGCCGCGGGAAGGGTCGAAGGTCCGGGCCGAAGGTCCCGGCCGATCGGGCTGAATGCCGGTATCCCGGGCGGAACATCTGCCGCACGGTGATATAAAGCCCGGCAGCAGATGATCCTTCCGCCGGGCGTTATTCATCACGCGGATGTACCCGGCCCCCGGAGAACGCGCGTGCGGGTGGGGGGAGGGGAGTGCAGGGATGAAGTTCAATCTCGCGGTCATCCTGAGTGAAACGGCCGCCGCGTCGCCGGAAAAGCCCGCGGTGGTCTATGCCGGCAGCCAGCTGAGCTATGGCGAACTAGACGCCGCGTCCGGCCGGCTGGCAGCGGGCCTGGCGGCGGCTGGCCTGCGGCCTGGAGACACCGTGGCACTGCAGTTGCCGAACATTCCGCAGTTCCTCATCGCCTACTTCGGGATCCTCAAGGCGGGCGGCGTGGTCGTGCCGCTGAACGTGATGCTCAAAGCGCCCGAGGTGGCCTACGTTCTCGGTGACGCCAAGCCGAAAATCCTCATCACCTGGGAGGGGGTCCTGGGCGAGGCGGCCAAGGGCGCCGCGGCAGCCGGGCTGACCGAGATCTATGCCGTAGGCCACCCCGGGAACGATCCCGGCGCGCTCCCGTTCGAGCACCTGCTCGCCGCTCCGGTGACCGAGTACCCGCTCGCCGGACGCGATCTCACCGACACCGCGGTGATCGTTTACACCTCGGGCACCACCGGCCGACCCAAGGGCGCGCTGCTCACGCACATGCAGCTGTACATGAATGCCGATATACCCGGGCGGCTCTTCGACGTGCAGGCCGATGACATCGTCATCACGGTCCTGCCGCTTTTTCACGTATTCGGCCTGTCCAGCATCCTGAATGTCTGCGTGCGGTTCGGCTGCACGATGTCGCTCATCCCGCGCTTCGACCCCGCTGCGGTGCTCGAAGCGATCCAGCGTGACCGGGCCACCATCTTCGAGGGTGTGCCCACCATGTTCATCGCCCTGCTGGGCTATCCCGGCCTTGACCAGTACGACGTCTCCTCGCTCCGGGTCGCGATCTCGGGCGGCGCCTCGATACCCGCGCCCGTCCTGGACGCCTTCGAGAAGCACTTCGGTGTCCTGATCCTGGAGGGCTACGGGATGACGGAGACCGCGTCCACCACGACGTTCAACCGGAGCATCACCGAACGCCGTGTCTACAGTGTGGGCAAGCCCATCTGGGGGACGCAGACGCAGGTCTGGGGCACCGATAACACGGCCCTGCCGCCCGGCCGGGACCACGTGGGCGAGGTGGTCACCCGGGGACTGCACGTGATGAAGGGGTACCTGAACGACCCGGAGGCCACGGCCCGTGCCTTTACCGGCGGCTGGCTGCACACTGGTGACCTCGGCTACTTCGATGAGGATGGGTACTTGTTCATCGCCGGGCGGATCAAGGAACTCATCATCCGCGGCGGGTACAACGTGTACCCGAAGGAACTTGAGGACGTGCTGCACGCCCACCCGGCGATTGCCGAGGCGGCCGTGGTTGGCATTCCTGACGAGCGCCTCGGCGAGGAGGTCATGGCCGTCGCGGTGCTGCGGCCGGATTCCTCGCTCACCGCGCCGGAACTCATCGCCTACTGCAAGGAGCGGATGGCCGCGTACAAGTACCCGCGGGTGGTCGAGTTCCGCGACGAACTCCCGAAGAACACCCTCGGCAAGATCTTGAAGGATGAACTTGTACCCGCGGTGACCATGCCGAGGGAGGATGAAGTATGGAGCGGTTGAGCACGCTTGACGCCGGGTTCTTTTTCGTCGAGCACGAGAACGTCCCGATGCACATCGGCTCGGTCGCGGTATTCGAGGGGCCGGCCCCGGCCTACGAGGACCTGGTCGAGCTGGTCGCGGCGAAGCTTCCGCTCGTGCCGCGGTACCGCCAGGTGGTACGGACCGCGCCGCTGAATGTCTTCCGTCCCGTCTGGGCTGACGATGAGCACTTCGAGATCGGGTATCACGTGCGGCACGCCGCGGTGCCAGCGCCCGGCGGCACTGGGCAGCTGCGCAAGCTGGCGGCGCAGATCTTCGCCCAGCGGCTGGATCGCGCCCGGCCCCTGTGGGAAGCGTGGCTGCTGGAAGGGCTCAAGGGTGGCCGCTGGGCGATCATCTCCAAGGTGCACCACTGCATGGTGGACGGCATCGGCGGCAACGACCTGATGACGGCGATATTCGACCTGGGTCCCGAGGTCCAGCGGCCAGTGCCTGTCACCTGGGAACCTGAGCCTGAGCCGTCGGTGGTGGACTTGCTGGCTGATGGCATGATCGACGCTGTGTCCTGGTCGTTCCGGCGGCTGTCCGGAGTCACCGGCTCCTGGTTCCAGCAGCTCCCGGCCGTGGATGAGCTGCTGGGCTTCGGCCGTGGCCTGACCGGCAGCGCACGCCGGCTGGCCGCGCCCTCGGCCAGTTCGCTGAATGGGCCGATCGGCCCGCATCGCCGGTGGGCCTGGACCACGGCGAGCCTCGCTGAGGTCAAAGAGATCCGCAGCGCCCTGGGCGGCACGGTCAATGACGTGCTGCTGGCCGCGATCACCCGCGGCTTCCGGGACCTGCTGGAGGCGCGCGGCGAACTAGCCGACGGGCTCGTCGTGCGCTCTTTGGTGCCCGTCTCGGTCCGCAGTGCGGACGAGCAGGGGGTGATAGCCAACCGCGTGTCGGCGGTCCTGGCCAACCTGCCGGTAGGCGAGCCGGATCCGCTGCGACGGCTGGCTCTGCTGCGCGAGCAGATGGACGATCTCAAGCACACCCACCAGGCGATCGGCGCCGAGATCCTGACCGGGGTGCTGGGCTTCGCCGCGCCGACCCTGCTCGCGCTCGGCTCGCGGGCGGCATTCATGATCCCGCATCCACTGGTCCAGACGGTGACCACCAACGTGCCCGGGCCGCGTTTCCCGCTTTTCGTCCAGGGCCGCCGGATGATCAAGATGTACCCCTACGTGCCGATCGGCGACAACCTGCGGATCGGGGTCGCGATCATCTCCTACCTGGATCGCTTCTCCTTCGGTATCACCGCTGATTACGATGCCGTGCCCGATCTCCGGGTCCTGGTCAAAGGCATCGGACTCGGCCTGGCCGAACTGGGCGGCCAGGCCGCGGCGACCCGCGGCGCGGCGACACCCGGCGCGGTGGGGTAACCGCACGTAGCTGAGTCGTGCCGGATATCCGAGGTATGGGCATTGATGGCCGATTCTGCATAAGATTGCCCGGCACGGCCCGCAGGGCGCGATAGATCATCCGGCCGCGCGGAGGTGATCATGGCTCCGGAACGGGGGATCGGCGGTTCCCGGCCGCGGATCGGGCTGGTGCTCGGCGCGGGCGGCGTCCTGGGCGGAGCCTGGATGACCGGCGCGCTGCCGGCTGTGCAGGACCGCCTGGCCGGCCCGGTCAATGACGTCGACCTGATCGTCGGCACCAGCGCGGGCAGCGTGCTGGCCGCCGCGCTGCGCTGCGGCGTCGGCGTGCACGAGATGATCGCTCACCAGCGTGGCGAGGCCATCGGCGTGCTGCGCGACTCCGCGGTACCTGAACTGGCTGACGGTCCGCTGCCGCCCCGTCCCCAGTTGCGGGTCGGCTCGCCTCCGCTGATGCTCGCCGCCTTGCTGACGCCGCATCGGGTGCATCCCTGGGTCGGGGCCAGCGCCTGGCTGCCCCGCGGCCGGGGCCAGCATGTGGCCGTGCGGGCCATGGTGCAGGCGCTGCACGCCCACGCCCACCAGCACACCGCGCCGCACGGGCCGGTTCCGGACTGGGTGGACCGGCGGACCTGGATCACGGCCGTCGACTATCACTCGGGACGGCGGGTGATCTTCGGCCGGGAGGGCGCGCCGCCAGCCCGGCTCGACGATGCCGTGGTCGCGTCGTGCTCCATTCCCGGCTGGTACCAGCCGGCCGTGATCGGCGGCCGCCGCTACGTCGACGGTGGCGTGCGGTCCGCGACGTCGCTCGGCGTGCTGGCCCGAGCGGATGTGGACGAGATCTACGTGCTCGCCCCGATGGCCAGCACGGTCACCGACCGTCCGCGCAAGGCACACGAGCGGCTGGAGCGGCGCCTGCGGCGGCTGATCACCGCGGCACTGCTGCGCGAAGCCGACACGCTCCGCCGCCTCGGCATCCAGGTCACCGTGCTCACCCCGGGACCCGAGGACCTGGCCGTGATGGGGGCGAACCTGATGGACCCGCGGCGCCGCACGGCGGTGCTCGAAACATCACTGCGTACTTCGGCGGCCGCGCTCACGTATCGAGGTGATGGCCAGCCACAGGTCGCGTGACCGGCGAGTTAACCTGGCCGGCGGCGCGGCACGTTCGGTTTCCGCGGCCAGCTTCCGGATCAGCTCGGCCACCACGCCGGGTGCTTCCAGCGGGGTCATGTGACCCACGCCGGGAAGCTGTGTCAGCCCCTCGCAGCTCGGCAGCAGCTCCGCCAGCCTGCGGGCCAGCCCAGGTGGCGTGAGCAGGTCAGACGTTCCCACCAGGACGTGCGCTGGCACGTCGAGGCGGCGGGCGCCCTCCGTGACGTCCACGCTGGCCAGGACGTGCCCCCAGGCCGCCCGGGCATGCCGGTCGCCGGCCTGGATGATGGCCGCGTTCGCCGCCGCCACCTCGGCCGGCGCACCTGGTCCCAGCATCAGGTAGCTCAGCGCGGCCCGGGTGATCGGGGTGACCGGCCCGATCGGAACGGCCGATGTCAGCAGCCATTGCTGGGCCGCGACCGCGAAGGGCGGGACCAGGCCGCCGAACCGGACGCCGAGCGCTTCTGACATCAGGTCCGCGCACCCGGTCGAGGCCAGCAAGACCCCGGTTACCTGGCTGAGCGCGCCGTCGCGCAGTGCCGCGGCCATGATGGCGACCCCGCCCATGCTGTGCCCGGCGAGCACCGCTGGCCCGCCGTCAGGGAGCGCGCGGGCCAGCACGGCGGCCAGGTCATCGGCAAGTGCGCTGGTGCTGTAGCCGGCGGGGCCTGGGGTGTCACTACCGCCGTGCCCGCGCTGGTCGTACACGACGATGTGCAGGTCGTCGCGCAAGGCGCGGATCACCGGTGCCCAGAAGGGAATCGAGCAGCCGTTGCCGTGGATGAGCACGACGCTGGGCAGGTGGGCCTGCAGCCCGCCGTGGATCTCGACGTTCAGCCGGGTCCCGTCAAGGGACGTCGCCTGCATGCGGACCGCGGGTTCTGGCGGGGTGAACGGGCCTGCGGGAGCAGGTGTCACGACTGCGCGCCAGCCGGAATGATGGTGTATTCGGCCGGGTCGATGCGGCGGGTGGCGCGCCGGAACCGCAGCGTTGAGCCGGGCCAGAGGGTCGGGTTGTGCCCGGCCGCGTTGAGGTACCAGCTGGAGCACCCGCCAGTCGCCCACACCGTGGGCGACATGCGGCGCTCGATGTCGGCGCACCACCGGCGCTGCGCGTCCGGCCGGGCGTCCAGCGCCGCGGCGCCGAGCCGGCCGAGGGTCTGCACATAGTCAAGGATGTAGTGCAGCTGGGACTCGATGATGTGGATCATCGAATTGTGCCCCAGGCCCGTATTCGGCCCGATCACCAGGCACAGGTTCGGGAATCCCGCGATCGTCGTGCCGCGCAACGCCTGCATGTCGCCACGCCAGGTCTCGGCCAGGGTGCGGCCATCCGCGCCGCGGATGCGATCGGCGATGGGCATGTCGGTCGCGCGGAAACCGGTGGCGAAGATGATCGCGTCGACCTCGCGCGCACTGCCGTCCTCGCCGGTCAGCACGCTGCCGTCCACCTTGGCCAGACCTGACCCGATGACTTCGGCGTTCGGCGCGCCGAGCGCGGGATAGAAGTCGTTGGACAGCAGGATTCGCTTGCAGCCCATCACATAGTCCGGGGTCAGCGTGGCCCGGAGCGCTGGATCCGGGACGGACTTCACCAGATGCCGCAGGGCGATCCGCTGGGCTCCCCGGAGCAGGGCCGGCCGCTTGACGAACCCGGCCACCGCCGACTCACGGCTGGCGTAGATGCCGAGGCGGGCGATCCGCTGGGTCAGCGGAACGTGCCGGTAGAGCCACTTCTCCAGCGGGCTGATCCGGCGGTCCCGGCGCGGCAGGATCCAGGCCGGGGACCGCTGGAACAGGACCAGGTGACGAACCTTGGGCGCGATCCTGGGCACGATCTGGATCGCGGACGCTCCGGTGCCCACCACCGCGACCCGCTTGCCGCGGAGGTCATAGCCGGGATTCCAGCGTGCTGAGTGGAAGACCTCGCCGGCGAAGCTGGCCAGTCCCGGTATGTCGGGGAACGACGGTTCGGAGAGCGGGCCGCCGGCCGAGATGAGCACTTCGGCAGTCAACTCGCCGCGGGAGGTCCGCAGCCGCCAGCGGGCGGTGCGAATATCCCAGCTTGCCCCGGTGACGTCCGCTCCGAACCGGATGTGGCCGCGCAGTGCGTACCGGTCGCTGACGTCGTCGAGATACCGGCGGATCTCAGGCTGCCGGGAGAAGCTGCGCGACCAGCCGGGGTTCGGCGCGAACGAGAAGCTGTAGAGATGCGACGGTACGTCGCACGCGCACCCCGGATAGATGTTGTCCCGCCAGGTGCCGCCGACCGCGTCAGCTCGTTCCAGGATGACGAAGTCGGTCAGGCCCGCCTGCCGGAGCCGGATCCCGGCGCCGAGGCCGCCAAACCCGGCCCCCACGATGGCCACCCGGACGTGGCCGCGGACGGAATCCGCGACCGGGCCGGTATCTGGGGCCATATCCGGCCCGGAGTCACGTATCCCCATCATGGACAGCGTACGGCGGGGGCCGAGATGCCAGTCACGTGGTCACTGGTACGCAACGTCAGCGGCGGGGCGGGAGTGGCGGGCAGCGGCTGGTCCGGGTCACCCGCGATTCCGCCTCGCGCAGCACCCCGGTGAGGCCCGCCCAGATGAGCTGGATGGGGTACCGCACCACGTGAACGCGGCGCATCGAGCAGTACAGCACGGGTCTGGGACGCCGAAGCCGACATTTCCATCTCGCGCCGCATGGCGTTTGGCCACTTGACATGTGCTGTTTGGGCACTGAGTCTTGGGTGTTATGCCCACGTCTGATGCTCTGCACGAACTTTCCGGCGACTGGCCGGTGCAGCAGCCCAGCGGGCAGTCCCGGTGGACCGATCTCGACGGGCCCGTCCACTACCTCGATTTCGGTGGGCCGGCCGGCGGCCCGGTGATCGTCTGCGTGCACGGGCTGGGCGGATCGGCGGTCAACTGGGCGGCGATCGCGCCGCTGCTGGCCGACCGCTACCGGATACTTGCCCCCGACCTGGCCGGGCACGGCCTGACCCGGTCGGCGGGACGGGGCAGCAGCGTGGCGGTGAACCGGGCCCTGTTGCACCGCTTCATCGAATCGGTGCCCGGCGGCCCGGTCATCCTGATGGGCAACTCGATGGGCGGGATGATTTCGCTCCTCGAAGCGGCCGCTGTCCCCAGCGCCGTCGCTGGCTTGATCCTGGTGGACCCGGCCGTGCCCTTCGTGTCGGCCCAGACCGGCTCCCAGGTCGCCGCGAAGTTCGTCGTCAAGGCCGCTCCGGGCGTGGGCCGGGTGCTGCTGGGCCGCCACCGTGGGGTGTCGCCGGAGGCGCTGGTCGCCAGCAATATGTCGCTGTGCTGCGAGGATGCCGCACGCGTGCCCGCGGACGTGGTGGCCCAGCATGTCGAGTTGGTGCGCCGGCGCGCCGCCTTCACCGATGGCCGCCGGGACCTCGCCGTGGCCACACGTTCCGTCATCGCGACCCTCGGTTACTTCCGGGGCAAGGCGTACCGGCGCGGGATCCGCTCGATCACCTGCCCGGTCCTGCTGCTGCATGGCGAGCGGGACCGGGTGGTACCCGTCGCGGCCGCCCGCGCGGTGACGCGCGTCAACCCCTCCTGGTCCCTGGTTGTGCTGCCCGGTGTAGGGCACGTGCCTCAGCTGGAATCGGCGCATGACAGCGCGAGGGTGATCACGGAGTGGCTCGGCGCGGCCGGCCGCCCGGCCGCGGAATCGGCCACCCCCGGCGTCCGGGTGAGTGCGCTGTCCTAGCCACCGAGATGGCCGCCGGTCCGGCTGCGGGCCGGACAACCGGATGAGGGCCGCCGCGTTCATCAGGGCGAACACCTGCCTGGCGGCGCCGCCGCTGGTGCCGGAGATCACGCTGCACCTGGCCGCGGAACCGATCGCGCTGTGGGAGCGGACCGAGCGCGACGCCGGCCAGGCCGGGCTGCCCCCGCCGTTCTGGGCGTTCCCGTGGGCCGGCGGCCAGGTGCTCGCGCGCTACCTGCTTGATCATCCCGAGTGCACAGCAGGCCGGGCAGTCCTGGACCTGGCGGCCGGGTCCGGCCTGGTGGCAATCGCCGCGGCGAAGACCGGCGCAGTCAGCGTCACGGCTAGCGACACCGATCCGCTCGCCGCGGCGGCTACCCGGCTGAACGCCGCGGTGAACGGCGTCACCCTCACGGCGACGGTCGGCGACATCCTGGACGGCGGCATCCTGGACGGCGGCATCCTGGACGGGGGCACCCGGGACAGCGGCACCCGGGACAGCGGCACCCGGGACGGCGGCATGCGGGGCGGGGGCATCGACGGCCCGGACGTCGTGCTCGCCGGCGACGCCTTCTACGAGAAGCCGATGGCGGACCGGGTACTGCCGTTCCTGGAGCGCGCGCGGGCGGCCGGGGCCCTCGTGCTCGTCGGCGACCCGGGCCGGGCGTACCTGCCCCGTGACTGTTTCGCGGCCGTCGCGACATATGACGTGCCAGTCTCCCGAGCGCTGGAGAACGCCGCGATCAAGCGGACCACGGTATGGCGGCTGTCCCGCTGAATCGGCGGCGGTCGCGGGCGGCTGCCACCGCCGCCTGGCCCAGGCTGATCCCACCGTCGTTGGGCGGGACCCGGGCGTGCGTGAGCACCCGGAACCCGTCGCGCTGCAGCAACTGGACGGTTCCGTTAAGCAGCGCAAGGTTTTGGAACACGCCGCCGGACAGGGCCACGGTGCCCAGCCCGGAGCGCTCTCGCAGCAGCAGGCAGGCGCGCGAGATCATGACGGCCACGCCGTTGTGCAGCCGGGCGGCGATGGTCTCCGGCGGCACCCCGGCGAGCATGTCCTCGGCGGCGGCCCGGACCAGGTCCGGGCCGGCGACCAGCAGCGGGCTGCCGCCGGTGATCGCGGCCGGGTACCCGGCCCGTTCGGCGGGATCAGCGAGCTGTTCCAGTTCGACGGCCGCCTGGCCTTCGTAGTTGATCGCGTCCCGTACCCCGAGCAGGGCCGCCACCGCGTCGAACAGCCGCCCGGCACTGGAGGTCACCGGGGCGTTGATGTCCCGGCGGGCCATGGCGAGCACATCCGGCCAGGCCTGCGGGTTGCGTGCGGCCACCGCCAGGCCATCCGGGATCCCGTCCGGGTAGGCGGCGTCCAGGTACGCGGCTGCCATCCGCCACGGCTGCCTGATCGCGGCCGCCCCGCCCGGCATCGGCACCCCGGCCAGGTGCCCGGCCCGCTCGAACTCCGCCAGGTCGGCGAGCAGGAATTCGCCACCCCACAGGGTGCCGTCCGCCCCGAAGCCGGTCCCGTCGAACGCGACCCCGATGACCGGGCCGTCCTCGTCGTTGTCGGCCAGGCAGGACGCGATGTGCGCATGGTGGTGCTGCACGCCGACGAGCTCGACATCATCGAGTTCCAGGGCGTACTTGGTGGACAGGTACTCCGGGTGCAGATCGTGCACGACGACCTCCGGCGTGACGTCGAACAGCCGCCGGAAGTGCCCGATGCCCTCGGTGAAAGACCGCAGGGTCTCGTAGTTCTCCAGGTCCCCGATGTGGTGGGACAGGATGGCGCGATTCTCGGTGCCCAGGCAGAACGTGTTCTTCAGTTCCGCCCCGCAGGCCAGCACCGGCCGCGGAAACCTCCCCCGCACGGTCAGCGGCTCCGGTGCGTAACCGCGGGACCGGCGCAGCAGCATCTCCCGGCCACGCACCGGGCGGACCACTGAGTCGTCTGTCCTGATGTGGATCGGCCGGTCGTGGGTGAGGAACGCGTCCGCGATGCCGCCCAGCCGGTGCAGCGCGTCGTCGTCCTGATAGGCGATCGGCTCGTCGGATACGTTGCCGCTGGTTGCCACGATGGGCCGGCCGAAGTCCCGCACCAGCAGGTGGTGCAGCGGGGTGTACGGGAGCATGATCCCGAGCTGCCGGTTGCCGGGGGCGACCGCGCGGGCCACCGGCGCGCCCGGCCGCCGGGGGAGCAGCACCACCGGCCGCCTGCCGCTGGTCAGCAGGCCCGCCGCGACCTCGTCCAGCTCGCACAGCTCCCTGGTGGCCGCCAGGTCGGCGGCCATCAGCGCGAACGGCTTGTCCTCGCGGTGCTTGCGGGCCCGCAGCAGCGCGGCGGCGTCCTCGCTGGCCGCGTCCACGGCCAGGTGGTAACCGCCGAGACCCTTGATCGCGAGCACCTGCCCCTGCCGCAGCGCGCTGACCGCGCCGGCCAGCGGGTCGCCTGCTAGTTGCGCCCCGCTGGAGTCGAGCAGGCGCAGCCGGGGGCCGCACGCCGGGCAGCATACCGGCTGTGCGTGGAACCGGCGGTCCGCGGGATCGTGGTACTCGGCGGCGCAGTCCGCGCACATGGCGAAGCCCGCCATCGTGGTCAGCGGCCGGTCGTAGGGCACGTCACAGACGATGGTGAACCGCGGCCCGCAATTGGTGCAGTTGATGAACGGGTAGCGCAGCCGCCGGTCGGCCGGGTCCGCCAGTTCGGCCAGGCAGTCCGCGCAGGTCGCGCTGTCGGCGGAGACCAGGGCCCGGCGGCGGCCGGCCGGATCGCTGGGCGCGATCGAGAATCCGGCGCCCCCGTTCGGCGTCATGGGCTGCGCGGTCACCCGTTCGACCCGGGCCAGCGGGGGCGGTTCGCGCTCGATCAAAAGCAGGAATTCCCGCACGGCCGCCGCGGCCCCCTCGACTTCGGCGAAGACGCCGTCGACATCATTGCCAACCCATCCGGCCAGGCCCAGCCGGGTCGCCAGGGAGTACACGAACGGCCGGAAGCCGACCCCCTGGACCACGCCCTCCACCCGGACCGCCGTCCGGACCTTGCTTCCCACGAGGCCATTGTCTCTTGTGCATGAACCGTTATGAGACTCATGCCGGGCGCCACTGGCATCCAGCTAGACTGACGCGCCCGCTACGTAGGGTGATTTAACCGTCATGGGCGGGTTAGGCCGCCCGCGTCACCGTGAGTTCTGGAGCGTTACATGAAGAACCAGTCCTGGGCACTCTTTCCGGCCGCTCTCGTGGCCGCGCTGGCGGTCGCCGGCTGCGGGTTAGGGAAGAGCAGCTCCGCCGCCTCCCCGCCCGCCCGCCCCTCGGCAACCGTCCTCCGCGATGATGTGATGACGGGGCTGAACAAGGCCAAAAGCGTGCACGTCAGCGGCACGGAAAAGGAGTCAGGCACGACCTACGCGATGAACCTGGGGCTGACCCGATCGGGCGCCAGTTCGGGCAGTGTGTCGGTGGGCCACGCCTCCTTCACCCTGCTGAGCACCGGCGGGCACACCTACATCGAGGTGACCGCCGGCTTCATGAAATACGCCAAGCTGCCCTCGGCCGCATGCTCGCTGATGTGTGGCAAGTACCTGGAACTCTCGCCGAGCGACGCGAAGAGCATGGTCGGCAGCCTGAGCCTGAAGAGTCTCTTTGACTCGGTGACCAGCAAAACGTTCACATTCCGGTACGGCGGCAACGCCACCGTCAACGGCCAGCCGGCCTGGCTGATGCTGGTCTCAGACGGAAGCACGCTCTATGTCAGCACCCAGGGCAAGCACTACCTGCTGCGCGCGATCGGGCCACGTGACAACAAGGGCCAGCTGGACTTCACGCAGTGGAACAGTGTCAAGGTCCCGCCTGTCCCGCCGGCCAGCAAGGTCGTCAACCTGAGCCAGCTCCAGGGCTCATAACCCGGCCAGTTCGGCCACATTGGCACCAGGTTCATCGCTGGCCCGGTTCCGTCACCGCCCCGGCCCGCTGACTCCCCCCGTGAGCAGTCAGCGGGCCGGGGGAGACTGGGAGGGTGACCCGCTGGGTGCTGCACGTCGACCTCGACCAGTTCATCGCGGCTGTCGAGGTGCTGCGCCACCCTGAGCTGCGCGGGCTCCCGGTCGTCGTCGGTGGTGCTGGCGATCCGGCTCAACGCGGGGTGGTCAGCACCGCGTCGTACGAGGCCCGGGCGTACGGCGTGCATTCCGGGCTGCCGCTGCGCACCGCGGCGCGGCGCTGCCCCGAGGCGGTGTTCCTGCCGGTGGACCGGGAGGCCTACGAGGCCGCCTCGGCGGAGGTGATGGCCACGTTGCGCGGATTTGACGCGGTGGTGGAGGTGCTGGGCTGGGATGAGGCATTCCTTGCGGTGGACACCGAAGACCCGGAAGCCGTCGCCCGGCAGATCGCTGAGCGCGTCCGCGCCGCGACCGGGCTGGACTGCTCGGTCGGCATCGGGCAGAACAAGCTGCAGGCCAAGCTGGCCACCGGCTTCGGCAAGCCCGCAGGCATCTTCCGGATAACCGGCGACACCTGGTTCGAGGTGCTCGGTGACCAGCCCACCGACGCGTTGTGGGGCATCGGCGCCAAGACTGCCAAGAAGCTCGCCGAGCTCGGCATCGCGACGGTCCGGGATCTCGCGGCCGCCGACCCTGACCTGCTGGCCCGGCGTTTCGGCCCGACGACCGGGCCGTGGCTGGTCCTGGTGGCCCGTGGCCGGGACATGTCGCCAGTGACCGACGCCCCGTACGTACCCCGGTCCCGCAGCCGGGAGACTACTTTCCAGCAGAACATCGACGACTGGGCCGAGGTGCGCCGCGAGGTGCTGCGGCTGGCCCGGCAGGTCTCCGCCGATGTCGCCGCGGAGCAGCGGCCGGCCGTCCGGGTCGTGGTGAAAGTGCGCTACGCGCCGTTCATCACCCGCACGCACGGCCACCAGTTCGATGCCCCCGCATCTGAGCCGGCCGTGATCGAGCAGGCGGCGCTCGCCGCCCTCGGCCGGTTCACCGAAGGCCGCCCGGTCCGGCTGCTGGGCGTCCGCGCCGAGTTCGCCTGACAAATGCTCTGAGCGGTCTGAAACCCGGCCGCGCTGATCCGTTGGCTAGACGGCTGGAGGGCTGACGCCGTCGTGGGGCCCAATGGCTGACGCCGCCGGACCCCACGACTTGCGCGGCTAGAACATCATGAATGTCTCCCACTGGCCGATGCTGGACGCCCTGGCTCGCAGATCGGCGTAACTGTTCCCGGTCCAGCCGAATTCGGCGGACACCCAGAGTCCGTTGGCCTGCGACTGGATGTGCACCCGGTTGGTCGTGCCGAGGCCCGAGTCGATGTGGAACTGTTCCCACGGCCCGATACTGGCGGCCCGGGCGCGCAGCAGGCCGTAACTGTTACCGGTCCAGCCGAGTTCGGCGGAGACGTACAGGTTGTTCGCCAGGGATTTGATGGCGTAGATTTCGCCCGGTCCGTTGACGCACTGCAACTCGAAGCGCTCCCACGGGCCGATGCCGCTGGCGGCCCCGGGGGTCCTCGCGCGCAACTGGCCGTAGCTGCCGCCGGACCAGCCGACCTCCGCGGCGACGTCCTGATAGGTACCGAAGTTCGGGATGTCACCCTGGACGAAGGCGACAGGGATGCCGGTGGCCAGGACGCAGCCTTGGCTGGCTTGCGCCGCAGGAGCCCACGTCAGCGCACTGGCGAGGACCATCACAACTGACGCGAGCGAGGCTGCGGCCAGCCTGTTGCGGGCGAAGGCCCAACGACGATGGATGTGGATACGGGGATATGGCACTGACGCCTCCTGGACAGGTCTGGCCGGCTTGAGGGCTGATAACGCAGATCGGGACATTTGCCTGAGGGTGGCCGGTCAGGGCAGCACGTTCCAGGGCGACCAGCCGCCGGGGTACGCGCTGGACTGATAGGTGTGATAGATCTGGCCGTCCAGCTGAGCGGCGAAGACCTCCAGGGTGCCGTTCTTGTTGGTGCCGACCGTCTGCCAGGCGTCGAAGTTCTGCACGTCACCGCTGAGCCGGCTCCAGCCGCTCCAGCCGCCGCCCGCGGTGGTCTGGTAGTCGTGGCTGATATTCCGGCCCGTGTTCATCGAGAACACTTCCAGCCGGCCGTCTGAGTTGAGCCCGACCGACGGGATGGACTGCGGTGACCCGTTCAGGCTGGCCCATCCGCTCCAGGCGCTGTTGATGGCATCCTGCCAGCGGTGGTACAGGGCGCCGTCCTGGCCTTTCACGAACAGCTCCAGGCGGCCATCCTGGTTCTGGCCGAGCGTGGGGGCGTCGACCGCCCCGCCGCCCGGGCCGGTGATGTGCTCCCAGTCGCTCCATCCGCCCAGGCCCCCAGCGGACTGGTAGATGTGCCACAGGTCACGGTTCACGCCATCCCACGCGAACAGCTCCAGCCGGCCGTCCTCGTCGTTGCCCACCGCCGTGGGCTGGGCGAAGGCGGTCGGCAGATCCTCGCCGAGGG
>Ga0265338_10001880_pt1 | contig 32888 bp, 20 predicted proteins | sample 42126metaG_FD_193579 | JGI IMG/M metagenome (GOLD analysis project Ga0265338, IMG submission 193579) | Rhizosphere microbial communities from Carex aquatilis grown in University of Washington, Seatle, WA, United States - 4-21-26 metaG | ecosystem: Host-associated > Plants > Roots > Rhizosphere...
CGCCGAGGCGACCGACACCACGGTGCTGGTGCAGGGCGAGTCGGGCACCGGCAAGGAGCTGATCGCCGATCTGATCCACCGGCGCACGCCCGGCCGTTCCAACGAGCCGTTCATCGAGATCAACTGCGCGTCGGTGCCGGAGAACCTGCTCGAGAGCGAGCTCTTCGGTTACGAGCGCGGCGCGTTCACCGACGCCAAGGCGCAGAAGCGCGGCCTGTTCGAGGAGGCCGACGGCGGTACGCTGTTCCTCGACGAGATCGGTGAGCTGCCGCCGGGCACGCAGGCCAAGCTGCTCAAGGTGCTGGAGGAGATGACGTTCCGCCGCCTCGGCGGCACGCGCGACCTGACCGTCAGCCTGCGCCTCATCGCCGCCACCAACAAGGACCTGGCCGAGGAGGTGCGGCGCGGGATGTTCCGCCTCGACCTCTACCACCGCCTCGACGTGTTTCACATCCGCGTGCCGCCGCTGCGCGATCGGCGCGAGGACATCATCCCGCTGGCCGAGCACTTCCTGAGCATCTTCGGCACGCGCATGCGCAAGCCGGTGGCGAGCCTGGCGCCCGAGACCCAGCGCATCCTGGGCGAGTACGACTACCCGGGCAACGTGCGCGAGCTCAAGAACCTGATCGAGCGCGCGGTGATCCTGTCGAGCGGCGCGGTGATCGAGCCCGGCTGCATCGTGCTCAGCGGGCCCACGCGCATCGGTGTCCCGATGCCCGCGTCGCCGTCGACGTCGGCAAGCGCGGCCCCCGCGGCGCCGGCCGCGGTCGGGTTCTTCAGCGCCGACCTCGACCCGGGCGGCCAGCCGCCGTCGCTGTCCGAGCTCGAACGACGCTACATCCAGCGCCTGCTGGTGTTCACCGGCGGCAACCGCACCCAGGTTGCGCGCCTGCTCGGCGTTTCTTATCCGACCGTCGCGAAGAAGATCGCCGACTACGGGTTGTGACGCGTCGGCCGGATGACCGGGCGGCGCGGCCTGGTCTCGCCGTCGAGGTGCGTGTTGCTCCTTCATCTGAGCCTCGAGCGCCCTGAAAGTTTCTTGCAGGTAACCTGAAAGAAACCTTCAGCCCGCCATCGTGCGCTAGCCGTATTTCTGGCTGGTCAAGGCGGCACGATGGTTGCTAAGTACCGGGGCGGCGCCAGCATGCTCGAACGACTCATCGATATCGCGGTCCACCGGCGCGTCCTCACTCTGGTGGCGACGGCGGGCTTCATCTTCTTCGGGATCATCACCTTCAGCAAGCTGAAGATTTAAGCGTTCCCGGACGTCACCAACGTCCAGGTCATGGTCATTGGCCTGTATCCCGGACAGGCGGCGGAAGAGGTCGAGAAGCAGGTGACCATCCCGATAGAGCGCGCACTGACCGGCGCACCCCAGGTCCTGGTGCAGCGCTCGATCACGTCGTTCGGTCTGTCGCAGGTGATCCTGACCTTCGAGGACGGCGTCGACATCTACTTCGCGCGCCAGCAGGTCGCGGAGCGGCTGCCCGACGCCGAGCTCCCCGATGGCGTGCAGGCGCAGCTAGGACCGAACGACACGCCGGTCGGGCAGGTCTATCAATACACGCTCGAGAGCGATCGCCACACGCCCAGCGAGCTGCGCAGCTGGCAAGACTGGGTGGTCTCCAAGCACCTGATGCGCACCGCGGGCGTCGCCGACGTGGTCAGCTTTGGCGGGTTCCAGAAGGAGTACCACGTGCTCTGCGACCCGGCGCAGCTGCGCAACAACGGGCTCGCGCTGCGCGACGTGATCCAGGCGGTGTCGGTCTCGAACGGTGCGACCTCGGGCGGCTACCTGCAGAACGGCGAGTCGGAGTTCGTGGTGCGCGGGCGCGGCTACCTGCGCAACATGAAGGACATCGAGAACACCGTGGTCAAGTCCACCAACGGCACGCCGGTGCTGGTGAGGACCATCGCCAAGGTCGTCGAGTCGTATACGCCGCGCCGGGGCGCCGTCGCGCGCGGCGAGGCGATCGATTCAATCGAGGGGACGATCCTGCTCCGGCGCGGCGAGAACCCCAAGGACGTGCTCGACGGCGTCCATCAGGCGGTCGACCGCATCAACAAGGACGTCCTGCCGCCGGGCATGCGCATCGTGCCGTTCTACGACCGCACGCGGCTGGTCGACACCACGCTCAAGACCGTCTCGCACAACATGCTCGAGGGCGCGTTCCTGGTCAGCCTGGTGCTGTGGCTGTTCCTGCGCGCGATCTCGGGCTCCATCGCGGTCGCGGTCACCATGCCGCTGGCGCTGCTGACGGCGTTCGTCGGCCTCTACTACGCGGGTGTGCCGGCGAACCTGCTCTCGATGGGGGCGATCGACTTCGGCATCTTGCTCGACGGCGCGGTCATCCTGGTCGAGAACTCCTACCGTCACCTGGCCGAGGATCAGCCGCCGCCCGAGGAGGTGCCCGACACGATCGCGCGCGCCTCCAAGGAGGTGCTGCGCCCGGTGCTGTTCTCGCTGTCGATCATCGCGGCGGCGATGATGCCGATCTTCACGCTCGAGCGCGTCGAGGGGCGCATCTTCCGCCCGGTCGCGTTGACTTACGCGTTCGCGCTCGGCGGCGCGCTGTTCTTCACCATGACCACGGTGCCGGCGCTGACGACGGTCCTGCTCAAGCATCGCAAGGTCGAGGAGAAAGACCCCGCCTTCCTGATCTGGCTGCGCGCGCGCTACCTGCACGCGCTGCGCGCCGCGCTCAAGTACCCGATCATCCCCCCGCTGGTCGGCCTGGCGATCCTCGGCGTCGCTGTCTCGTTGATCCCCCGCCTCGGCGCGGAGTTCCTGCCCGAGATGAACGAGGGCGACATCCATGTGACGGTAACGGCACCGAGCGCGACCTCGCTCGAGCGCGGCGCGGAGCTGCTGCGCGAGACGCGGATCAAGCTGCTGTCGTTCCCCGAGGTCAAGGACGTGCTGACCGAGCAGGGCCACCCCGAGGACGGCACCGACGACGAGGCGCCCAACCAGGCCGAGACGTTCGTGATCATGAAGCCGGAGAGCGAGTGGCACACCGGCCGCAAGAAGGAGCAGATCGTCGACGCCATGCGCGCCGAGCTCGAGAAGCACCCCGGCGTGGTCTACAACTTCAGCCAGCCGATCAAGGACCGTGTCGAAGAATCGATCTCCGGTATCCGCGGGCAGATCGTCGTCAAGATCTACGGCGAGGACCTGCAGCTCATGCACGAGAAGCTGGAGCAGGTGAAGCAGATCATGACGTCGACGCGCGGCTCGCGCGACGTGGAGATCTACCGTGCCGGCACCGCCCAGCACGTGGTCGCCGACATCGATCGCGAGGCGGCGGCGCGCTACGGCATCCCGGTGCGCGACATCGAGGATACGATCGAGAGCGGCTTCGGGGGCCACCTGTCGACCTCGATGTGGGAAGGCGAGCGCAAGGTGGGCGTGCGGGTGAAGCTGCCGACGCCCAATGAGGGTGGGCGCGAGTCGCTGGCGCGCGTCGATGTCCCGACCGGCGTCGGCAACGCGCGCATCCCGCTGGGGCAGGTCGCCGACATCCACATCGACCGCGGGCGCACGCAGATCAACCGCGAGCAGGGCGGGCGCTTCCTGGCGATCAAGTGCAACATCGAGGGGCGCGACATGGGCACCTTCGTCAACGAGGCGCAGGATCGCGTGCGCGCCCAGGTCAAGCTGCCCGAGGGCTACTACATGACCTGGGGCGGTGAGTTCGAGAACCAGCGGCGCGCGATGAAGAGGCTGTCGATCATCGTGCCGATCTCGATCCTGGTCATTCTCGCGCTGCTGTACCTGACGTTCCAGGCGGCGCTGCCCGCGATCGTCGTGCTGTTGGTCGTGCCGTTCGCGACGGTGGGTGGCGTGTTCGCGCTCTACCTCACGCACACGGTGCTGTCGGTGTCGGCGGCGGTCGGGTTCATCACGCTCTTCGGCGTGGCGGTCATGGACGGCGTTCTGCTGATCACCTACGTCCGCCACGCGCGCGAGCAGACGCCCGACAGCGACGACGCGATCCTGCGCGCCGTCTCGCAGCGGTTGCGGCCGGTGTTGATGACCGCGCTGCTGGCGTCGCTGGGCCTGCTGCCGGCGGCGATGTCGCACGCGATCGGCTCCGACACGCAGCGGCCGTTCGCCATCGTGATCATCGGCGGGCTCATCACCTCGACGTTGCTGACGATGATGCTGTTGCCGACGTTCTATGACCTGGCCGATCGCTGGTTTGGCACGGGCCGCGCCAAGCGCCGGCTGATGGCGCGCGGTGGGAGGCGCGGCTCGTGAGGCGGGCAAAGGGCATAGGCGGTGGCGTCGGTGTTGCGATCGCGATCGTCACGGGCGCGCTGTCCGTTGCGGCCACGGGGACGCACGCCGCGGAGTTGGCCGCGGCGGCCATTCCCGGCGCGCTGACCATGGGCGAGGCGGTGCGCATCGCGCTCGAGCGCAATCGCGAGGTGATCGCGGCGCGGCTCGACATCGAGGCGGCGCAGCTGGACGTGGTCGCGGCGCGCATCTATCCGAACCCGGTGGCGTCGTACTCGCTGGGTAATCTCGTGATCAACGGCAACAGCCAGGGCGGGACGGTGGCGCCGCAGTTCTTCAGCCAGCCCGTGCAGAACATCGGCGTCAGCGAGATCATCGACGTCTGGGCCAAGCGCAGCGCGCGCACGCGCGCCGCCGAGCGCGGCGTCGACGAGAAGCGCCTGCAAGTCGAGGACGCCCTGCGCGAGATCGTCTACGCCGTGCGCTCGGCGTTCGCCGACGTCACGCGCGAGCAGCACGAGCATCAGCTTGCGCGCGAGATCGCCGATCGCTACAGCGACACCGTACGCGTCTCGCGCGGGCGCTTTCGCGCCGGCGACATCTCCGAGGCGGAGCTGCGGCGCGTGGAGCTCGAGGGCCTGCGCTACACCAACGCGGTGATCGACGCCGATCTGGAGCTGGATCTCGCGCGCGAGAAGCTGGCGCGCCTGATGGGCCTGGCCAGTGGCGCGCAGTTGCCGGCGCAGGTGGCCGACGTCGCCGACACGCGGCGCGCCTACTCGGTGCCGTCGCTGATCTCACTGGCGATGGAGCACCGTCCCGATATCCGCGCGGCGGGCGCGTCGCGGCTGACCGCCGAGGCGCAGCTCGACTCCGCAAAACGCGAGGTCTATCCCGACCTCACGCTCGGGGCCAACTACACGCACAGCTCGTTCACGGTCTCGGGCGACAACCCGGACACGCTGGGATTGTCGCTGTCGCTGCCGTTGCCGCTGTTCGACCGCAACCAGGCGGCGATCGGCCGTTCGGGGCTGGACATCCGGCGCGCCGACAACGAGCTCGAACGGCTGCGTCTCTCGGTCGCGCACGACGTGGCCGAGGCGGTGCGCCGGGCCGAGCGGTCGCGGGCGCTCCTCGACGTCTTCGAGGGCACCGTCGAGGAGACCGAGACCGCCACGCCGACCCCCGCGTCGGCGCCGCCGCCCACCTCGCCGCGGGTCGGTGCCGCCAGCCCGGGCGGCAAGCCGATGCCGCCGTCGCCGCCGCTGCCCCCCGAGAAGCGCGGCATGCTCGCGCGCGCCGAGAATGCGCTGCGCGTGGCCGAGAAGTCGTACCAGGCCGGCGCGAGCTCGCTGCTGGAGCTTCTGGACGCGCAACGAACTTATCTGGACGTCCGCGGGCAATACTTGCGCGCGGTTTATGACTACCGGCAGGCAGCGGTCGACGTGAATCACGCAGTTGGGACCGAGGTGAAGTGATGATCCGAGCAAAGACTCCTTTTTGGTGCGCCGCTGTCCCGGCGACAGCGCTGGTCAGCTTGTCAGTCGTGTTGTCAGGCGTCTTGTCCGCAGGCTGCAACAAGCTGGCCGAGGAGCCGGCGGCCGCGCAGGCAAGCGAGCGGTCGCGCGACTTCGTGCAGCTCGACCCCAAGAGCCCGCGCCTCGACTTCATCAAGGTCGAGGTGGTCAAGGAGTCGGACAGCAGCGGCAAGGTGACGCTGCCCGGCCGCGTGACCTTCGACGAGGACCACACCCAGCGCGTCGCCTCGCCGATCGACGGCCGCGTGGTCGGGATGCTGGTCAAGCTCGGCGACACGGTGAAGGCGGGGCAGTCCCTGCTGCAGCTGTCGTCGCCCGACGTCGGGCAGATCCAGTCCGATGCGCAAAAGGCGCTGACCGATCTCAGCATCGCGGAAAAAGGCATCGAGCGGCTTCACAAGCTGCAGGCGATCGGCGCGGCGTCGGAGAAGGACGTCGCGCAGTCCGAGGGCGACTACAAGAAGGCCAGGTCCGACTACGCGCGCTCCGAGGCGCAGCTCAAGTCGCTCGGTATCTCGCCCAGCGATCCGGCGGTGAACGTCGCGCTGCGATCGCAGATCCCGGGTGTGGTTGTCGAGCGCAACGTGCTGGTCGGGCAAGAGGTGCGCAGCGATGGCGCGACGCCGCTGATCACCGTGGCCAGCCTCGATTCAGTCTGGGTGCTCGGCGACGCCTACGAGCAGGACCTGGGCCTGGTCAACGAGGGCGCGAAGGTCAGCGTCCGCGTGCCGGCCTATCCCGGCGAGACCTTCGCCGGCCGCGTGAAGCACATCGGCGAGGTCGTCGACCCGAACACGCGCACGGTCAAGATCCGTTGCGTCGTCGACAACCCCGGCCATCGCCTGAAGCCCGAGATGTACGCGAAGATGGACGTCGAGACGCCGGGCGGAACCAAGCTCATCACGGTGCCGTCCAAGGCGGTGCTCAACGACGGCGACAAGGCGATGGTCGTCGTCGCGACCGAGGGCAATGTCTTCCGCACGCGCATCGTGCAGGTCGGCCCCGAGGTCGAAAGCAACGTCCGCATCATCTCGGGCCTCACGTCGGGCGAGAAGATCGTCACCTCGGGCGCGATCTTCATGAAGCAGGAGATCGACAGCCACTGAGCCCTCCCGAGCGAGGAGTCGCCCCGACTCGTCGCCTTGTCCCCTCGTCACGGCGCGGGCGTGCGCGTCGCCAGCTCCTCGAGGTGCCCGGTGTTGTTGGTCTCCTTGACCTTGCCGACGCCGCGCACGAACCAGAAGCTCTTGATCGATCCGTCGCTGGGGTCGGTGCGGCTCACGTGCAGCGACGCGAACGTGCCGTAGGGGACGGTCACCTCCTCGTCGAGGCCCTCGACGCGCCAGTTGTCGGTCTTCGTGCTCGTCGTGGGCGCTTTCATCAGCGACGTGTGCGTGTCGGTGAGCGTCAGGCTCCAGGTCGCGCCGGCGACGGTATGCTCGGGTGTCTCGTCGACGCGCAAGCGGAACGGCGCGTACCAGTCGTCGGTCTTCACGTTGCCCGCCGAGTCGAGGTCGTCGTCATGCAGGCGCTTCACCACCTGACCGTCGACCTGGTACCAGGTGTCCTGTTTGTCGGCGGGAAACGTGTCGACGAGGTGAAAGACGGTGATGCCGGCGTCGGGGCCGCCCGCGTCCTCGGTGTCCTGGACGGTGCTGGTCTTGTCGTAGGTCACGCCGTTGTCGTTGACGTGATAGGTCCAGGTGACCCCCACGGCGAGCGGTTCGTAGGGACCGCTGGTCGGTTGCACGGCGGCGTCGCTGCCGCCCTGGCCGTTGTCGAGATTCGAGGACGTGCCGCCGCTCGACGAGCAGCCAGCGGCCAGCGCCAGCGCGCTCGCGAGCACCCCCAAGACCGTCATGCTCCCCTGTGAAACCAAGCCACGCATCGCCTACCTCCCTCTGCTCTTCCGCGGCGGTCAGGCCGCTTTGCCTTCGTCCAGATTCACGCTGCGGATGCCGGGCACGTCGCTGGCCTGCAGGATCTCCAGGATCGCCGCCGCGTCGGTCGCCTCGCCGAGCACCACGTCCATCACCAGGCGGCCCGGCTCGGGGTTGGTGTTGGGCATCTCGACGATGCGCGCCGTCGGGAAGACCGACCGGATGCGCTGGAAGGCGCCGCGCGGGTCGCTGACCGAGATCGCGAGCCGCGTGAGCCGCGCGCGCGTGCGCTGGCCGGCGTCGAACACCACGAGCACGGCGGTCACGAACAGCGTCGCCACCACAGCGATTGGCACCGCGCCCAGGCCGCACGCCATGCCGATGCCGATCATCACGAACATCACCGCGGCGTCGCGCGGGTCTTTGATGCCGGAGCGGAAGCGAATGAACGCGCCCAGCCCGACCAGCCCGAACGCGCGCGCCATGCTGTCGCCGATCACCGCGACCATGAGCGCGCCCGCGACCGCGATCAGCGTCTGCGCCTGCGCCGACTCGCGCGCCGGGGGCAGCGTGCTGGGCATCAGCCGCCGCCACCAGCGGTAGGCCACCGACGCGCCGAGCACCGACGCGACCAGCAGCCGGATCAGGATGGTCTCGAAGTGCGCGGCGGCCAGGTTGTGCATCCCGAGCGTGCTCTCCCAGGTGAACGCATCGAACCCGCTCAACGAGGTGACCTCTTCCAGTGTTCGATGATGCACGTGTTTGCTCCTCAGGCGGCCAGTACGTTCGAGAGCAGCGGACCACCGGTCGCGACCGTGGCCGCCTGCTTGAGCAGCGAAATGTTGTCGGGGTGCCGCGCCAGCGCTCGCGACAGGAGCTCGCAGCCGCGCGGGTCGCCGATCAGCGGTCCCAGGCTCTTGATCGCCGTCGACGGCCATGTGTCCAGGCACGACGCGCGCATCTCCCAGGCGATCGGGTGGTCGAGACCGATCATCGAATCCAGCGCCTCCCGGCAGCCATGCGCGGTGGCCTGGCGCATCGCCCAGGCGCGCGGGTCGTCGAGACCGGCGATCGTCGACAGCACCGCCTTCGGCGCGCGATCGAGGTAGTGGGCGCGCCAGGTCCAGGCGAGGTCGCCGGTCAACCCTTCGAGCGAGCCGATGCAGCTCACCGGCGCGGCGTCGAGCGCGAGGCTCCGCAGCTCCCAGGCGCGCGCGTCGTCGAGGCCGGTGAGGGCGCGGCAGGCGGTGCGCGCGCCTTCATAGGTGCGCAGGATCGGGCCGCCGCTGCCCCCGCGCAGGTCGAGCCAGCGCTCGCGGGCCTGCCAGGCGCGCGTCCCGTCGAGCCGGGCCAGCGACATCATCACGCCGTCGGGCGTGAGCGGCCACAGGCGCTCGCGCGCCTGCCAGGCCACCTCTTCGTCCAGCCGTTGCAGGCTGAGCGCGACCTCGACGGGAGCGGCCTCGCTGAGCTCGCGCCGCAGCGCCCAGGCTTCGCCGGCCAGCGCGGCGGCGCCGTCGAGCGAGAACGCCACTTCTCGGGGCGCGAGCGCGCGCATTTGCCAGCGCAGCTGCCAGCTGGCGGCGTCATCCAGGCCGCGCAGCCCGCGCGCCAGGATGCGCGGCGCGCTCGGAACCAGGGCCCGGCGGCGCTCGTCGACGCCCGGCCCGCAGAGGCCGGCCAGTACGTACGCCGCCAGCGCGGGCTCGCGGCGCGCGCGGTGATCGACCCAGGCCATGAACGCGGCCAGCGCCTCGCGCGCGGTCGTCACCGCGGGCGGCGGCGCGCGCCGCGACGCCGTCGCCTGCGCCGCGCGCGTCTCGGCGATCGCCGGGCCGACGCCGTTCGCCCGCGCCGACTGGATCAGCGCGGTGATGCGCGCGACCTGCGCGTCCAGGTCTTCATCGGAGTTGTCGATCACGATCCAGCGCCGCGGGTCGCGCGCCGCCAGCGTGCGATAGCCGTCGCGCAGCCGGATCTGCAGGCCGCTGCCGGCCAGCCCCTTGCGCGACGGCGACCGGCGATCGGCAGTCACGATCTTGGCGATCTTGCGCCGCCCGCGCGCCACCGACGGATCCACGTCGATGAGCACGACCAGATCGGGCTCGATGTCCGGGGCCTCGCTGTCGCTGCCGGCGCGCGCGGCGGCGACGATCGGTCCGACGACCTCGGCCGGTAGTCCGCGGCCGTGCTGGGCCAGCACCTCGGCCGTGTAGATGAAGCGGTCGGCGATCACCACCTCGGCCTCGACCAGCGACGGGCGCACGATCTCTTCCAGCAGCTGGACCTCGCGCGCGAGATAGAGCAAGAGCTCCGTGCGTGGCGCGAGCGCCAGGTTGCGGGCGTCGCGGCAGACGTCGCGGATCGATTGAGTCACGCGCGAGGCGAATTGCCCGCCCTCGCGCACGTGGCGCACCGAGCGCCCGGCGCGCCGCAGCTCATCGGCGACGCGGTTCGAGATCGTCGTCTTCCCGCTGCCGTCGATGCCCTCGAACACCACCAGCATCGCGATCGCCCTCAAGCCGCCCGTCGGCGAAGCGCCGCCATGCCCATCTGGAACTTGGAGAACGAGGGCGCGGGAGTCAGGCTGGCGGTGGCGCGCGCGAGCCAGGCCGGCGCCTCGCCCTGCAGCTTGATCTCGACGATGCGCGCCGGCCCGCGCGCGATGATCGCGCTCGGCGTGGCGTCGTCGCCGGCCTCGCCGAGGCGCTGTGGCTCGCAGAACGACAGACCCTGATCGAGGGTGATGCGCACGCGGCCGCTCTCGCCGCTCAAGCATGAGCGGCGATACCAGGTCGTCAGGCAGGGGACCGGCCGGCGCGAGACAACCTCGGCGCGCAACGTCGCCAGCGCGGCACGGCCGGCGCCGTCACCGTCGAGGGCGTCATCGAGATCGGTGTCGGTGTCGAAGGAGCCGGCGACGAGCCGCTCCAGCGCGCGCCGCGGCGCCGCCAGGCGGACCTTCGAGCGCACCGTCCCCGCGCTCTGCTTCAGCTCGAGAAAGCAGAGCCCGGTCAAAAGCGGCGCCTCGGCGAGGTTGCTCGCGACCGCGTACTCGCGCAGGCGCAGGCGGCGCGCGACGCGGCCGGCGCACGAGCGCAGGTACGCGAGGTCGACTGAGTCGAGGTACGTGGTGCGCGTGAAAGACAGCGGCCGCGCGCGATCGTGGAGCTCGGGCACGGCGTGGGCCGAGACCGCCCGCAGGAAAGCCACGGTCTGCGCGCGCGTGAGCAAGAACCGCTGCTCGCGTTCGAACGCATCCAGATCGCGTTCGGACGCCGCGTTCGCAAGGTTCGAGGCGGGCAAATCCAGGACACCATCCATGGGGACACCTCGTTTCTTCCGTAGGGCGTGAGCCGTAGCCGCTGCCGGCGGGGCTCGACGCACTCGACGAGTCAGCCCATTGCAACGGAGATGCCCGGCGGGGCGCGCGCGGATGATGCCGACTTCGGTCGCGTGTGTGTCGATTCTGTTACCCGCGCGTAATTCAGGGCGCGTCCGCGTTACCCGCAACATGGCCTAGGGATCGCTCCCCGTCGCGCACGTCGCGCATGTCGCGCACGTCGCGCATGTCGCGCCGCCGACGGTGTTGCGGGTTCCCCTTTACGTACGACTCGTGATAAATCGCCGGCGTGGTCATTGTTGCGCATGTGTCTTCATCCTCGTCGCGGCTCGCGACTTTGATCGTCTTGGGCGCCGCGCTGTCCTCCTGCGCGACCACCGCGCGGCCCGCGCCCGCGGCGAGCCGCACGGTGGTGGTTGCCGGCGGCATTGCGGCCAGCGCACCGCGCGCGATCCCGTCGTCGATCCCGTTCGTGTCGCTCGAGGGTCCGTTCTGGGTCGCGACCGGCGGCTATCTGATCTTCTCCGACGTCGTCGAGCAGAACGGCGCGGCCGCGAAGATCTACCGCTACGATCCCGGGAGCGGCGCGATCTCGGTCGTGCCCTATCCGCAGATCCCGACCAGCACCAACGGGCTGGCCGTCGATGCGCAGGGCCGGCTGGTCGCGTGCGAGCGCTGGAACGGCGCGCTGGCTCGCATCGACGGCGGCACGCGCGCCGTGCTGGCGGATCATGCGCCCGGCGGCACGGAATCGCTCAACGCGCCCAACGACCTCACGCTACGCGCCGACGGCAACATCTACTTCACCGACACCAAGTGGGGCGCGCGTCCCGGCGCGCACGCGCCGACCGCGGTCTATCGGATCGCGCCTGACGGCGTGCTCTCGGTGGCGTTCGCGGTCGACATGCCGAACGGCGTGCTCTTGTCGCCGGACGGCGCGACGCTGTACGTGGGCAGCGACGCGCAGGATCGCCTGTGGCGCTTGCCGGTGGCCGCCGACGGCAGCGTCGGCGCGGCGGCGCCGTTCGTCGACACGCATTCCGTGCCGGGCGGGAAGATGCACGTGCCGGATGGTCTTTGCACCGACGACCGGGGCCGCATCTACGTGACCAACAACAGCGACGACGTCAGCGCGATCGAGGTCTTCGACAGCGACGGCCACTTCGCGGACCGCATCCCGATCCCGGCGCCGCCATCGAACTGCACGTTCGGGGGCGCCGATCGCCGCACGCTCTACGTGACGACGCTGCACGCGGTGTACGAGGTTCGCGTCGACTCGCCGGGCTTGCCGTAGGTCGGTGTCGGGAACAGGCGCGCCTCAGCCAAGCCGCTCGGCAAGGCCCGACGAGCGCACGAGCGGCGCGCCGGCGCCGGCGGCGAGCACGTCGGCGCGGCCGCAGATCGCAACGCCGTGGCGTGCGCGGGTGACCGCCGTATAGAGCAGCTCGCGGGTGAGGATCGGGATCGGCGCGTCCGGCAAGAGCAGGATCGCGGCCTCGAACTCGGAGCCCTGCGACTTGTGCACGGTCATCGCGTAGGAGAGCTCGAGCGCGTCGGCGATGCCGTCGATGGGCCACGCCCGCCAGCCCTCGCGCGTCTGAAACGCGGCCGCGAGCCGCGGCGGGCGGTCGTCGTTCTCGGCCAGGAGGATCGCGATCCCCTGGTCACCGTTGTAGAGCCCTCGTTGATAGTCGTTGCGCAGGACCATCACCGGCTCGCCGGGCGCGAACGGGCCGTCCGCCCTGCCGTGGCCGCCGTGGCGGCGATGCAGCCAGTCGTTGACCGCCAGCGTACCGGTGGCGCGGCCGTGGGTGACGCAGAGGACGCGCAGCCGATGAAGGTGCGCGCTCAGCCCATCCAGACGCTCGCGATCCGACGCGCCGAGCTGGCCGCCGTCATCGATGTAGTAGACGTGGCGGGCCGCCGCCGTCAATCGATCGTCGAACGCCAGCCGCCGGTCGTACCAGCGCTCGAGCAGCGCTTCTCGTTCGGTCGGCGCGACCAGCGCGACGCCCTCGAAGGTCAGCTCGGCCACGGCGCACGGCTCGACCGCAGGCGGTTCGCCCGCGCGCAGCGCGCGAGCCAGCGCCCCCAGTTGCTGCCCGCCGCGCGCCGTCGCATCGACGCGGTGGCTGCGCGTCAGCCGGTGCGCCAGCGGCGAGAGATCGCGAAACACCGCGCCGGCCTCGATTGACGGCAGCTGATCCGCATCCCCGAGCAGCACCAGGCGAGCGTCATCCGCGACCGCGCGCACCAGCCGCTCCATGAGCGAGAGATCGATCATCGAGCTCTCGTCGACGATGACCACCTTCTGCGCCAGCCGATTGTTCTGGTGGTGCGTGAAGGTGCCCCGGCGCGGCGACCACCCGAGCAGCCGGTGCAGCGTCTCCGCCGGCGGGCAGGCGCGTGCGAGCTGGTCGTCGGGCGGCGCCAGCGGGGCGAGACGCTGGAGGCCGATCTGGATCGCTTCTTCCAGGCGGTTGGCCGCCTTGCCCGTCGGCGCCGCGAGGGCCAGCGCTGCCGGCGGCACGCCCAGGCGCAAGAGCGCGCGCAAGATGGCGAGCACGATCGTGGTCTTGCCGGTGCCCGGCCCGCCGCTGATCACGGTGAGCCGCCCGCGCAGCGCCGCGCGCACGGCATCGAGCTGCTCGGCGGTGGGCGAGGGGGCCGCCGCCGCGGCGACGGCCCGGATCGTCGGTTCGATCCCGGCGTCGTCGGCCAGCGGCGCGCCGTCTCGGCGGGCGCGCAGGGCGGCGGCCAGCCGCTCCTCGCACGCGAGCAAGCGCTGCTGGTAGAGAAAGCGGCCGTCGAGGATGAACGGCCGCCGATCGCCCGGGCGCCCGACCACCTCGGCGGCGCGCGCGAGCAACGCCTGCTCGCCGGCGCCGACCTCGGTACGCGTGCTCCCCGCGGCGACGCCGATGAGCGCGCGCACGAAGATCGCGGTCAGGGCGCGGCGTTCGTCGGGGCGCAGCGTGCCGTCGAGCGCCGCGATCTGCCACGCGAGAAAGAGGGACTCCGGCCCGAGATCCGCGTCGCGCAGCTCGTCGAGTGATCCTCCGGCGGGCGCGTCTGCGAGGGCGGTGACCGTGCCTGCCGGCGCCGTCAGGCGCTGCCGGGCGGTGCCGAGCGGGGAGAGGGGCAGCGGATCGAAGAGGCGGCTCACGCTCGCCCCCAGTAGGCGGGCTCGAGCATCGCGCGCTGCCCGCTCTGCACGTCGGCCCAGCGCGGTCGCCGAAAGTAGACGCCGGCGGTCGGGTCGTCGCCGCGCATGCCGCGCAGAAAGCAATAGACCACGCCGCCGAAGCGCCGATCGAACGCGTCGACCTCGCTGATGCCGAGCAGCCGCACGACCGCCACGGTGTAGAGCTCGGCCTGAACCGTGTAGTGACCTTCGCAGTGCGCCGCAACGTCGTCGGCTGCCCAGCTGGGCAGGTCGTCGCTCTTCCAGTCGCAGACGTAGATACGCCCCTCGTGCTCGAAGAGGTAGTCGATGAAGCCCTTGACCACGCCGCGCTCGATCCGCCACGGCGGCGCATCGGAGACCGCCGGCGACGCCACCGCCCGCGTCTCGAAGAGCTCCGGATGGCGCGGCTCGGGGATCGGATAGAGAAACTCCATCTCGCGCGTCGGGTGCGCCGCCTGACCCAGGCCGGCGACCACGGTGTCGCCGAGTCGCACGGGCGCCGTCAGCGCGGTGTGCACCAGGCGATGGGCGTGCGCCAGGTGGGCGGCCTGCTGGTCATGCCGCCGCCGCATGCGCTCGAAGAGCGCCGCGATCTCCGGGAGGGCGCGCCAGTCTTCGAAGGTGGGCGCGCGCGCCAGCGTGTCGAGGGGCAGGTGCTCGATGATCTCGTGCAGGAAGCTCCCCGCCAGCCGTCCGCGCGGCAACTCGTCGGGCGGCGGCGCGGGCCGCGCCAGCGCCGACACGCGTTCGGTCAGGGTGGCGTCGCCGCCCGCGGCGTCGAGCGTCTCGGCGGGGACGAAGCGCTGGTGGGCTCGGCGCATCGCCGAGTACGACGTGACGATGAATCCGGCGCGCGCCGTCGCCGCCTGGTGAAACGCAGCGTGGGGCACGGGTGCGCTCATCAGCGCGGCCGGCGCCTGCCACGCGCGGAGCGCGGCTGCGAGGTCGCTGGCCGGCGCCGCGGGCGCCGGCGCGAGCGGGCAGGGCACCGGCTCGATCTGGAATAGGCGGCGGACGCCGTCGGGCGTGATGCCGCCCAGCAGCGCGTGCAGCCGAGCGTTGACGAATTTGTAAGCGCCGTTGAGCGCGCAGGTCGGGCGCGCCGGGTAGCGCGGCAGGTAGAGCCGCCCGCGCGCGCGGGTCAGCGCCACATAGAGCACTCGTCGCTCCTCGTCGTCCTGGTCCTGGTCGTAGAGGGTCTCTTCAGCTTGCGGCTGTCGGCCGACGCGGATTGTCCGGCGACCCTCTTCATCGTGGAACATCCGCGCGTCGCTGCCGCCGCGCCACGGCCAGGTCCCGCCGTAGACGAACACGATCCCGGCTTCCAGCCCCTTGGAGTGGTGGATGGTCATGATCTGCACGGCCTCGGCGTCGGTCTCGAGCCGCTGCACGTCGGCGTTGCGGCCGGGCGGGCGGCGCGTGCCGGCGACGTAACCGCCCAGGCGCTGCACCAGCTCGCGGAGCGTGCACGGATCGCGCGCGACCTCGTGCTGGAGGAGCTCGAAAAGGTGCAGGTAGTTGGTGATGGCGCGCTCGCTCGCGCGTCCCTTGACCCCCTGCGCGAAGAGCTCGCGCGAGATCACGCCGCTGTCGTCGATGATGCGCGCGAACAGCTGGTCGACCTGCCCGGCTTCGCCGAGCGCGCGCCAATCATCCAGCCGCTGCATCAGCGGATGGTCGGCCGGCAGATCGTCGCACGCGGCGAGATCGAGCAGCGTCAGCCCGAAGAAACCGGTGATGAAGGCGCGAAAGCGCGCCGAGCGGTCGTCGGGCTCGGCGAGCGCGCGCAGGAGGTCGAGCACGGCCTCGGCCTCGACGGTGTCGAACAGCTTCTCCTGCTTGAAGTAGGCGAACGGGATGCGGCGCGCGCGCAGGGCTTCGCCGACCTCGCGGCTTTCGCGCACGGTGCGCGTGAGCACGAAGATGTCGCGCGCGCCGAGCGGCGTCACGGTGTCGCCGTCGCGCAGCGCCAGGCGGCCGTCGGCAGTCAGCAGGCGCTCGATCTCGCCCGCGATGCGATCGAGCAACGCCGGCTTGATCTCCTGGAAGTTCAGGCGCGGGGCGGTCTTCTCGGGCGCGCGCACCACGTCCAGCACGACGACCGGCGCGACGGTGCCGCCGCGTGCGTCGACCAGCTCGCGTTCGGGCTTTCCGCACCTGACCGGATGGTCGTACTGGATCGGACCGCCCGGGCGAAAGAATGGCGCGGGGTCGCGCTGCTCCAGCAACGCATTCTGCGCGGCGATCAGCGACGGGGTGGCGCGGTAGCTCGCGTCGAGGAAGATTGGCTCTTGCACGGCACCGAGCTCGTGGTGCGCGCGCAGATACGTATGCACGTCGGCGCCGCGGAACGAGTAGATCGCCTGCTTGGGATCGCCGACCAGCGTGAGCACCCCGGTCGCTCCCGCGTCGAAGAAGAGGCGCCGGAAGATCTGCCACTGCGTCTCGTCGGTGTCCTGGAACTCGTCGACGAGCGCGTAGCGATAGCGCGCGCGCAGCGCGCCGAGCAGTGCGCGCGCTCGGGCGCCGTCGCCCTCGAGGTTGCGCGCCACGAGCGTGAGCATGTCCTGAAAGTCGAAGAGCCCGGCTTCGCGCTTGCGCCGCTCCAGGCGCGCGCGGACCAGCGGCAAGAGGTGGTTGGCCAGCAACGCGCTCAGCGGCGCGAACGCGCGGTCCAGCACCCCCAGCGCGGCGTGGAGCGGGCCGAGGGGCGAGCTCGCCGTCGGGCTGGGCAGGCGATTGAGAATCCAGGTCAGGATGCCTTCCCGATCCCTGATTCCGTTGGCGCCGAGATCGATTCGCGCCACGGCGGCGACCAACGCCGCCGGTCCCCGATCTCTCTCGTCGAGCGCCGCGGCGACCGCGCGCAACCGCGCGGCGACCGCGCGCACGCTGCTGCCGCTCACGCCGCCTTTCTTGAGCATCTCTTTCAAGACGTCGTCGTTCTGCGGGAGCGCCGGCCAGCTGCCCGCCGCGCGCGCCAGGCCCTCGGGGTCGAAGCGTGTGTCGGGGCGGATCGCGCCCGCGCGCGGCGGGTAGATGCAGGCGACCTTGCTCTCGACGTCGAAGAGCGTGCGTTCCAGCCAACCGATGGCGTTGCCGCCGCGCCGCCACACCTCCAGCAGCGCCGCCTCGGAGCTGCCGGAGCGCACGTCGTGGCGCAGCGTCTCGGCGAACGCCGCGTGGAAGGCGTCGCGCTCCTCGGTCGCCTCCTCGTCGAAGAGGCGGCCTTGCACGAACGCGTTCTCGGTCAGGATGCGCTGGCAGAAGGCATGGATGGTCAGGATGTTGGCGCGGTCGAAGCCGAGCAGCGCGCGGCGGAGCTTCTCTCGCGCCGGCGCGTCGAGAACCCAGTCGTCGTCGTCGTCGTCGTGGCCGTCGCTGTCGCCGTCGGTGCCCGTGTCACCGCCGCCCGCGCGCGGCGGGACGCGGTCCTCGGCGAGCTCGCTCAGCTCCTCGAGCTTGCGCCGCACGCGGTGGGTCAGCTCGGTGGTCGCCTTCTCGGTGAAGGTGACGATCAAGATCTGATCGAGCGTCGCGCTGGTTCGCAGCAGCAGATCGACGATCAGGTGCTCGAGGATGTACGTCTTGCCTGTGCCGGCCGACGCTTCGACGATGGCGTGCCGGCGCCCGAGCCGCCGCAGCTCGAGCGGCTTGCGGTAGCGGAAGGTCTGGTCCGCGTTGCCGTCGCTCACGCTTCGACCTCCGCGCTCGGTTTGCCCAGCAGCGCAAACAGCAGGCCGAACCGGTTCTCGACCATGCGCGCCGCGGCCTCTGCGCCCGGGGGCAGATGACGCTCGATCGCTTGCGGCACCGGGCCGTAACCCGAGCTGAACGGCCGGTTGAGGTCTGCGTACTGGTCGCACAGGCCTTCGATGACCTCGACGACGTCCTTCCCTTTTCGGTACGCCTCGAACACCGCCTCGTGAGGCAGCAGATAAGGGTGCATGCCGGTGGGGCTGCCGGTCGCGGGGTCGGGCGCGCCCTCGATGAGCTCCGCCGCCAGTGTCTCGAGATAGGCCCGAGCGCGCGCCGGCTCGACGGGCGCGAAGAGGCGGCGATCGAGATCGCTCCTGGGTACGTCCTGGCGGTTCGTCCCGCTGGCGACGGCCAGCAACGCCTCGTGCGCGCCCTGGGAAAGACCGGCCGCAGCGAGCGCAATGTGATCGAGGAAGGCGCGCAGCATCTCGCGGTCGGCGCGCGCGTCGTCGCGCCTCGACGGCCGGCACGAGAAGACCAGCGAGCCCGTTGGCGCGCCGCCGTTCGCGGGCGCGACGATGAGCTCGGTGCGCCCGACGATCTCGAGCCGCCGCGCCGGCGCGCCTGCGACCGACACCGAGAGCACGATCGGATCGCGCAGATCATCCGCCGGCTCGAGCTCCGCGGCGCGGCCGAAGCGCAGGATCCGCCCCACGGCTGGCCAGCCACCGCCGACGGTGCGCGCGTGCTCCCACCAGGCGGCGAGGATCTCTTCCTCGGCCGGCCCCTCCGCTTCGCGGAAGAAGCCGGTCGGGATCTGGCCCAGCAGCTCGTCGCGCCGCGCGAGACGCGCGTGCGCCGCGCGAACGTCGGCCCAGGTCGGAGCCCCGATGGTCCACGGGAGGCCGTTGACGCCGGGCGTGCGCGCGAGCACCGACAGGATCGCCGCGCGCAACCGCAGCGTGCGCGCGACGCGATCGCTCTCGAAGGGCTCGTCGTCGCGATCGATGCGTTCCTCGCCGGCGTCGATCTCGCGCATGCGCAGCCGGAAGCGCGCCGCGCCCTGCAGCGGGTCTTCGAGAAACTGGCGCAGGGTCTGCAACGACACCTGGGTCACGCCCGCGCTGGCATCGGCGCGCGGCGCTCGCCCCTCGGCCGCGGGCGGCCGATGCAGCCCCAGCGACGCCGTCAATTGATGATAGGTCGCGGGCGGCAGCAGCTCGCCCAGCGACGACAGCTCGGGCGGCGGCGCTCCAGGCGGCAGCGCCGCGGCGAGCGAGCGGCCGAGCGCGCGCGCCCGGTTCTCGCGTAGCGCCGGCGGGTGCGCATCCAGGCGCTCGTCGTCGTCGAAGCGGCGCAGCGGGATGGGTGGCGGATCGAACAGGCGCCGCGCCTCGGCGGGCGGCAGGTAGCCGCGGCGCAAGGCGTCGCCGAGCTCGAGGATCACCGACGACGGCTCCAGCCGATCGCCGGTCAGCTCGTCGCGCGCGACGTAGGACAGCACCAGCCGCTCGCGTGCGCCGAGCAGCGTCTCCAGGAACATGTAAAGGTCCTGCTCGCGCGGCGAGACGTCGCCGGGCAGGCGGCGCGCCGCGCGCAAGTCGAGCTCGTCGCGGCGTGGGGCCGACGGGAACGCGCCGTGGCCGAGGCCGACGAGGAAGATCGCGCGGAAGGGGATCGCGCGCATCGGCACGAAGGACGCTACCGCGACCCCGCGCGCCAGGTGCTGCCCGCGCTCGCCGCCGATGCGGCGCAGGCGCGCGCGGCAGAGCTCGGCGGCGACGCGATACGAGACCGAGCGCCCGCCCAGGCTCGCCGCCACGTCGTCGAGGTCCGACAGCGCGCGCAGCGTGCGCGCGACGCCGGCGGCGCCGATCTCGTCGGCGGGGCAGACGTAGGCGGAGATGAAGCCGCGAATCAGCTCCAGCCATTCCGGCAGCGGGCGCAGGCGCGGGCCGGTGACGCCGGCCGCGAAGCGCGCGTCCTCGATCAGGGAGCGCACGAGCAGCCCGAACCCCAGCGCGCTCGCACTCTGCCCCGCGGGCGCCTCGGCGGGCAGGTAGTCGCGCTCGCCGAGGCGGACCGGTGCGTCGTCGCCGCTGCGCGGTCCGGTCATGAGCGCGCCCAGCGCCACGCGCCGCACGCCCTGGTCCCAGTTGAAGAGATCCTCGTGAATGTACGTCTCGGCGTGGTCGCGGTGATCGGCGCCGTGCACGATCGCCAGCTCCTCGCACAGGGCGATCCAGTCGGCGGGGGCGACGCCGGGGAAGCGCGCCGGCGACAGGATCGCCGGGTGAGTCAGCAGCGGCAAGAGCTCGCGCCGCGTGAACGTGCCCAGCGGCAGGTCGATGAGCCGCTCGGCGATCTCGGTGATCTCGCCAACGCCGTGACCGTGTCCCGGCGGCAGGTCGATCCCGCTCCAGGGGAGATCGTGGCTCTCGCCGAAGACCGCGCCGATCTGCGACAGATAGGCCTCCTTGTTCGCTTCGGGCACGATCAGCGCGATCTGGTTGAAGCGCAGCGACGGATCGGCGCGCACCATGCGCCAGATCTCGGCCGCGACGACCTCCAGCTCGCGGCGCAGGCCGGGGCAGGGCAGCACGGCGATGCTGCCGTCAGCGGTGAGCGCCGGGTCCGGCCGCTCGCGCGCGACGCGATCGAGGATGTCATCCTGCAGTCGCTGCAGCAGCGACGGCGCCGCATCCGCCTCGTCGGCGTGGCGGCGAAAGCGCCCCTCGAAGTCGGCGTCGGTGAGCTGGTTCAACAGGCGGACGTTCTCGCGGCCGGGGCGTCCCCACAGGCGCAGCGCCAGCATCTCGCTCTCGCTCGCGAGCGCGAACGGATCGTCGTCGACGGCCAGCATCGGCTGGCGGCTCTCGCGCCGCGTGGGGAACAGGCGCTTGGTCTCACGCTTGCTGCGCCGGGCCGCCTCGTGCGTGGTGTCGAGATCCTCCCAGAACTCGCGGCACGGGTTGAGGGTGTAGATGCGCACGTCCAGGTGGCGGCCGAGCAGCGCCAGCATGCGGTGGTAGCTCTCGGCGACGTAAGAGACGCCGAACACGTGCAACGCGCGGCCCAGTCCCGCCGGCTCCAGGCGGCGCTCCGCCTCGACCAGCAGCTCGCCGAGCGGCAGGAACGTGGTCCCCGTGCGCGCACCTTCTTCTGCGAGCAGCCCGTGCGTGCCGAAGATCCCCAGCCAGAGCGCGCGCTGCCAGCGCTCGGTCGCGGCGAAACGCGCGCGCTCGTCGAGCGCGGCTCGTCCACCCTCGTCCTCGCGCAGGTCTCGATCGCCCGCGGCGCCGCGCGCCCGCGCCGTCTCGTACACGCGCCACTCCGATAGCATGCGTGCGCGCGAGCTCGCGTACTCGTCGAAGAGCCGCGCCAGCGCGGCCGCCAGCTGGCAGCGCCGCCGATCGACCGCATCGGGCGCGTCGCCAGCCGCGTGCAGATAGGCCTTCACCGGCCCGAGCTCGGGGTCGTCGAGGCGCGCCGAATCATGGAAGATCGCGAGAAGACAGCCCTCGATGTGGTCGGCGTCCACGGCGCGCGCCGGCGGCAGCGCGCGCTCGGCGACGCGCGCGAGGAACCGGCGCAGGAACGTGATCTCCAGATTCGCGGCGATGCCGGCGCGCTCGGCCAGCCCGAGCTTCAGATAGGTCTCGATGTTGGCGTTCGGCACGACCACCCGCACCGGCTCGAGCGGGCCCGACGTCCGCCGCTCCTCGGCGATCGCGTCGGCGAGCGCCGCGAGCAGCTCCTCGGTGGCGTTCGAGTAGACGAGCCGGATCACTGGCCGTCGCCCCCGCCGGCAACGGCGTCCAGCAGCTGCCGCTTCTGCACCTTGCCCATCGCGTTGCGGGGCAGCGCCGCGCAGACGCGCAGCGCGCGCGGGATCTTGTAGACCGCGAGGCGATCGCGCGCGAACGCCTTCAGCTCGTCGAGCGTCAACGACGCGCCCTGCCGCAGCACGACGCACGCGGTGACCAGGTCGCCCCAGGTCAGCGTCGGATCGGGCGCGCCGATGACCGCGACGTCGGCGATCGCCGGGTGGTCGCGGAGCGCCGCCTCGATCTCCAGCGCCGAGATCTTGTAGCCACCGCTCTTGAGCACGTCGACCGACGTGCGGCCGAGCAGGCGGATCACGCCGCCCTGTGGATCGCGCACGCCGGTGTCGCCCGTGCGGAAGCGGCCGGCGGCGTCGTAGGACGCGGCGGTGGCTCCGGCGTCGCCGTGATAGCCCGAGAAGAGCTGCGGCGTGCGCACGCGCAGCTCGCCGGCGTCACCGTCGCGCACCGGTTGCTCGTCGTCGCCGACGATGTCGATCTCGACGCCGGGCAGCGGTACGCCGACCGCGCCCGCGACGCGCGTGCCGTCGTATCGGTTGGACAGAGCCATGCCGATCTCGGTCATACCGTAGCGTTCGAGGATCGTCTGGCCGGTCGCTTCCTCGAACGCGCGCAGCAGCGGCGCGGGAAGCGCCGCCGATCCGCTGGTGCACAGGCGCAGTCGCCGCGCGCCCGCCGACCAGGTGGCGCGTCGCTCGGGGGTCGCGGCGCGATAGGCGTCGATCAGCTTTGCGTACATCGTCGGGACGGCCATGAACAGCGTCACGTCCGCCAGCCGGTCCCAGACGCCGGTGGCCTCGAACGGCATGAACGTCGCGGTCGCGCCGGCCCAGAGCGCGCCGAGCAGCGCGACGATGAGGCCGTGGGTGTGGTGCAACGGCAGCACGTGGAGGAGTCGGTCGTCAGGGCGCCAGCGCCAGGCGACCTCCAGCGAGGCCAGCGTCGCGGCGACGGCGCCGTGGCTGAGAACGACGCCCTTGGGCCGGCCGGTCGTCCCGGAGGTGTAGAGCATGATCGCGGGTGCGCCCGCGGTGACCGCGACGTCGCCGCCGGCCCCGCTCGTGTTCGCCGTGCCGATCTCCTCGGGCGTGCACACCAGGCGGTCGCCGGCCGCCGCGGTGGCACGCTCGCAGAGCTCGGGCGCGGCGACGATGCGCGCCGGTGCGGCGTTGCCGACGATGTAGGCCAGCTCGGGTGCGGTGTGCAGCGGTGACAGCGGCACCGCCATCCCGCCCGCGGCGAGCACGCCCACCAGGGCTTCGGCGTACGCGCGCCCGGGCGGAATCAAGAACGCGATCGGCTCGCCGGCCAGCGACGGACGGCCGCCCCGCAATCCCTGCCCGAGCGCCTGCGCCCGCTCCCAGAGCGGCCCATATCCCAAGGCGGCCGGCCCGCCGTCACCGGCCGAACCGATCGCCACGCTGTCGCCGCCCGCCGCGTGCGCTCGCAGCCGCTCGATCAGCGGCGCCGGCGCGGACGACGCCCACTGGAACGTCCGCGGATCATCGGGCGAGGCGAGCGGCAAGCCGGCACGCTAGCGCTCGAAAAGCGAGGCGTCAACGCCGTCCGACGGAGGCGAAGCTCTGGCGCCGCCGCCCGCGACGGACGCGTTGCTGACCGGGCTCAGGCTGGTCTCGAGATCTGCCGATGTGGCTCGTGATGTCGAAGCGAAGGAGGCACGTGTGTGCCATCGCCGCGATGCTGGGCCTCTGGCTCGTGGCCGCTCGTGCGCCGGCGGCGTTGCCGGCGCCGGAGTCGTCGAAGCTCGCGCCGGCGCCGGAGCCGTCGATTCCCGGTGAGGACGTCGGGTCCGACTACCTGCGCGCGCTGCACGATCACATTCACCCGCTGTGGACCGGCCTCTTCATTCACGGCGTGGCCGACCAGGCGCCGGCGAGCAGCCCCCTCAACAACGTGGGCCATCACGCGGCGGCGGTGCTGTTCTCGGTGCGCTGGGACGGCTCGACGACGGACGTGACCCTGGTCGGCAGCTCGGGCGCCACGTCATTCGATCAGGCGGCGATCGACGCCATCCGGCGCGTCGACGATTTTCCGGTGCCGCCGGTGGCGGTGCTGTCCGACGATGGCCTCGCGCACTTTCGCTGGGTGCTGGCGCGCGATCAGCGCCTGTGCTCGGGCGGCGAGCTGCATCGTTTCGAGGAGCCGCTCGAAGAGGCGTTGCCGCATCTGCTGATCCAGGGCCGGGTCGAGGAGGCGCTGTGGCGCCTCGCGCGCCGAGCGGCGGCGCCCGAGCCGGAAGCGCAGGACCCGCTCATGCTGTTCGCGCGCGCCTGGCTGATGCGTCCGCAAGCCGATCCGGTCACCGACGGCCGCGCCGCCGCCGTGCTCGCTCGCGCCGGCGATCAGGGTCAGGTGGCGCGCCTGCGCCTGGCGCTCGAGCGCCGCGACACCGTCGAGGCCGCCGCGGGCGCGCTGCGCGCGCTGAACGTCGAGATCTGTCCGCTGGTCGAGAAGAACCTGGGAGCGAGCGACCCGGCGACGCGCGACATCGCGATGCAGGCGCTGAGCACCGCCGGTGGCCGCTTGCCGCCGGCCTCGCCGTGCGTCGAGGCGCTGGCGGCGATCGTCCAGGACCCGTCGCGCGACGGGCGGCAGCGCGCGCTCGCGGCGCGCGCGGTGGCGTCGATCTCAGCCGACGGCGCGCGCAAGCTGCTGGCGTCGGTGCTGGCCGACCCCGCGTCCGAGGTGCGGGCTGCGGCGATCTCGCTGCTCGCGCGCCCGGCTGGTGGCCGCACCGCGCTCTATCGCTGGCTGCCGTTCCTGCACGATCCGGAGGTCGAGGTGCGCGCGGCCGCGGCGGCGGCCCTGGTGCGCTGCTGCGGCGACAAGGCGCTGGACCAGCTGGTGCTGGTCTGGAAGGAGCCTTACCCCCAGGTGGCCGTCGCCGTCGCCAACGAGCTCGGCCGCATGACCTCTGGGCCATCCGAGGCGTTCTTGAACCGCCTGGCCAAGCGGCGCGACCCCGCCGTGCGTGAGGCGACGGCCGAGGCACTGCTGGCGCGGCGGGCGCAGGGCACCCACGCACCCTCATTCGGGGCTGGCAAGACCGCGCTGCCGGCCGGAGCGCCACCTCCCGAAGTCCCTCCCGCTGTGCGGGCGGTCACGGGCCTGGAACGCCGCCAAGCCATCGAATGGGTGCTGAAGAACTACGACCGCATCGACCGGGCCGACCTGGTGGAGGTCTTCGGCGCCTGGTTGCATCCTTCCGCTCCGACGGCCCCGCCATCTGTTTCGGCGAGATGAACGTTTTCCGCTAAAATCGGCGCAATGCCGTTCACGATCCTCCTCGTGGAAGACGACCTGGACGTCCGGGAAGCTCTGGCGGAGACCCTGCGCGAAGAGGGTTACGCCGTCGAATGCGCCAACGATGGCGTCGAGGCTCTGACCTATCTGCGCAGCGGCGGGCAGCCCGGGTTGATCTTGCTCGATCTCATGATGCCGCGGATGAGCGGCTCCGAGTTCCGCCTCGTGCAGAAGAAGGACCCGCTCCTGTCGCAGTACCCGGTGGTGCTGCTCAGCGCCGACGGCCGCATGCGCGAAAAGGCGGCGGCGCTGGAGACCGCGGGCGCGATCCGCAAACCGATAGACCTCGACGAGTTGATCGGGGTCATCGAGCGCTTCCGCAGCGCCGCCACTGGCTCCCGGCCCATCGCCTGAGCGCGAAAAAAACGCCCAAACGCCCCGACCGTGTCGGTGAGCGGGACCCAGGTTCGTCGTTCCAAACGCGTGGACGGAGCCGGATCCCCCGGCGCAGTCCCTCGCGGGAAGGTATGGGAACCCTCCGAGGGTTCCCATCTAAAAGAAAGGACGGGAGCCATGCCCAAGATCAGCCCATTCCTCTGGTTCGACACGCAAGCCGAAGAGGCCGCCAACCTCTACGTCTCGATCTTTCCCAATTCGAAGATCCTTGCCACCGCCCGCTACGGCGACGCGGGTCCCGGCCCCAAGGGCAGTGTGATGACCGTGCAGTTCCAGCTGGACGGCCAGGAGATCATCGCGCTCAACGGCGGGCCCATCTACAAGTTCACCGAGGCGATCTCCCTCTCGGTCGACTGCAAGAGCCAGGAAGAGGTGGACCGCTACTGGACCCAGTTGACCGCCAACGGCGGGCAGGAGGGCCCTTGTGGCTGGCTCAAGGACAAGTTTGGCCTGTCCTGGCAGGTGACCCCGCCGCTCCTGGCCCAGATGCTCAGCGACACGGACCGCAAGAAAGCGGCGCGCGTCATGGAGGCGATGATGAAGATGAAGAAGATCGACATCGCTGGCCTCAAGCGGGCTTACGAGGGGTGAGTTAAAGAATCACTTGATGTTCGTGCTCAGTACATCCTGCGCATGAACCAGCGCAGGATGCGCAGCACGCGCGACTGATAGGGGAACGTCAGCTGCCGGCTCACGAATGGTGAGAGCACGCCGAGCACCGCGCGGTCCTCGACCACGGTCTCGATGCGGCAGAACTGGCGCAGCCCTTCGGGGCCGTGGCGGAAGCCCATGCCGCTCGCCTTGACGCCGCCGAGCGGCGCCTCGACGCAGAAGTAGTTCACCAGCACGTCGTTGACGCAGACGCTGCCCGACTCCAGGCGGCGGGCGATGGCCCGCGCCCGCGCCTGGTCGCCGGACCAGACGCTGCCCGACAGGCCCATGGTCGAATCGTTGGCCAGGCGCAGCGCGGTCTCGGCGTCGGGCACCCGCATGATCGGCAGCACCGGGCCGAAGGTCTCCTCGCGCATGACCGCCATCTCGGGCGTGGCGTCGGCGATCAGCGTGGGCGCGAAAAATCGACCGGGCAGGTCGGTGCGCGAAGAGCCGCCCGCGATCACGCGCCCGCCCTTGGCGACGGCGTCGGCGATCTGCGCGCGGGCGTTTTCGACCTGGGGAGCGAACGTCATCGCGCCGACGTCGAAGTCGACGTCGCTGCGATCGCCGTGCGGCGCCGGGGCTGGCCCCTGGCGCAGCTTGGCCACCTCGGCCGCGCACAGCTCGACGAAGCGCGCGGCGACCGGCTCCTCGACGAAGACCCGCTCGGTGCGGATGCAGACCTGGCCGCTGTGCGCGAACCCGCTCCACACCGCGGCGTGCGCCGCGCGCGGCAGGTCGGCGTCGGCCAGCACCAGCATCGGCGATTTGCCGCCGAGCTCGAGCACGACCGGGATCAGCCGCTCGCCCGCGTCGCGCGCGATCTGGCGTCCCACCTTCTGGCTGCCGGTGAAGAAGATCATGTCGACCTGCTGGCACAGCTCCGACCCCACGTCGCCCTTGCCGGTCACTACCTGGAAGACGTCTTCGGGCAAACCGAGCTCGCGCCACAGCGCTTGCACGCGCAACGACGTCAGCGGCGTCCACTCCGACGGCTTGAGCACGACCGCGTTGCCGCACACGAGCGGCGCGACGCAGTCGGCGAAGTTGTTGAGCAGCGGCCAGTTCCAGGGGCCGATCACGCCGACGACGCCGCGCGGGTGATAGATGACACGTGCCCGCTTGTTCGCGAACACCAGCGGGTGGCGCACGTCGTCGCGCAGCGCGCGGCGGCCGGCGCGGCCGGTGTAGTAGCGCGTGAGCTCGCAGGTATAGAACAGCTCCATCGCCTCGGCCTCGTAGTGCGGCTTGCCGCTCTCGGCGACCAGCGAGTCGAGCAGCTCGGCGTCCGAGAGCATGCGATGGGTCAAGCGGCGCAGCGCGCGTCCCCGGTCTGCGAACGACAGCGCGGCCCAGGCCGGCTGCGCCGCCCGCGCGCGCGCGATCGCCGCGGCGACGTCGGCGGGCGTGGCCGTCGCGACCTCGGTGATCGTGGCGCCGGTCCCCGGGTTCTGGACCATCAGGGGGGATGCGGGTGGCATGGTGGCGGTTCTACACGAATTCGGTCCCGGCCGTGAGCCAGGCGCCCTCGCGTGCCCCACGTGACCCGCGGCACTCACGCGAGCGCATTGTTCGCCGTTCTGCGTCCCGGACTTTTGCGGTGGACCGTCCTACCGCCCGTCGTACACTGGGGAAAAATGAGGTTGGCGGCTGCCCTGACGATCGTGGTGCTGGCATTTTCGGGCGGCGGCTGTGGGCGGTCCGACCTGTTCTCGGCGCGCGGGCGAGCCGCGGGCGTGGGCGGCAGCGGTGGCGGCAACATCGGCCCCGACGGAGGGAGCGGCGGGCGCGACGGCGGCACCGACGGACCGCCGACGTGTCAGGCCAAAGTGGAGATCTGCAACAACGGTGTCGACGACAATTGCAACAACAAGACCGACTGCCAGGATCCGAGCTGCTTCGGTGACCCCTCCTGCACCAAGCCCGGCGTCGAGGTCTGCAACAACGGCCTCGACGACGACTTCGACGGGCTCGTCGACTGCGCCGATCCCGACTGTGCGGGCAGCCCGTCGTGCCGCCCCGTGATGGGCACCGAGATCTGCGACAACGGCCGCGACGACAACGGAGACGGTCTGGTCGACTGCGCCGATCCGCAGTGCACCAAGTTCGCGGGCTGCCTCGCGGTGAGGTGCCAGGTCGACGTGCAGTTCGGCACGATCGCGCCGCAGAACGCGACGGTCACGCAGACCATGAACACCCGCGGCGCGCCCAACGCGTACGCCACGTGTGCGCCGACCGGCGGCCACGGGCGCGTCGGCGAGTTCACGCTGACGCAGACCACCGACGTGCGGCTCGACTTCACGCAAGCGACCGGGACGGCTCACGTGGTCGCGCTGTTCCAGGCGGGGGCGAACCAGGCCTGCGATCAGAACCTGGTCGACTGCCAGCAGGTCGGGCAGACGTCGCAGGTGACCCATACCTACGCGGGGCTCGCGGCCGGCGTCTACCGGATCATCGTCGAGTCGTACCCCGGCGACGAGGGCTCGACCCAGGTGACGCTGTCGACGGGCAACACGCGCCACGGGGTCGAGATCTGCAACAACGGCATCGACGACGACATGAACGGCCTCACCGATTGTGCGGACAGCGCGTGCATCAGCTCGCCGCTGTGCGTGGGCAGCGAGTGCGTGCCCGACAACAACGTCGGCGCGCTGGTCGCGGGCGCGCCCGCGAAGATGGTCACGGTCAACACCGCGATGTCGACCAGCCGCTATCAGGTCACCTGCGCGGGCGCGAGCATGGGCGCCGACCGCGCGGTGCTGTTCACCATCCCCGTGGCGTCGACGGTCGACGTCGTGTTCAACCAGGGCGGCGACCATGTCTTCGGGCTGTTCCCGCTGCCGCCGGCGGGATTGGCGTGCGACGCCAACGAGAAAGATTGCTTCAACCCTGGCCTACCCGCGGGCGAGTTCGCGATCACGTCGCTGCCGGCGGGCCAGTACCTGATGATCGTCAAGGCCACCAGCCCGCAGCAGACCGGCCTGGTGACGATGCGGCTCTCGGTGCCGATCAACGGCCGCGGCAGCGTCGAGATCTGCAACAACGGCGTCGACGACGACGGTGATGGGCTGATCGATTGCCTCGACCCGGATTGCTTCGGCATCGGCAACTGCACGGCGTCGGCGTGCACGCCCGACATGAACGCGGGGTCGTTCAACGCCGGGCCGAACCCGGCGACGCCGGGCACGGTCCAGACGCTGACCATCGACACCACCACGGGCAAGAACCTGTATCAGACCGACTGCGCGCGCGGCGACGGCAAGGAGAAAGTCGTGCGCCTGGTCCTGAACCAGCCGATGTCGCTGGGCATCGACTGCTCGGAGACCGGGTCGCACGTGTTCGAGCTGGCGCGGCAGCTGCAGCCGCTGGACGCGTGCAACGCCAACAGCGAGAACTGCGCCGATCCCGAGGTGCTGCCGTTCGGTTGCTCGTTCGCGATCCCGAACCTGCAGCCGGGGACGTACAACCTGATCGTGCAGGCGTTCCAGCCCGGCAACGAGGGGACGGTGCAGCTGACGCTGAGCGGCCTCGGCGACCCGATCCGCGAGATCTGCGACAACGGCATCGACGACGACGGCGACGGCGCCATCGATTGCGCCGATCTCAAGTGCGTGACCGATCCCAGCTGCGCCAAGTTCGCGTGCCGAGCCGACCAGACGGTGGGCCTGCTGCCGCTCAACGGGACGCCTTCGTCGGTGGTGGTGCAGACGTCGACGGGGGGCGACGATCAGGCGACGGCGATGTGCACGAGCGCGCCGGGCGGACAGGACGCGGTGGTCAATTTCCAGCTGCCGGCGCTGTCCGATCTGACGATCCAGTGGGCGCAGGTCGGCAACCATGCGCTGGCGATCTACGCCGACGCCGGCATGTTGCTGGCGTGCGAGGCGTCGACGAACTGGGCCTGCTTCAAGACCGGGGGCGTCGCGACCGGCACGCAGGTGTTTCCGCGCCTGCCCATGGGCCGCTATCACCTGGTCGTCGACGCCGACAAGCCCGGCAGCGAGGGCGGGGTGGTGCTTCAGCTGTCGGCGCTGCCGAGCCCGTAGGCGGCTCCGTCGAGGGCCGCGCGAGGTGGCTCACGATCACGATCACGGCCACGTGGTCGTTCACGTTGACGTGCACGTCGACGGCCACGTGATCGTTGACGTGCACCCGCACGTGAACGCACCCTTGGACGTGGCCGTAACCTGGCTGTCCTCGACACCCTGGCGTCGCGGCACGCCTGCGGGTTATCTAACCCCTGATGGTTGACCCAACTGACTCTGAAATTCCGGAGGCGCCGCGGTTCGATCTCGCGGGGCGGGTTGCGCTGGTCACCGGCGCGGCGCGCGGGATCGGGCGCGGCTGCGCCATCGCGCTCGCGCAGGCGGGCGCCGACGTGGCGCTCGGGTTTCGCGACGCCGGCTCGGCCGATGCGCGCGCGCTGGTGGCGGCGATCGAGAGACTGGGCCAGCGCGCGGTGCCGCTGCAGATGGACGTCACCCGGCGCGACCAGATCGCGAGCGCCACCGAGACCGCGCTGCGCGCGCTGGGCCGCATCGACGTGCTGGTCAACAACGCCGGCATCGGTCCGCCCAACGCCGCCGAGTCGGTGACCGAGGCCGACTTCGATCGCACGGTCGACGTCAACTTGAAGGGCACGTTCTTCGTGAGCCAGGCGATCGGCGCCGCGATGATCCGCGACCGGCGCGGTGGACGGATCATCAACCTCAGCTCGCAGGCCGGGTTCATCGCGCTGCCGACGGAATCGGTCTACTGCATGACCAAGGCCGCGATCGCGCATCTGACGAAATGCCTCGCGGTCGAGTGGGCGCCTCACGGCATCAACGTCAACGCGGTTGCGCCGACGTTCATCCGAACGCCTGGCACCGTGAAGTGGCTGGCCGACGACGGGTTCCGCGCCCAGTTGCTCTCGCGCATCCCGCTGGGCCGCGTCGGCGATCCCGTCGACGTCGCCGCCGCTGTCGTGTTCCTGGCGTCACCGGCTTCGGCGATGGTGACCGGCGCGACGCTGATGATCGACGGCGGCTGGACCGCGCGCTGATCGCCCGCGCGCGCTACGGCAAGAGAGCGGGTTCGCGCACGAGGTCGTCCGGCCCCAGCGTCACCCGGTAGGTGTCGCCGTTGCCCATCGGCGGCGGGCGCCAGCCGGTCGCCGCCGCGAGCAGCGCGCGGATCGATCCGCCGTGGCTGACCACCAGCACCGCGCCGCGGGTGTCGCCGGCGTGGGCGCCGGCACGCGCGACGGCCGCACGCATGCGCGCCGCGACCTCGGCGTCGGGCTCGGCGCGGGTCGGCGTGTGACGATGGTCGGCGACGTAGCGCGCCCACTCTTCGGGGTGCTGCGCCTCGCAGTCGGCGCGTGTCAGCCCTTCGAACACGCCGTAGCCGCGCTCGCGCAGCCCCGGGTCGACCCGCACGCCTTCGACGCCGAGGCTGCGCGCGATGATCTCCGCGGTCTCGCGTGCGCGAGAGAGGTCGCTCGCGACGACGCGCACGATTCCGTGCGCCGCCAGCCGCACCGCCAGCGCCGCCGCCTGCGCCCGCCCGCTGTCGTTGAGCTCGACGTCGGTCTGTCCCTGCCAGCGCTGCTCGAGGTTCCAGGCGGTCTCGCCGTGGCGCGCGAGGAACAGCACACGCGGCCCGGGAACGACGATCGGGGAGGTGGGGGACAAGGCTCGAGGACATTAGTTCAACGCTCGCGAAATGGCCGCAACGATCGCCCTTTGAGGGTTCTCATGAACACGCGGCCACGCATCGCGATATAAACGGCCGGTGGACTTCGAGCCCGACGAGGAGCAGCGGCTGATCGCCGAGACCGCGCGCGCGTTCGCCGAGCGGGAGCTGGCGCCGCGCGCGGGCGAGCGCGACCGCACCAGCGAGTTCCCGGAGCGCGAGATGCGGGCGCTCGGCCAGCTGGGCCTGCTCGGCGTGACGGTGCCGGCCACCTACGGCGGCGCCGAGGCCGGGCCGATCGCGCTCGCGTTCGCGTTGCGCGAGATCGCACGCGGCGACGCCGCGGTCGGGGTCACGATGTCGGTCACCAACATGGTCGCCGAGACCCTGGCCCGCTTCGGGACCGAGGCCGCGCGCCAGCGCTACTTGCCGCGTCTTTGCTCGGGCGAGGCGGTCGCGGGCGCCTTCGCGCTCTCCGAGGCGCAGGCGGGCAGTGACCCGGCGGCGATGACCACCACCGTCGAACGTGACGCCGGGGGCGGTTACCGGATTCGCGGCAACAAGCTCTGGACGACATCGGGCGACCGCGCCGGCGTGCTGCTGGTGGCGGCGCGCAACGGCGCCTCGCTCGGCCGCGCCGGCTATTCGACGTTTGCCGTCGCGCAGGGGACCCCAGGTCTCACCCCTGGCCGGCACGAGGACAAGGCGGGCCTGCGCGGATCCTCGACGGTCGCGCTCACGTTCGACGACGTGGTCGTGCCCGCCGACGCACTGGTCGGCAACGAGGGCGACGGGCTCAAGGTCGCGCTGTCGGCGCTGGGCGGCGGCCGCATCGGGATTGCCGCGCAAGCGCTGGGCATCGCGCGCGCGGCGTTCGACGTGGCCTGCGCGTACGTGCGCGAGCGCCGGCAGTTCAACCGCCCGCTCGGCGACTTCCAGGCCGTACGCTTCGCCCTCGCCGACGCGGCGGTCGGGCTCGACGCCGGCTGGCTGCTGACGCTAGCCGCCGCCTGGCGCAAGCAGCACGGCCAGCCCTTCACCCGCCAGGCCGCCGAGGCCAAGCTCTTCGCCACCGAGCGCGCCAACGAGAAGGGCTGGCCGTGCTG
>Ga0265338_10001881_pt1 | contig 32873 bp, 28 predicted proteins | sample 42126metaG_FD_193579 | JGI IMG/M metagenome (GOLD analysis project Ga0265338, IMG submission 193579) | Rhizosphere microbial communities from Carex aquatilis grown in University of Washington, Seatle, WA, United States - 4-21-26 metaG | ecosystem: Host-associated > Plants > Roots > Rhizosphere...
AAGGCGTGGAACGCAACGCCATCATCCAGACGCTCAAGGAAACCGGCGGCAACAAGCTGGAAACCGCCAAGCGCCTCGGCATCGGCCGCCAGACCCTCTACAACAAGATCAAAGCCTACGGCATCGAGGTCTAGTACGTAGCGGCGTCTCCGCAGAGCGCCGCACCTCATTATTGCCTGATTGGCGGCGTTCTTCCGAAACGCCGCTACGGTTGGTACCGGATGTTTGATTCAATGGGAATAACGGGCTGGATGGAAACTTGCGGTAAAATCCAGTTCGATCGTAAAACAGGATAGGGCGCAAAACGTGGCGTTCATTATCTGTTAGCCATCACCGAATCATGTGGGTTAAGCGCACACAGGAAGAAATTACTACCGCCAAGAAACGGAGAAGGCGTGGGCGGATTCAGGGATCTGTTTTTTTTGCTGTCGTTTTTGGGCTGTTGGCCACATTCACTCGTGGAGGAGGTCGTAGTGGCCATCCGTTTTCAATTGTTCCTTTGGAAGATGTGCCACGTCAGCTCCCTTTCTCATTATTTCTTGGATCTGTAGCCGGTTTGATTTTCTATTGCTTTCCTGGAGATAGTGGAAAAAATGTGGTTTGTCCGAAGTGTGGCAAGGTCGAGAGCAAACATTCGCAGCCCCAGTGTTCGTGCGGTGGCCATTTTAAGGATAGTGAAACCATGAAGTGGGTATGATGATGGCTGATATGAGGATAGGCTGCAAATCGCTTCACCCTTCTTCGTTAGTACAGCATCAAAGTTTCTTCAATTCATCCTGCGCCAGTCGAATCAGCGGCCGGATGGTCGCCGCGTCAAAACGCAGCGGACAGCCGGCGGCGGAAAACAATTCCGGCAGCGGACGCGAACCGCCCAGGGCGAGTGATTTTTTATAATCAGCCAGCGCCTTCGCCTTGTCCCGTTTTGAATTGGCCCAGACCTGCAAGGCGCCAAGTTGCGCGATGCCATATTCGACATAGTAAAATGGGTGGAGAAAAATATGCAGTTGCCGGTGCCACAAATGCGCCCGGGCGGATTCGTATCCCACCCAGTTAACGTCGCCACCAAAACGATCCATCAATTCCAGCCATGCAGCGGCGCGCTCTGTCCGGCTGTGGCCGGGATTCGTATAGACCCAATGCTGGAAGGCATCGACCGTCGCCATCCACGGAAAAAATCCAATGATGCCCTCGAGATGCGTGCGGCGGGCGCGGTTGGCCTCGGCCACGGGGTAGAATTCCTCCAGGAATTCGTTCCCGAGCAGTTCCATGCTCATGGAAGCCACTTCGCAGAATTCGATCGGCGCGCTGCGATAGGCATATAAATCCTCGTCATTGGCGGCCAGCGCATGGAACGCATGACCCGCCTCGTGCAGGATGGTTTCCACGTCGCGTTGCTGGCCGATGGCATTCATGAAAATGAACGGCAGGCGGGACTCGGACAGGTTCTGCTGGTAACCGCCCGGCGCTTTGCCCTTGCGATTGTCGAGGTCGAGCAGGTGCAGTTCCTGCATCTGCTGGAAACCGCCCGCGAGCCCGCCGTCGAGCCGATCAAAGATTTTCTGCGTGCGCGAGACCATTTCCCCCACTTCGGCAAAGGGTTTCAAGGGCGGACGGTTCTGCGGGTCCACCGCCAGATCCCAGGGGCGCAGATGCCCCGGATGCAATTTGTCCACACCCAATTGGTGGCGGCGTTCGGCCTGGAGTTCGCGCACCACGGGCATGATTTCCCGCGCGACGGCGTCGTGGAAATGGGCGCAATCCACGGGCGTATAATCAAAGCGCCCAAGCCGGCGGAAGGCGTAATCGCGGTAATTGTTAAAACCGGCGTTCCGGGCGATGCGCCCGCGAAGCTCAATCAGCCGGTCGAAGATTTCCTCGAACTTCTCCGTCTCCTGCAACCGTCGTTTGGCCACCAGTTCCCAGGCTTCCTGGCGCAACTCGCGGTCCGGTTCCTCCAGGTAGCGGCCCATCTGGACGAGGGTCTTTTCCTCGCCGCCAAAATTCACCGTGAGCGAACCGACCAGTTTTTGGTACTGCTGACAAAGCTTGGCCTCCCCGGTTTCCAGCGCCACATTTTCCGGCCGGAACAATTCCACGTGATTTTTGACGTCGCGGTCGAAAACCGCATACCTGGTTTCGGAGGGGCGAGCGCTGCGAGTCCCACCACTTTTTTCATTTTGGGGTTCGGGGAACTCGCCCCTCCGAATCAGGAGCAATTCCTCGCGTTGCGGATGGGCAACATAAATTTTTTCGAGCGCGAACTGGCGCGGCTTGAGTTGCGGATCGACATTTTCGACAAAATGCAGGTAGGCCTTCTCCGCTTCGGCACTGTCGGTGTGGCAGGTCATGGCGATGTACCGGCGGGAGGCTTCCTCATCCAGCGCGGCGCTGATTTCACTCCACTCCAGGAGCCAGCGTTCGAGTTCAGCGGCAGTTTTAATTTGTCCGGCGCCGCTTTCCAGGCGGTCGAACAAAGGCGCGATTTGGGACCAGTCGCCCAGGTCAAGGTTTGCCGGGACAAACGTTCGCGGTTTATAGGCGGGCAATTTTCCAAATGGCAGCAAATTCATGCGTGCCAATTATAAAGGAAGTTGACGCCGGAGTCGAGGTCACGAGCCGCAAATTTACGGAAGCGAATCGGAAACAATTTTTACGTCGTCCGCGTTTCGTCTAGAACCTGGTCTTGAGCCCGCAGGCGCGCACGAGGCACCAGCCGCGCAAGGATTCAAAAATGGCGAACAGCCCCGCCGCGACAAAAACCAGTCCCAGCCACAACACATAATCCACCACGATGATGCCCGCGATGAGACACAGCGCACCGATGACACCGCGGGCCAAACGGCCGCGATTATTTATATTGCGCTGAAAAAACCGGCTCACGGAAAGAATCTAGCATGTCGCATACCGAAAACAACCCTGTCCTTGCTTAGATAGTACCCTGATTTGGTTGTAGGGCACGACGTAAGGAGTGCTGGCCCCATCGCCTCGTCACCTCGTCGCCTACAAATTAGGACACTGCAAAATTCACGGTTTACTGGCCAGGCTGGCAAGGTTGTTGCATATTGTGGCGGCCATGGACTTGATGAATCAAAAATTCCTGTGGGCCTCGTGCATCTGGGGCGCCATCGCCAGCGGTTATCTGATTTACGGCTGGCGACAACGGGCGACCATCCCCCTGGTCGGCGGTGCCGTGATGACGATGGTGTCGTTTTTTCTTCCGGCCCTGCCGATGTCGCTGGTCTGCATTGCCGTCATGGTTTTGGTTTACTGGCTGGCAAAACAGGGGTATTGATTCGTCCGTCAAATGAAAATCGCCAATACCCGTTGCCTCAGCCTCATGGTCGCACTGCTGGCGCTGGATTCCTGCACCTCTGGACTTCATTCATCCGCGACGCGGAACACCACGCCGCCGACAGCCGCAACAGAGTTGGCCGCCGACCATCTGACGTTGCAAATCCCGGCGTCGGATGCGCGTTTCCGTTACGAAGGACGGTTCGACTTTGCCGATTCAAATGCGCCGGTGGTCATCTGGGAAGCGACCCGGATCAGCATCGATTTTGAAGGCGATGCGCTCACCGTGAATTTCGACGACGCCAAAGGCCAGTCTTTTTTCAATGCGACCGTGGATGGCTCAAACACGGTCATCGAAGCCCGGGAAGGAAAACCGGCCACCCCCGCGACGCTCGCCGGCTTTGGCCCCGGGCGTCATCACCTGGTGCTGTTGAAGCGCAGTGAAGCGGATGCCGGTACGGTGCATTTTAATGGCATTACCCTGGCCACCGGCGAAACAACGTGGGCGCCGCCACCGCCGGAGTATCGGTTGCGGATGGAATTTTTTGGCGATTCCATCACCGTTGGTGCGTGCAATGAAGATGGCCCGGCTGACCAATGGGATGATCGCCGCACCCACAATGCCGCCCTGAGTTATGCCGCGATGACCGCGGAGGCATTTTCGGCCGACTACCGCAACATTTCCGTCAGCGGCATGGGCATCTCGACGGGCTGGGTCAGCAAAGTAACGGGTGAGATCTGGAATAAAATCTATCCCAGCCCGACCTCACCACCGGCCGACCTGACGCAATGGGTGCCCCAGGTCGTCTTTGTGAACTACGGAGAAAATGATGATTCTGACCCGAAAGCCCACGGCCAGCCATTTCCCACAGGTTACACGGACGGTTACATCGCGTTTGTCCATGACCTCCGGGCGGCGTATCCGGCTGCGCATATCGTTCTGCTGCGCGGAGGCATGTTCGGCGGCGCGCAAAGCCAGCCGTTGCGTCAGGCCTGGGAATCCGCCGTGACGCAGCTCGAAGCCGCCGACCCGGCCATTAGCCACTTCGTGTTTGCACACTGGACAACTACCCATCCGCGCGTGGCCGATGATCGCGCCATGGCGGATGAGCTGATTGCCTGGTTGAAACAACAATCTTTCATGCAGGCTTACCGTTAGTCGCCAGTTTCGAAGCGATGCCAGAAAACAAAAAAACCGGAAGCCAGGTTCTCCGGCTTCCGGTTTGAATTTTTATCAAATTTTCAGCGCCCCTTTGGCAAGGCACTGGTGCCGGCATAGACGGCATTTTTGCCGAGCAATTGCTCAATGCGCAGGAGTTGGTTGTATTTGGCCGTGCGGTCGGTGCGGCTGAGCGAACCGGTCTTGATCTGGCCGCAGTTCGTCGCCACGGCAATGTCCGCAATGGTCGCATCCTCGGTTTCACCGGACCGGTGCGAAAGCACGGCGGTGTATTTGTTGGTTTGCGCGAGCGAAACAGCGTCGAGCGTCTCGGTGAGCGAACCGATCTGGTTCACCTTCACCAGGATTGAGTTGGCCGTGCCGGTATCAATGCCCTTCTGCAGGAACTTCACATTCGTCACAAACAAATCGTCGCCCACCAGTTGCACCTTGTCGCCGATCTTGTCGGTGAGCTTCTTCCATGTCGCCCAATCACCTTCGGCACAACCATCTTCGATGCTCACAATGGGGTATTTATTGACAAGCTTGGCGTAAAAATTCACGAGGTCATCACCCGTCACGGTTTTGCCCGTGCTCTTCTTGAACGTGTACTTTGCGTTGCCGTCGTAAAACTCGGAGGCCGCGACGTCCAATGCGAGGTAGATGTCCTTACCCGGTTTGTAACCGGCATCTTGAATGGCCGACAACATGGATTCCAGCGCTTCCTCCACGCTGCCGAGCTTGGGCGCAAACCCACCTTCGTCACCCACCGCGGTATTCAATCCCTTTTTTTTGAGCACGGCTTTGAGCGCGTGGAACGTCTCGGTGATGGCGCGAAGCGCTTCACTGAACGTCGGCAGGCCGAGAGGCATGATCATGAATTCCTGAAAATCAATCGGCGCGTCCGAATGCGCCCCGCCGTTGATGACGTTGGCCATCGGGGCGGGGAGCACCTTCGCGTTGGGTCCGCCCAGATATTTGAACAGCGGCTGGTTGAGCGAGGCGGCGGCGGCCTTGGCATTGGCCAACGAAACGGCGAGGATGGCATTGGCGCCCAGCTTCGACTTTGTTTCCGTGCCGTCGAGCTTGAGCATCGTGGCGTCCACGGTCAACTGATCCAGCGGGTCGAGACCAGCGAGCTTGGGGGCGATGATGTCGGTGACATTTTTAACGGCCTTCTGTACGCCCTTGCCGAGAAAACGCTTCTTGTCGCCGTCGCGCAGTTCGATGGCTTCGTGTTCGCCGGTGCTGGCGCCGGACGGCACCGCCGCGCGCCCGAACGCGCCGCAGCACAGCGTCACATCAACTTCCACTGTGGGGTTACCGCGCGAATCGAGGATTTCGCGCGCCTGGATATCAACAATTTTACTCATATTTTATTTTAAAAGTTTCAAACCAAAAATCCGAGCGACATCATAAAAGTTGTGTGCGGCGAGTCAAGGAAGCGTTGTGAGGTTGCAGAGAAGGAATGGAAATGAACCGGATTAAAATTGAATCCGGAATGCCGCCCGGTCTTTTGCGCGGCCGAATCTCCCAGCTCAATCAAACCACGCGAGTTTGGTCTTGTTGGTATAATAGAGCAGGCCCAGCAGGCGCATCTCCACGGTGATGCCGTAGAGGCTGATGAAGGTGCTGACGACGGTGGGCAGGACGGGTATCCCGGTCCACTCCAGGAGCATCTGAAGGCCATGGATGAGGGCAATGATCACCAGAAAAATCCCGCAGATGGTCAGGTAGGGCAGCGGTACCTTGGCGATGCTGGAAAAAATGGTGAGCGGATTGAATCCCGATAGCGTATCGGCCATGGACACGGTCAGGATGGCCATGGGCAGGCAAAACAGCCCCAGAACGAGGAGCGGCACACCGGCGAATGGAGAGTCGAACCCCCACAAAACCGCGATGCCGGGACCGAGGCAGAGGCACCAGATGCAGGTGAATTGAAAAAAAGGGACCACCAGGTCGTCCCAAAAGGCCGAGATTTCCGGCCAGTCGGGCATGGCCGGGTCACCCCGCGCCGAGGACTGGATAACACTCTGCATGAGGGCAAACAAATAGCCGACACTCATGACGAGGCAGAGGAAGAAGGCGAACCAAAGTGACGCGCTTAAAATTCCCAGGAACTTGATCGCCGTCAGCAAGACCCAGCGGGCGCCGGCCAGGAAAGCAAAGACCACCGTGCCACAAGCCAGGAGAATCGCGCCATCCTTCTTGATGGGATAGGAAAACGCCCCGCGCCAAATGGCAAAAAAGTTGGTCGGGGCCGGCGTCATGAGGCGTTTGTATTCGGCAACGGCGACGCAACTGCCACCGCAACCGGGGCACGTCCGAAAAAACTCACCGCCCACCCGGGTGGTTTTCACGCAAGCCGGGCAGAAGGCCGTCCCGCATTTGAGGCAACACCACTTGGCGGCCGCCAGCGGATGCCGGTGACAAACGTCGACATTGCCGGCCGTGGGAACGGCGGAGGGCTTTACCACGGGCGGAAACAGGCCGGCAACGGACGGCGGCCCAGCTGGGACCGGCGCCGGCTCCCCGTCAAGTTCCCCTTCGCAAACCATGGGCACCGTTCCGAGGCTGAGGACCTGGCCCGGGTGAAGCACGGCCTGTTGAACGGGCTTGCCGTCGATGAAAGTGCCGTTGGTGGAGCCCAGGTCGTACACCGTGATCACCCCGTCCTTCAGTTCCAGCTGGCAATGATGACTCGAAATGGAATCGTCGATGATCTGAAAATCATTGTCCTCGACCCGTCCCAAAAGGTTCAATCCCGGTTTGAGCAGGATTTCTTGCAAGCCGGGCGGGCTTCCTTCAATTCGCAATCGCACCATACATAAACCGAGTGGGTTGATTTATCCGATCGTTGGCCTTCGATTTCAAAACAGGTGTAAAGGGCCGGACGGGCGCGGTCAATTCTTTTGACAATGTCCGGCGTCCTTGCTAGATGGGCTTACCGTGAGCGTATCGCTGGTCAATTACCAAGGGTTCGCCTTCCAGGAAGGCAAGGATGATCAGCCGCTGCCCGGCCATTTCTGTTTTACCCTGAACGATCTCCGGTTTAAACACACCGACGGTGATCTGACCCTGCCGTTGTCCCGCCTGAGGCTCGATGAAAACTCCGCCGCCCACCTGGTTTTTCACGATGCTGATACCGGCTGGTGGATCGAATCCGCCGACCGGCGGATTTTGCATGATGTTTCTCTCCTCCGGCAGACGCATCTTCGCACCCAGGCCCGCGAACTGCGCGAGCGGCAGGAAAGCAATCGCAGCCTCAAATATGCGCTGATTTTTCTGGCCGTCTTTGCGGGGGTTTTTTCCGTGATCGGGTTGCTGGTGAAAGACGCCACCCATGTGCTGGTCGATCATGCCCCGGTCGCCTGGGAGGAGCAGCTGACCGACAAGGTCATTGCTGAACATCCCAAAATATTTGTGATGGATACGAACGACGCCCGCACCGCCATGGTCGCACAATTGGTGGCCCGCCTCGCCGCCGCCCTGCCGCCGGCAGAGCAACGTTATCAGTTCCGGGCCGTCCTGCTGGACCGGCGCGAGCCCAACGCCTTTGCCCTGCCAGGCGGGAGGATTTTCGTTTTCACCGGCCTGCTGGACCGCATGCAGCGGCCGGAAGAACTGGCCGGGGTGCTGGCGCACGAAATGGCCCATGTCACGCGCCGTCACGGTCTGCGAAAACTCATCGCCGACAGCGGACCCTATTATATCCTGCGCCTGTTCATCAGCGACCAGCAGGAGGTGCTGTCCACCATCAGCGCCGGCTCCCAGATGCTGGTCAACCAGTATTATTCGCGCGATGTGGAGCGCGAGGCGGACACGATCGGGTGGCATTACCTGATGGCTGCCAACATCGACCCGCGCGGGCTGGCCGATTTTTTCCAGCTGATAACGGAGGGGGAAAACAGCGACTCCATTCCCCAGATGTTTCGCAGCCATCCCGCCACCGATGAACGCATCGCTTCGTTGAACAAGTTATGGGAAAAAAGCGACCGCAAGACCGGTTTTGTGGATTTGTCGGCTGAATTCAACAAACCGTGATCGAAACTACGGCCCGAGCACTGCACGATAGAACCGCCACGGATAGGCGGCGCTGTTGGAATCGATGAAATCGTAAACGCCTACGGTATTGGTCAAAACAGGGATCCACGAGGTGAAATTGGTGGTCGCCTGGATGTTGTTGGTCAAGGTGTTGACGCCCATCAGGCGAACCTGAAATTGCCCGTGGGCCAGCCAAGCCGGGCCGGTAAGTTGCGGGAAATTAAAATTTGCCGATTCGTTCCAGCGCGCCAGGTTATAGGACGACTTGTCTCCCGCCCGGCGCATGGCACCGCCCGCATAAACGTCCGAACCAAGAGCCGCCAGACCAAAGACACTGGAGGAAACTCCGCTTCCCAGCGCCGACCAGGTGGCGCCATCCCATTTGGCGATGCGGCTGGCGGTCACACCGCCGATGTTTGTGAACGTGCCCCCGGCATAGAGGTTGTTACCCAGTGTGGTCAAGGCCAGGATCGTGCCGCTGCCCACAACGCTGCCGCCGACGCTGGACCAACTGCTGCCGTCCCATTTTGCAATCTGGTTGGCGACAGCATCACCGGCAATGGTGAGCGAACCAGCTGCAAAAACATTGGTACCCAAAGCCGCAAGGGCCACCGGAATGCCGTTGAGACCAGTGCCCATGATCCATCCGTAGTAAGGATCGAACCGCATGATATTCAGGCAATTGGTCTCCGGTGAAATGCCAGGACCGAGCGCGGGATCGAACTGAATGAAATGCTGGATGTTGCCGCCCAGATAGATGTTAGTTCCCTGGATTGCGATGGCGTCATATCCAACCGAATCGCTAAGGGGAATAAGAAAAAAGGTGTTGCCGGCGGGAATAAAATGAATCGCGTTCTGCCAGGTCGTACCATCCCAACGATTGAAATAGGGCGAACCATATTGAGTGCCGGTGTAGTAGGTGCCGGCCGCGTAGACACCATTGCTGCTCACAGCGAGGGCGTAAACCAGACCGCCGGCGTCGCCCATGGAGTTCCAGTTTGTGCCGTCCCAGTATCCAATGTAATGCAAAGGGTGGCCATCGGTTGTGCCCGTAAAAAGACCCCCGGCATAAACGATGTTGTTACTGACGGCAAGGGTGGTCACCTGGTTGTTCAATCCGGCGCCCAGCGGCCGCCAGTTTTTTCCGTCAAAACACGCGATGAAACTGGCATTGGTCCGGCCAGCGTAGGTGAAAGAACCGCCGGCGTACAAATGGGTGCCGTCACTGGCCAGGGCGGTCACGCTGGATTGAACGCCATTCATCCAATCTGAAATTCCAAGGGCATTCCACCGGGTCCCATCCCAGGAGACGATGTCATTCGCCCACACACCGCCGGCGACGGTAAAAAAGCCGCCGACATAAAGATTCGCTCCGCTGGAAACTGCGCGAAATCCGGTTGAATTCAGGCCGCCAGGCACAGACCATGATGAACCGTTCCAGGTCGCGAAGTTGGTGGCCCGGATGCCGCCGGCGTTGGTAAAACTGCCCGACACGCAAAGGTTGCCATTGAACACGGCAAGGCTATCGACAATGCCGTAGGGATTGCCGGTCAGGCCGCTGCCCAGGGCCGACCAGTTTGCGCCATCCCACTTGGCGATGCCGTTTACCGGTATGGTTCCCGCCTGGGTTAACACGCCCCCCACGTAGAGATCATTGTTATTGAATGCCAGCGAAATCACCAAGGGACCGGCCCCACCGCCCACTGCTGACCAAGCGGCACCGTTCCATACCGCCAGATTGGTGATGAATTGGGAACCGGAATTGGTAAAAACCCCGCCGGCATACACCAAACCATTTTTAACTGCGATCGCCCGCACATAATTGCCATTGGTTGTCCCCAATCCGGCCCCCAACGCATGCCAGACACTCCCATCCCAATAACCAATGTTGGTCACGGTCACACTGCCGGCATTGGTATAAATGCCGCCCACGTAAAGATTGTTGCCATCCACGGCCAGGGCATAGGCGACGCCAGAAAATCCAACACCGCTCCAGCTCGTACCGTCCCACCTAGCCAAGCCATTCGCAGTCACCCCGTTGACATTGGTAAAACTGCCTGCGGCATACAGTGTATTGCCCAGATATGTAAGGTCGTAAATCTGCATCTGGCTGGGACCAAAAAAATAGGCGGGAACAGACCATTGTTTACCATCCCATACGCTTAACGGAGTATTGGTCCTGGCGCCGGATGCGGTGATTCCTGCGGCATATACCGTCCCATTTTTCTCGGCCACCGCATAGATGATGTTGGTTACGCCCGGCGCGCCGAATTGCACGTCCCAATGCTCATCACCGGGAACGGCCCCGAACAGGGAAATTAAAGGTAAAAACAACAAAATGGCCGCCAGCGGTGAAAACAATGTCCGGAAGTTCATAATTTACCTGATTAACTACCGCGGATTCTTGCCCTTGGTAGTATTCTACTTTACCCAATCCCAGGCATGGTAACCAAGTATGAAATATATCTCGAGGACAAGGAATTGGATATCAGTCTATTAGCCTCAATGCCACGGTCACATTACAATTCCGGTTCCAAAATGTACTTCCGCGACTGCCTGCTGCGGAATAAAGTCGGAGCGTGATGAACCCGAGCCAGCCCATCCAGCCGCTGTCCCGCCGACGGGAAATCAATGTGGTGGAGCCGATCAGCCCGGCACTGGAACATGTGAAACGGATGTTGTTCCAACCATTTGACCTCGGCAAATGGTTCGTCGTCGGTTTTTGTGCCTGGCTCGCCTGGCTCGGCGAGACCGGTGGCGGCGGCAGTTTCAACTTTGGCAACCATTCCCATCAGTCGGGTTTGGATTTTCGCCAGACGCTTGACCAGGCCAGGGACTGGCTGATGAAGAATCTTGACTGGATCGTTCCGCTGGCCGCCTTTTTACTCGTCGTCGGCCTGGGGCTGGGCCTGGTCGTCCTGTGGTTGAACAGCCGGGGCAAGTTCATGTTTCTTCAATGTGTGGCGCTGAACCGGGCGGAAGTCAGTGAACCATGGAATAAATTTGCGTCCGAGGCCAACAGCCTGTTCTGGTTCCGCCTGGTGCTGAGTGGCATCGGCCTGCTGCTGACATTGCCCCTGCTGGGGATGATCGCCGTCATCGTTTTGAAAATGGTTTACCAAGGTGAACCGGATGTGGGCGGCATCGTGACAGCGGTCAGTCTGGCGTTGGGGTTCTTTCTGGTGGCGATCGCTTTCGCCATTGTCAAAAAATTCATGGTGGATTTTGTCGTACCCATCATGTTTCTGCGCCGGTCCAGATGCCTGACGGCGTGGAAGGAATTTAATCACCTGCTTGGCACCCACTTCTGGCATTTCGTTTTGTACATCCTGTTTCAGATCGTGCTTGGCATGGCGATTGGCACCCTGGTGGTCATGGCGGTGCTGGTGACCTGCTGCTGTGCCGGCTGCCTGATGGCGCTGCCCTATCTCGGCACGGTGCTGCTCCTGCCGGTGCTGGCGTTCAAACGGGCTTACTCGCTTTATTTCCTGGCGCAGTTCGGCCCGGAATATGATGTGTTCCCGCCTCCAGCCCCCGTTCTACCCACGCCAGGTTTGCCACCGATGTCAGCCATCCCGCCGACGATGTAAGTCTGGGGGCCGGCGGGAAACCCGGGCGATTAATTGAAACGACTCTGGGTGCGTTCGGTCGCCCGCTCGTCCTCCAGTTTCCGCCGCACCAGCATCAGTGTGGCGCGCGTCAGTTCGCGCATCTCCTCACCCTGCGTCTCAACTTCCTTCTCTAGTTCGGCAATGCGTTTTTCGTAGGCACGAATGCGTTCCTGCAGCGGCAGTTGGAGGGAAGCCAGCCGCGACTCCAGGTCGGCGAGGGCCAGTTGCGCCTTCTGCTGGGTTTCCAGGAGGCTATTGCGCTGCGTGTACAAACCCTGAACTAGGCTCTGTTTGGCAAATTCGGCCAGCTCGGGCATGATCTTTTCCCGGAGCATCTGCCCCTGTTTTCCTGCCATCGCCTCGGCGGTGATGGCCCGCTGACGCCACTCCTCCGCGGAAGACGGCTCCGAACCCGCCTCACCCGGGGCTTTTACCATCGCCATGGACGCGGGATTCTTCCGCCAGAACAGGAGCACCAGACAGGCCAGGAGCGTGATGATGACCAGCAGCGAACCGGCGATCCACCAGATCGCCTGTTCCGTGGTTTGAGCGGCGGGTGCGGGCGTTGTCATTTTGGCCATGGCCGGGACCGGCGTTGGTTGGACCGGCTGGGCGGCCGAGGCGACCATCAGCGGTGGCACTGACTTTGGTTTTGTTGCCGCCGCCGACGGCGGGGGTTTGGCATCCAGCTGGATGTCATCCACGTAAAACATGTCGGTATCCCCGGCGCGCAGCACGAATTGAAATCCCGTGAAGTTGGTGACATCGGCCACCCCGAGTTTTGCGAGGGGAATGGTATATTGCTTCCATTGATTCGGCGGCAGGACCGACAAAGCATAACCGGTTTGCACTTTGCCGCCCAAGAAACTCCGGATCTCCAGAACCTGCAATCCGTGCTCACCGCCATTGGCCCACAAACTCAGGCTGGCATAGTCGGCCGTGCTCATCTCGGCATGGTGAAACCACAAGGCTTCCCAGGCTTTGGCCGTAACACTGATGGAAACGACTCCGGAATGAACCGGGCTCATGTTGAGCAGGTTTCGGGACGCCCAGCTCCAGTCGTTGAAGCCGTTTACCAGACCGTCGTCATAGATCGACAGGCCGTTCGTTTGGGATTGAACCTCGCCAACCGATGCCAGCACCAACCCGATGGCGATGGACACCCGGAAAAAATGTGTGAATTGTCGCACGCATGAATCATCGTAAATCCATTTGGGCGGCGCAACCCCGGGTTATTCACTTTTCACTGGTTCGGATCGAAAGCGCCGCGGCTGTGACGGCATGGAAAGGCGGTGAAAACCCACCGCAGTCAAAATTGAATACGTCCATGCCACCGGCGAGCCAAGCCTGCATGTCGCCCGGTCCGGCCCGGTCCTTGACAAAACAATTGTGATGCCAGTGCCGGGCCTGGCCCACGCTGGATTCTGGGTGATGGGTCAAGTTTGATGTAGTGTGCGCTGTCCTCAGCGCACTGTCGGCTGAGACAGCCGACACTGCAGTTTAAAGCCATAACCTGCCGGATTGTGGTTGCGGAAAGGATACGATTGGCATAACAATTTTCCCCGGCAATGGAGTCTGCCCTCCCATTTGGGACAACCGTTCCGACGCATCGGGACTGATGACTCCTACGAGTGAACCAACATTCGCAGGAGTTTTATGATCGCATATCTTTGGGTGGCAATCGGCGGTGCGCTCGGCAGCGTCGGCCGTTTCTGGCTTAATGGCATCATCTCCAGCCGTTTTGGCGAAACCTTTCCGTGGGGCACCATGCTCATCAACATCACCGGCTCGTTCCTCATCGGCGTCATCGGAGCACTGGCCAATCCCGAAGGCCGGATGGATTCGCCATCGCGCGCCTTCGTCACGCAGTTTATCATGATCGGCATCTGCGGCGGATACACGACGTTTTCCTCCTTCAGCCTGCAAACCTTGAATCTCCTGCGCGACCGTGAATGGCTCTACGCTGGCGGCAACGTGGTGCTTTCGGTCGTGCTATGCATGATCGCCATCTGGCTTGGCTGGCTGCTCGGCTCAACCTTCAACTCCCTGAAAGGAAATTAAATCAAACCACGAATGAACACGAATAAACACGAATCGAGGCCAGCGGCTTGGATTGCGCAGATCGACGCAGATTTTGTCCGTGAAAATCTGCGGAATCCGTGTCGGAAAATGATTGGTGTTCATTCGTGTTCATTCGTGGTTTAACCAAGGCCTTAACATGCAAATCCCCACTGACGCCGTTCTGTTGCGAATCTTTCTTGGCGAAAGCGACCGCTGGGAACATAAACCGCTCTACGAAGCCATCGTGCTCAAGGCGCGCGAACTGCATCTCGCGGGCGCCACCGTGTTGCGCGGCCCCATGGGCTTCGGCAAAACCAGCCATTTGCACACCGCCAAAATCCTCCGGCTTTCCATGGACCTGCCCCTCGTGATTGAAATCGTGGACAGCGAGGAAAAGATCAATGCCTTCCTCCCGCTCCTCGACAGCATGATGGGCGGCGGCCTCGTCACGCTCGAAAAGGTGAAGGTCGTCCACTACCGTTCCGGACCGGAACCCGCTGTGTGAAATGGTTTCGGAGGGGTGAGCTTCGCGAGCCCCAAACCAACAAAAAAATTAGGGTCTCGTAGAACTCGCCCCTCCGATTCAACGATTTAACGCGTTCATGAAATTCCGCTGGCTCAACCGCACCGTGCTCGGCATCGGGCTGGCGTCGTTGTTCAGTGATTGGTCGCACGAAATCGCCACCACCGTCCTGCCGGTGTTTCTCGCTTCCATGGGCGCAGCCGCCGCCTGGCTGGGCGTGATTGAAGGCGTCGCCGACGGACTGTCCAGCTTCGCCAAGATGGCGTCCGGCTTTTACACGGACAAACTGCAACGTCGCAAGCCCATCGCCGTCGTTGGCTACCTCGTCACCGCGCTGGGCACGGCGTCCTTTGGACTGGCCACCGCCGCGTGGCACATCCTGATTTCACGGTCGCTCGCCTGGCTCGGACGCGGCGTGCGCACCCCGGTGCGCAAGGCGCTGCTCGCCGCCGCCGTCACCAAGGAAACTTACGGCCGCGCCTTCGGCTTCGAGCGGATGATGGACACCGTCGGGGCAATCGTCGGTCCGGCCACGGCTTTTGTGTTGCTCTCCACACTGCACTACAACTACCGGCACGTTTTCCTGCTGACACTCATTCCCGGCATTTGCGCTGCCGGAGTGATTGCGTTTCTGGTCCGGGAAAAAGAGCGCAAACCCGTGAAGTACGTCTCGTTCGGCGAACGGCTGCGTTTGCTGCCGCGTCCTTACCGGAAATTTCTTGTCGCCGTTGGCATTTTCGGCGCGGGAGACTTCGCGCCCACGCTGTTAATTCTGCTGGCGACGCAAAAGCTCTCGCTGACGATGATCCCGACCATGGCCGCCAGCATCGCGGTTGGGTTTTATGTGTTGCGGAATTTTTATTACGCCGGGTTCGCCTCCGTGGCCGGCTGGCTCGCGGACCGTTTCAAAAAGCAATACGTGCTCGCTGCCGGTTATGCGCTGGCGGCGGTGATGGCGGTGTTGATTGTGGCCGCACCGATGAACATCTGGTGGCTCGGCATCATTTTCGTTCTCAGCGGCATCCATGTGGCGATCGGGGAAACCCTGGAAGACTCGTTCTGCGCGGAACTGGTGGGCGAAGAACAGCACGGCATGGCGTTCGGCGTGCTGGCGACCGTCAACGGCATCGGCGATTTCCTGTCGAGCATCATCGTTGGCACGTTATGGACGGTGATGGGAACGAAGGTGGCGTTTGGCTACAGCGCCGTATTATTTTCCCTCGGCGCGCTGCTGGTTTTACGAACACGACCGGCAAAGCCGGTGAATTGATTGCTTGTCTAAGCTCCATGCATGGCAAGAAAGGCCGCGGTAAACCCTCCGTGGCTGCGGACGCGAGTCCGCGGCAAATCTCTCCGGAAAAATCAGCCGCGCGCTCACGAGCGCAGCCACGACCGAGCTTGAGAACTGGGCCGTCGTTGCCCTCGGCGGCATGGGTGTAGCGGCGTTTCGGCAGAGCGCCGCCATTTGAAAAGCCAGGTAATATCCGCGGCGGTCTGCCGACGCGCCGCTACGGTGCCGCTACGCGTAAGCAGCAGTAAGGCGAACTCGGCCTGAAAGAACGCTGGTATCCCATTTAGGTGAAACAAAAATTGGTATTCCACAGCCAGTCCTTCCGGCTCATTTCCTCTTCCTGGTATTGCTGTTTCCGTTGACGACGCAAAATTTTTAAAAATTTCTGGCCGGTTTCAGGCCGAAAAAGCGCATTAGCTTGTTGATAAACCCCATCTCGCGCCTTTAACGCAAAGGCTGCGTGTCGTTTTTGGGTACATAACCAAAGATGAGGGCATCTCATCTAACCAAAAAAATAAACAAAACAGGGAATCACATGAAAACGCATCACCTCCTCAGCCTCGGCCTGATCGCCACCCTAACGTGGCTTTCCGGCACCCCTGCCAACGCTACGTCACTCGCGGACGGCTTGTATGGCATGAATTGGGCCTCTGATAGCACCGACTGGCCCGACGGTTTGAACGCAAGCCAGACGTATGCACAACAATACGCAGTCGGTCAAACCGCCGGCAACAAAATCCTGGCGGCCGGCGGCAAGACCGTTCGGATGCCGGTAGACAGCACGATGACCACCGGCAATAATTGGTACCTATATGCGGGCGCCATCAATGGCGTCGGCAGCACCGGCTGCAAGGTAATTCTCTGCTATTGGATACCCAGCGGAAGCACGGTGGACACCAACGCGTGGTATAAAGTGTGGGACGTGGTGAATACTTCCTTTGGCACGAACCATTCAACCGTTTTCTTTGAGCCAATTAATGAGCCTACCTACTCCACCGACACGGCCTTGGCCAACGTATATGCCCAGTTCCTGGCTCGTTATCACCCCGCAAACTGGAAATGCATTCTGGCCGGGAACAATGTTGAGACTATCTGCACCACCCTCGGCGCCGATTCGCGCTTGAACAATCAATATTTGGGTTTCCATATGTATTCCTGGTTCCACGCCACTTCAAACTGGCAGGGTTATTACAGCTATTGTGCCACTTGCGTTGGCAGCTATGCCTCGCGGACGGTGATTACCGAAACCGGCGTTCAGACGGATGGGCGCAATCCGGCGGTGCCTTTTTGGCAGCAGTGGGATTTCTCCATGCAGCCGGATCAGGATGCGTTTAGCGGGGTGCTTGCCTGGGCGCGTGATAATAACGTCGGATCGATTGCTTATTCAGGGGTAAATTATGCGAATTTGTATCACTGGTTCAACTCAAGTTGGACCGAGATGAACAAACAGGTTAGCGACATGTTCCGTTGGTCGTGGCATGAAACCGTTACCTCCCCGAGCATCGCCGCCGGCACGTATCGCTTGCAGAACCGAAGCGACAGCGAGTATCTGGACAATTTGGGCGCCACGACAAATGGAGCCACTGTTTGCCAATATGCCAGCAGTTCCAGCAATAATCAAAAGTGGACATTTATCCAGGAAGACAGCGTTTGGTACCGGTTGCAGAACGTCGCCGTCACCAGCGAATATCTCGATGGATATGGATATACGGCCAATGGCTCTGCGGTCAAACAATATGGTTCGGACAGTAGTTGGAACCAGCGTTGGGCGCTTGAGGTGACGGATTCCGGATATTACAAACTCATCAACAAACAAACCGGCATATGCGTTGACACGGGTGGCCTGACCGGGAACGGGGTCGTCGTGCAACAGTGGGGATCCGGTACGAGCTACAATCAGCAATGGCTGATTAAGTAACCCCGCCAACATTACGCACGGCGGTCATTATCATGACCCCAAACATGATTGATTGAACCAGCGGGTGCGCGAGCTTTATCGCGCGCCCGCCTTTTTCCCGATGAACAAACCCTGGCTGATCCTGATGCTCATCGCCGGCACCGCCGGTGTGGCCACGATTGCCCTGCGAAACCACGCGCTGGCCACCGGCGCCGCCGCACCCCCGCCAGCACCGGCCGCCATCATTTCATCCGGCGTTGAAGCCACTGTTGACACCACGCTGCCGGATCACCGTGCCATCGCCGTTCCCCAAGCCTTGCCAACGATGGAAGAGCGGGTGGCCGGCTTGTCGGCAGCGATCTGGCAGGAATTGAATTCCACCAACGAGGACGGCCACGAAACCGTTTTCACCAACCTGCTGCCCGCTTTGATTGCCCTGGACCCGGCGGCGGCGGCGAGACTGGTGGAAGCCACCACCAACGAGCAAGGCCGCGAGGAACTCATGCGCCAACTGATCCAAACCTGGACCACCAGCGATGTCACCGCAGCCTTCGCGTGGGCCGGACAACTGGCGGATACCAACGAACAGCAAAGAGCTTTGATCTATGCCACCAAACAAATGGCCGAGCTTGACCCGGCAGCGGCGGCAGCCACCGCAGCCCGTTGCCTTACGGACGGGCAGGACACCGTCATGGGAGACATCGCTTTGACGTGGGCTGGCAAAGATTTGGCCGGCGCATTGAGCTGGGCAGCCAGCCAACCTGTCGGCAAACAGCGGGATGAAATCATGGCCCGCGTGGCGTTTGTGGAATCCAGCACCGCGCCCGAAACGGCGGCCGATTTAGTGATTGATCAAATACCTCCCGGCCCGGCCCAGGATGAAGCGGCCATTTCGGTGCTACACCAATGGGCAATTCAGGATTTTGCGTCGGCGAAGGCGTGGGCCGAACTCTTTCCAGCAGGCTCGTTACGCGACCGCGCCATAAACGAACTTAACACCCTCCATCCATAGCTATCGGTTTACCCAGGCTCAACTCCCCAACATGCGCCAAAGCGGGTTGATGCGGAAAAAGATCATCACGCCAGAAGTGGTGAAGAATTAAACGATGTTTGAAAAGTCCCCAGCCCCTGCCCTCTCCCCGCAAAACGGGGAGGGGGCAAATTTTTGTGGTAGGGACATCGCGCTGCGATGTCACCGCCCGCGTCAGAGCGGCCGGAACGAACCACGTGTGACGTACGAACGACCCAACTCGTTGCGCCGCTCTACGCGGCGCGGACGGCGCAGCACGCCATCCCTACCTCTGTAGCGTTGGCGTTGTACGCCGACTGAATCGAGCCGCAGGCTCAACGCTAAACTCAATATGGGTAGGGCGCGTCACTCCGTGCGCGCCGTTTTGGGCGTGTGGAAGAGCGGCGGGCAGAGGACTGCCCGCCCTACCAACCGATAAAAAGCGGCCCTCGTTGCCGAAGGCCGCCCGTGTGAGTAGAATTTTAATTATTTGGCCGGTGTTGGGTCAGAGCTTCAAACCGGCACGGACTTTGGCCAGGGTTTTGGCACTGAGACCCTTGACCCGGCGAAGGTCATCGAGCGAGGCGAAAGGACGTTGTTTGACAATGCCCTCAGCCAGTTTGGTGGAAAGACCCTTCACGGCGGCCAATTCCCCAATGCCCGCCGTATTGACGGAAACACTCTTTACAGAAGCCTTCGCCCGCGCCTTGGCTGGCGAGACGCGCTTCCTGGCAACGGGCGCCAGCGCTTTTTCCCCGACCGGGGCGGAAATGAAGGGCGTGGCGAAGTTGGTGAAATCGCGGGTCACGAAACCGGTGGCGGTCCATTCGCGGAGCATGAGGACGATTTGCCAGTTGCCCGCCGGTGGCGGGGTGAACGCGAGGTCAATCGGCTGTAATACCAATTCGTTCCCGCCGTTGACGGAGCCGATTTCCACGCCGGCCAGATGGTGGCCCTGAAAACGTCCGCCCGTGAACGGCTCGGACAACGCCCAAAATTCCAGCGACAAAGTGCCGCTACAGTTGCCTGCCGCACGCGGATTCTCCACCCGCCCGACCGAGATTTGCACGCGTGAACCGTCCAGCTGGTAGCCGATGGTTCCGCTCATCCGGGGCTGAATGAATTGCTGTGTGCGCGGATACACGGCGAGATCGTGAATGTGGTTGAACTGACCGGCGCGACCGGATGCCAGTGCAAGAACCATGACGTGTTCGCCGGTGCCGGCTGGCGGCCAGGAGACGGCGCTGACATCGAAGTGTTCGATTTCGTCGGCGATTTCCGACATCGGAGGCAGCGAGACTTCGGCGACGATGTGGCCGGCGAGGTCGCCAGCGGAAGCGGGCGCAGCGGGACAGGCCCAAAGTTGCAGCGCCCAGGCGCGCTCATGAGCGGCGGGATTCAGGACGGTGAACCTCGCCTGGAGATGCACCGTGTCACCGTCAAGGCGGTAACCATGCGGCTCGGAGAGCCGAGCCAGTTGGGCGGCGGGAGTTTGAACGGACGTGTTTTCGAGAGACAATGATTTCATTGGTTTGGCTGTTCTTACGTTGTTTTAGCTGCGTTAAAATTCACCGGCCGAAAATTCGAACAAATTCGAGCAAGATGATTTAATTTTTCGTTCCCTCGTGCTGGCAACTTGCGTGCCACCAATTGAATACCCCGATGTGTGCTGCCTATTAAGGCAGGGACGCTTTGCATAATTTTGCTCACCGCCTAAAAATTGGGCAGCATCCGCGTTCGCCCCATTGTAACAGGGCGTTGCCTTGAGCCATTCCTTTTCAGCCTTGCAGGCTTCCATCCGTGGTCATCCGTGTCCCTTCGCGGTTAAAATTGGATTGTCCCCGGCCTTTTTTCGCGGCAAACTTCCTTTTCCTATGCAGCAGGTAAACCTCGGCATGATTGGCGGCGGCACCGTGGGCAGTGGCGTGTTTCACGCGTTCCAGCTCAACGGTGGTCTCATGTCCTCGCGCATCGGCGTGAAGGTCAATGTCCGCAAGGTCGCCGTGAAGGCTTTTGATGAACCGCGGCCGTACCCCATCTCGCGGCCGTTGATGACGCTGGACTGGCAAAGCGTCGTCAACGATCCGCAGGTGGACATCGTCACGGAACTCGTCGGCGGCACGGGCATCGCCCGGACGATGGTGCTCAGCGCGCTGGCCCTCGGCAAACCGGTCATCACGGCCAACAAGGCATTGCTGTCCGCCCACGGCGAGGAATTGTTTGCCGCGGCCAAAAAGCACGGCACGAATCTTTATTACGAGGCGAGTGTCTGCGGCGGCATTCCCATCATCAAATCATTGCGCGAAGGTTTTGTCGGCAACCGCATCAACGCGTTGTACGGCATCGTCAATGGCACCTGCAATTACATCCTCACCCGGATGAAACTGGAAGGCGCGGGCTTCGACGCCGTGCTCGCCGACGCGCAAAAGCAAGGTTACGCGGAAACGCCGCCCGACCTGGACATTGACGGCCACGACGCCGCGCACAAGATCGGGATCCTGGCCTCGCTCGCGCATGGATTCTGGGTGAACCCGAAGAAGATTCACGTCGAAGGCATCCGGCACATCAGCGCGCTCGACATCAAATTTGCCAATGAGCTTGGTTATACGATCAAGCTCTTGGGGATTATCAAACGAATTGACGAGTCGAAAAATCAACCAGCGCGTAAATCGAATATCGTAAATCGTAAATGCAGAGTTCAAGTTTCGGTTTATCCGACGCTCGTGCCCAACGCCCACGTGCTCGCCAGCGTAAACCACGTCTTCAATGCCGTGTTTGTCCGCGGCGACATTGTCGGCGACACGTTGTTTTACGGGCGCGGCGCGGGCAAGGACGCCACGGCCAGTGCGGTATTGAGCGATCTGGCGGACGCGGCGCTTGACCTGAAATTCGACAGCAAACAACGCGTGCCGCCATTCGTGCCGCATGAATGCGCCGGGGCGGTTGTGCCGATGGCTGAAGTCGAGTCGCAATACTTTGTCCGGCTCGACGTCGTGGACCGCCCGGGGACCCTGGCGAAAATCGCCGCCATTTTCGGTGCCGCCAAAATCGGGATTTCCTCCGTAATCCAGCCCGAAGGTCACGAAGGCAGGAGCGTGCCGCTGATTTTTATGCTGCATTACGCCACCAACGGCGCGGTCAACGGTGCCTTGAAAAAAATCAGCCGGCTGCCGGTCGTCAAGGGCCAGCCAGTGATGATTCGCGTCGAGAATTTTGAATGATTCTTAATTCTGGCTCCTGAATTCTGGATACTGTTTTAAAATGGCTCTGATTGTTCAAAAATATGGCGGGACTTCGGTGGGCAACCCCGAGCGCATCAAGAACGTCGCGGCGCGCGTGGCGAAATATCGCGCCAACGGCGACCAGATCGTCGTGGTCGTGTCCGCCATGAGCGGCGTAACGGATAATTTGATCAAGCTGGCCAAGGAAATCATGCCCCTGCCCAACGAGCGCGAGATGGACGTACTGCTCGCCACCGGCGAACAGCAGACCATCGCGCTCACGGCCATCGCCCTGCACGCGCTGAACGTGCCGGCGGTTTCGTTGACCGGCCCGCAGGCGGGCATCGTCACCGACGTGGTGCACACCAAGGCCAAGATCCAGAACATCACGCCCAAAAAAATCCATGAACTGCTTGAGCAAGGCAACGTGGTCATCGTCGCCGGTTTCCAGGGCGAAACGCCGGCAGGTCAGATCACGACTTTGGGCCGCGGCGGCTCGGATTTGACGGCCATTGCGCTGGCCGCCGCGCTCAAGGCCGACCTCTGCCAGATTTACACGGACGTGGACGGCGTCTATACGGCCGACCCGCGCATTGTGCCAGCCGCGAAGAAGCTGCCGGAAATTTCCTACGACGAAATGCTCGAGCTCGCGAGCCTCGGCGCCAAGGTGATGCAATCGCGCTCGGTGGAATTTGCCAAGAAATTCGGAGTGGTCTTTGAAGTCCGCTCCAGTTTGAACGACAACCCCGGAACCATTGTGAAAGAAGAAACCAAAAGCATGGAAGGCGTCGTCGTGCGCGGCGTCTCGCTCGACAAAAACCAGGCCAAGGTCACGCTCGTGGGTGTGCCGGACAAACCCGGCGTGGCGGCGCGCGTCTTCAAGGCGCTTGGCGATGCGACCGTGAACGTCGATATGATTGTGCAAAACATCAGCCACGGCACCGGCACACCGCAAACGGACATTTCCTTCACCGTGGACAAGCCGGACCTCCTCAAGGCCCAGAAGGTCATCGACGGATTGAAGCAGGAACTCGGCCTGCGTGACGTCATCACCGCGGATAAAATCGGCAAGCTGTCCATCGTCGGCGTCGGCATGAAAAGCCACACCGGCGTGGCGGGAAAGTTGTTTGAAACCCTAGCGAAGGAAGGCGTGAACATCGACATGATTTCCACCAGCGAAATCAAGATCTCCGTCGTGATTGACCTCGCCAAGGGCGAAGCCGCGATGAAAGCCGTCCATGCAGTGTTTATTGGTTGATGCGCTGCATTTGTCGCTCCCACCCGCAGGCGTGAGGAGACATGAAAAGATGCCATTATTGTGGTAAGGAATATGCCGATGGCGTGGTGGTTTGTCCGGTTGATGGTCAGCCGGTGACACATCAGGCCCGACCTGAAGCCGCGGGAACCGCATTTAACCTCAAACTGGTTTCGCCTCTGTCGTTGGCCGGCAAATACCGGGTATTTGTCGAACGGAGCGACCTGCTATTCATCCAGATTGAAGGCGGATCAAGCTCCATTTTGGCCGCGGCGGCTCCGTTACTGGGTCCGGCAGGCAATTTAATTCCGCTGGCCCTGTGGCTGTTCGGCAAACGTAAAAATAAGGCGAAGCTCCAACGACTTGAAACAAACGACCCGGAGGAATTACTTCGCGAAGGCGAAAACAATTTCAAGTTGAATCTGGCTGAAATTCGTGAAGCTGCCATCGAAGCCCCGGCGCTTTTTCAGACCAGCGGCAAGGCCGGCCGGCTGAACCTTTCCATACGGCACGGGGAAAAAATCAAGTGCGAGTTCGATGCTGCCGCGGATATGGCCACGGCCATCCGTCTGCTCGGCCCGCGGTTGAGTTTGACCTTGAAAGTGGGCGTGGAATGGAATGGCGAAAAGCAGCGGTTTGAAGCGAAGAAAACGATTTGACCCGCTGAATCCAAAGACTTCGTCGTGATTGGGCAGACCAAGGGCCAAGCCGCGATGAAGGCCGTCCACGCGGTGTTTATAGGCTGAACCTCAATTTTTCGCGTCAAGTTCCTTTAATTTAATCCGTGCCATGCGGTATTCGTAAAATCTTTTTACGTCCGTGGCGATGCATTGTTGGAAGTATGATTTGGCGAGGGAGACATTTCCGTCGTACAAAAGTTTGATGCCAGTGTAGAAATAGGCTTCACAGTGTTGTTCTTTGTCGGTTCTCGGATCGGTAGAGCCGGCAGCCTTCAGGAAGTCTGATTCTGACAATTCACCGGGTAAAAACCGGCCGATCTGAAAAGGCCAGTCATTCGTTCCGGTGCCACGGGTGAGAAAATAGTCCTTCAATTCCTGATTGGCCAACGGCCGTTGACCTGCCTTTTCGGCTTTAGCAAGCCAAGTGAAGATGCGCGGATAGTCGGAATACGTAAAATGCAACTCGGCAGCCTGCTGGAAGTCTTGAATTGCCTGTGAAGCGCAGTTGTTGACGTAGTTTGCTATACCTCGATCCACGTAAAGGCCGGCATCGGAAGGAGTCAGTTTGATGGCTTGATCAAACTCGGCAATGGCCCCGGTCAAATCACCCCGGTCAAATTTCAATCTTCCAAGCAAGGAGTGCTCTTGCGCAGTCCGGGCGTCGACGGGTACTGGTTTAAGGTCCATAGCCCGAGTGCAATCGGCCATGGCTCCATCGGGATCGCCATTCTGGTACCTCGCCAGCGCCCGCGATAAATAGGCATCAGCATCCTTGGGATCGAGCTCGATACAGCGAGTGAAATCAGCGATGGCTCCATCCAGGTCCCCCACGCCGGCTTTCGCACGACCTCGGCTGCTAAAAAAGCTGGCCCCTTTGGGATATATTTCAATCGCCCGATTGTAATCGGCTATGGCCCCATCCAGATCTCCCTGGCTGGCTTTCGCGAGGCCTCGGCTGCCGTAGAATTCCGCTCTCTTAGGTTCAATTTCAATGGCGCGGGTGTAGTCGGTGATGGCCCCGCCTGAATCACCTTTCCTGACTTTGACGTAACCTCGAGAGAAATAGGCGCCGGCATTACTTGAATCAAGTGCAATTGTTTGAGTGAAATCGGCAAAGGCTCCATCCCAGTCCTCCAACCTGGATTTCACAATGCCTCGGCTGTAGTAAGCTTCAGCATTTTTTGGATTGAGTTCGATTGCCTGATCCAAGTCGTCTTCAGCTTCATCCATATTACCCTTCTGGGCGCTTTGAACTCCTTTTTTGGCGAATGCTTCGGCCTTGTGTTCATTGTTTGAACAGCCCCAGACAAGAACCGACAGCAATACCGGGATAAATAAGCGCACATTCACATGTCAGTTCGTAGGTCACATGTCAATTCATAGCAAGCGCAAAGATGTCGCTCCGACCTGACGACAATCCTTCTGGCTTGCCCGAGTTAAAACACGGCTTTTAGAACCGCAAGACCAGCATTTGCAGCTTTGACATCATCGGTGGAACTGCCGCCGCTGAAGGCGGCAAACAGATTAATGGTTGCCGGTCGAAAAACCATTTGACGCCACCGGGAGATGATGGTTACCTTGCCATCGTGAATCGCCATTTGAATCTGAATCTGCTGCTAAACGCGCTGCTGTGCCGCGCGGCGGTCGGGTTCTGATTCGTTCACGAGATTTTTCGAACCCCACTGCCAACCCGGCGGTGGGGTTTTTGTTTTAACCACGAATGAACACTAACAAGCATGGATCTTGGGTCGGGTGCGTCACTCCGTGCGCGCCGATGGATCGTCATTGCTACGAGCGGCCGGCAGAGGACTCCGATAAATCGCGAGCAGGCTGCCCGCCCTACCAACGGATCAGTATTTTATCCGTGTCCATCCGTGTTTATCCGTGGTTTAATTCCGTCAACGCCTGAGTTTATGCACAAAGAACCGTCTAAAAAATACCGTCCGTTCCCACCGGTCAGCCTCCCCGACCGGCAATGGCCGAACCGCGTCCTCACCCGCGCGCCGATCTGGTGCAGCGTCGATTTGCGCGACGGCAACCAGGCGCTCGCCGTGCCCATGAACGTCAGCCAGAAACTCGACCTGTTCCAGGCACTCGTGAACATTGGTTTCAAGGAAATCGAAGTCGGCTTCCCCTCCGCGTCGAACACCGAGTTCGCCTTCAACCGCCGGCTTATCGAGGAAAAACGCGCGCCCGACGAGGTGTGGTTGCAGGTGCTCGTGCAGGCGCGCGAGGATTTGATCGAGCGCACCGTCGAATCGCTCGTCGGGGCAAAGAAGGCCATCATCCACATGTACAACTCGACCTCCCCTGCCCAACGCCGCGTCGTGTTCGGCAAATCGAAGGCGGAAATCGTCGAGGTGGCCGTGCGTGGCGCGCAATGGATCCGGGACCAATTGCCGCGGCTCAAGGGCACGGAGGTGATGCTCCAGTATTCGCCTGAAAGTTTCAGCGCGACGGAGGTGGAATTTGCGAAGGAAATTTCCGAGGCCGTCATGGACGTGTGGCAGCCGACGCCGGAGCGGAAAATGATTTTGAACCTGCCGGACACGGTCGAGGTTGCCATGCCCAATGTTTATGCCGATCAGATTGAATGGATGTGCCGAAACATTAAAAATCGGGATTCACTGATTGTGAGCCTGCACACTCACAATGACCGTTGCACCGGCGTTGCCGCGACGGAACTCGGCCTGCTGGCCGGTGCGGACCGCGTCGAAGGCACGCTCTTTGGCAACGGCGAACGCACGGGCAATCTCGACATCGTCACCGTGGCGTTGAACCTTTACCAGCACGGCATTGATCCGAAACTTGATTTCTCGGATCTCAATTCCATCATTGATGTTTACGAACGTTGCACCGGCATGACGGTGCCGGCGCGCCAGCCTTACGCGGGCGAACTGGTTTTCACCGCCTTCAGCGGCTCGCACCAGGATGCGATTAAAAAAGGCCTGGCCGAATGGGCCGGCCAAGGCCGCGAACATTGGGATGTGCCCTATCTCACGATTGACCCGACCGACATCGGACGCGAATACCGCGAAGTCATCCGCGTCAACAGCCAGTCCGGCAAGGGCGGCGTGGCCTATCTGCTGGAGAGCCAGTTCGGCATCGAACTGCCCAAGGACATGCAGCGCGAATTCGGCCCGATTGCGAATGACGAAGTGGACAAGCTGGGCCGCGAAGTCACCGCCGCCGAATTGAAGAAGATGTTTTGGAAGGAATACATTGACCGCACTTCGCCGTGGGAATATGTCAGCTTCAAAACTGAAAGTGAAAACGGACAGGTGCGCTGTCGCGCGAAATTCAGCCGTGTCGGCGGACCCGCCGCGGAATTTGCCGGAGAAGGCAACGGCCCGTTGGCTGCTCTCGTTCACGGCTTCGGAACCATCGGGGTACGGTTTGAAATTGCCAATTACAGCGAGCATGCCCTGGGCTCCGGCGAAGGGGCCGTGGCCATTGCTTACATTCAAATCAAGCATGCCGATGGCCGCACGCGCTGGGGCGCGGGAGTGGACACGAACATCGAACTGGCGTCCGTGCGCGCCGTGCTCAGTGCCTTGAACCGGTCATAGCCGAACGGGTGGGCGTGATTCCGCTCTGGCCGCACTCAGGTTTGAACTGTCACTTCACGCTCGTCAAATGGGCGCTGATGATTTAGCTTTCGACTCCGATCATGAAATTGCAAAGCATTTTTGCCGGCGGAATGGCCGGCCTCATTCTTGCCGGCGGAACACTTTTTGCGGCAGACGGCAATGCCACCAGCAACGCGCCGACCACTGCGGCGGTTTATCTACCGGACACCTCGCACCAAAATGATCCATTGCCGGATGGCGTGCTGGCCTGGAACGGCGTGACCCAGGAAGCCACGGTGGCAGCGGACGCCGCCAATGCCCATTTCACCTTCAGCTTCACCAATGTCTCCCCGAATATTGTGGTCATTCTGGATGTTCATCCGTCCTGCGGCTGCACCACCGCGCAGTTGCCATCGTTACCCTGGAACATTCCCGCCGGTTCCGACGGACAGTTCGGCCTCACGGTCAATGTGGCCGGAAAAACCGGAATGCTGTTCAAAACCGTCACGGTCAAAACCGACAAAGGCTACAAACAGCTCATTCTTAAAATCAACATTCTGCCGCCGGTGATTCCGACTCAGACCCCCGCCGAACGCGAGCAAGCCATGCTTTTGGCGAAGACCGACCGTCAGGCGGTTTTTCACGGTGACTGCGCCGTGTGCCACGTCAAACCCGGCAACAACAAGTACGGCAAGCTTCTCTATGACGGAGTCTGCGCCATTTGCCATGAAGCCAAGGATCGCGCCGGCATGGTGCCGGATTTACATGCCATAAAAACTGCGACCAATGCGGAGTTTTGGCAAACCTGGATAGCACATGGCAAAGCGGGCTCACTCATGCCGGCATTTGCCACCAGCGATGGCGGACCCCTCACCGACATGCAAATTGCCTCTCTTGCCCAATTCCTGGCAGCGACAATTCCATCACAACCGGCTCTGAATAAATAGTTTAAGTCAGAATTTCGGAAGAAATCTGCATTTTGTTGTTGCCAATCAAGACACTTTTGTCTATATTTTAGACAGTCTTGGTGCAAAATTCTGATTTAATGACGTAAAAAATTCAGGGAGATTTATGGATGTTTTCTCAAGTTCTTCGACTCACTTTAGGCCTGACCCGGTACCAAAGCTTTTTCTGGTGAATGGGCGGATCCTCCAGGTATCCTGGTCTCTGTTACTCAGACCATTTTGGATTCTGGCAGTTCTGGTGGTTCTGGGCACTTTCAGTTTTCTGTTGATCAGCCACTTTATCGGCCAGTCCGTCCAAGTGCAGGGCTCCAGCATGTACCCCACCCTGGCTGACTCGGGACACTATTGGTTGAACCGGTTTTCTTATCTCATCGGCGAACCTCGCCAAAACGACATCGTGGCCTTGAAGGATCCTCGGGACAATACACTTGAAGTCAAACGGATCATCGCCATGCCGGGGCAATCGGTTTATATCAAACACGGCAGCGTTTATGTCAACGGCAAGCTGCTAAAGGAACCTTACCTTCCGGCAAAAACCCCGACCTATGCCTACGAAAAAAGCGAGGACGAATTCATTTGCATCGGCAACAATGAATTTTTCGTCATGGGTGACAATCGCAACAACAGCACCGACAGCCGGACCTTCGGGGCAGTCCCGCGCCAGAACATCCTCGGCAAGGTAATGGAATAACCCGCTTTAGTGCCAACCCCGGCCCGGCGGGGCAGTGTCTTGATCGATTGCAGCGTCGAGCCTGCGGCTCGAAACCGGCGCCCCGCGCCGGTGCTGCAACAGCGGAATCAGGACACTGCCCCGGCCGGTACCCGCTTGCGTTTATTTTCCCCGGTGCTAACCTGTCAACCATGACAGTAACAAAGGTTGACGCAAGTACCCGGTCCCCAATAGCCCGGCTGGGTGAACGCGTTTTAAACGGCGGCCAAATCTCCCGCCCGGAGGCGCTGGCGCTGTTTCAGTTGGAGAGCTCCGCCGACATTTTCGATTTGTTGTCGTGGGCCAATCGCATTCGTGAGCACTTCAAAGGCAACAAAATCCACCTCTGCTCCATCGTCAATGCCAAGGCCGGGGCCTGCTCGGAAAATTGCAGCTTCTGCGCCCAGTCGTCGTTTTATCAGACCGGCTCGCCCAAATACGGTTTCGTGGATCCCGAACCGGTCCAGGAGGCTGCCAACGAGGCCGGCCAAAACAGCGTCACCGCCGTGGGCCTCGTCGCCGCGTGGAAAGGTTTGAACGAGGGGCCGATGCTCGACGAAGTCTGCGAGCGGGTGCGCGAATTGAAGGCCAGCGGCAAGACCCGCCCGGATGTTTCGCTCGGCATCATCAAAAACCAGAAGGTGGCCGACCGCCTTAAGGAAGCCGGTGTCGAGTGCTACGGCCACAACCTGGAAAGCTCGCGCCGGTTTTTCCCGCAGACCTGCACCACGCATACCTACGACGATCGCCTGGAGACGATCGGTTTTTTGAAAAAGGCCGGCATCAAGATTTGTTCCGGCGGCATCATTGGCATGGGCGAAACGCGTGAAGACCGTTGCGATCTGGCGTTTTCCCTGAAGGAAATCGGCGCGAATGTCGTGCCCGTCAATATTCTCAATCCCATTCCCGGCACGCCGTTTGAAAAAAACGAGCCCCTGCCCGTCCTGGAAATCCTGAAGACCATCGCGTGTTTCCGGTTCATTTTACCGCGGCAGGAAATCATGATCGCCGGCGGCCGCACCGTGAATCTGCGCGACGCGCAAAGCATGATCTTCATGGCCGGAGCCAGCGCGCTCATGGTCGGCAATTATCTGACCACGCTCAACCAACCCGTCGAGAAGGATTTGCAAATGCTCAAGGACCTCGGCCTCGATCCCAGCTGGGACAACCACGGCTTCAGCGATCAGGAAGAAAATGGTTGTGGTTGTGGCGAGTCAGTTTGTGAGACTGCAGCCGCTACAGCCTAGGGTTGCCAGATTTTCCTTCGCACCATGGACGCAAATTGGGCATTACGTCCGGCACGCGTGGAGGACATTGCGGCCTTGGAGTCGCTCATTCCGCTTTCGGTGCGTGCCTTGCAGGCGGCACATTATTCCCCGGCGCAGATCGAGGCCGCCTTGGGCCCGGTCTTTGGCGTGGATCGCCAGCTGATCTCTGACGGTACTTACTTCGTGACGAAGTACGAATCCCAGATCATCGGCAGCGGGGGATGGAGCCGTCGCCAAGCGATGTTTGGCGGTGACTGTGACCGGTCTGCCTTGCTGGACCCGAAATGTGACGCTGCCCGCATCCGGGCCTTCTTTGTCCATCCGCAATGGGCGCGACGGGGTGTGGGACGGAGTATTTTAATGGCTTGCGAAGCAGCCATCCGGAAAGCCGGCTTTCAATCCGCCGAACTTGTCGCCACTTTGACGGGCGAACCCCTTTACGCCTCCTTTGATTACATCGTCACGGAACGTTACGATGTTCTCCTGACCAGCGGCCCGGCTTTGCCGGTGGTAAGAATGGCGAAACATTTCAATCCTGCTTAATCTTCCCTCCATGGAACGGCTCGGCAAAAATCACGGCGGCTACCATGGCGAGACGATTGACATCCACGCCGTCCTGCGCGACATCAAAGCCGCCGGACAACAGCATGGCTGGACCCTGGAAACATTTGGGCAACAAGGCCAATTCGAGCTATTCGCCCTGCGCCGGCCGGCAGCATTCATCAATCATCTGACGGCCCGCATCTATCTCAGCACCGGCATCCACGGCGATGAACCCGCGGGGCCTTTGGCGGCGCTGCGGCTGTTGCAGGAAAATCGGTGGCCGGAATTTGTGGATCTCTGGTTCTGCCCGTGCCTGAATCCAACCGGCTTCACCCTGAACCGACGGGAGAATGCCGGTGGGGTGGATTTGAACCGCGATTATCGCAACCCGCAGACCGGAGAAATTTCCGCGCATATCCGCTGGCTGGAGCAACAACCAATTTTCAACTTCTCGTTATGCCTGCACGAAGACTGGGAATCACACGGCTTTTATGTTTATGAACTGAATCCCGACGGCCACCCCTCATTGGCCGGCCGGATGGTCAAGGCCGTCGCGCCGGTCTGCCCCATCGACCTGTCGCCGCTGATTGAGGGCCGCGAAGCCCGCGAGGGAATCATCAATCCGAATCTTGACCCGGCCAGCCGGCCACAATGGCCGGAGGCGTTCTGGCTGATTCAAAACAAAACGCGCCAGAGCTGCACCCTCGAAGCGCCTTCGGATTTTTCGCTGCCGTTGCGGGTCAATGCCCTGGTGGCGGGCGTCAACGCCGCCCTCGAAGCATAGTCCGGCGTTCTACTTCGCCAATTCCCGCCTTTTCAACCATTGCTCGCCAAGTTTGACGAGTGTTTTTGAGTTCAACACCCGTTCCGCCATCGGGAACACGATGCGTTCTTCCTTGTCGAAATGTTTGCGCGAAGCGCTGATGGCACCTAACAGGGTCTTCTTGGCGTCTTTCAGGGTTTTGGCGGCATGCACCTTCGCCAATGTCTCCTCAATCTGCCGATGTTCAGCGTGAAAGGTTTCGTTCTGGCCGATTTGCTCGAAACAGTGCTCCAAGGGTTCCATGAACAAATCGTCCTCGGTCTTCGAGTGCGGTCCATGCAGCTTTTCCACGACCGTGGCGAGCGATTTCACCTCGGCCAGCGTCTTGATCCGCGGCACGGCGGTTTCAATGTGGTCGAACAAATTGTGGAACACCGAGTGTTCCGCCATCAGAATTTCAGTGATCTTCATAGCCAGGGCTGTTTTTTCGGTCCGCGTCCCAAAATCACGCCGTAGTCATCGGCCAACCAACCGTTTCTTGTCTTTTATTCGTCCGCGCGGCGTTTGGCAACCGCCAAATCGACAGTTAAATGATTTGACGGCGAATACTCCCATATCATCCTGATGGCGCGTGGCCCACGAATTTCCAGCACCGGCAGCCGCCGCCGTCAGGTGGACATTCCTGTCCGTGACGATCATTTTTTTTGTGACGGCCATGCTCAGGGTTCCCTTGCTGGACATCCCTCTCGAGCGGGACGAGGGGGAATACGCCTACATTGCCTGGCGCCTCGGGCACCATGAACTGCCGTACCGTGACTGGGTCGATCAAAAACCGCCCGGCATTTTTTGGACGTATGCGGCGGCGCTAAAACTGCCGGTTGATCCCATCCGCTCGATTCATGCCATGGGACTGTTATGGGCAACTGCGTCCGCCGTGGCCCTGTTTTTTCTGGCGCGACGATTTCTAAAGCAGCCATGGGCCGCGGGTGCGGCTCTCCTCTTTGGCATCCTTTC
>Ga0265338_10001883_pt1 | contig 32853 bp, 34 predicted proteins | sample 42126metaG_FD_193579 | JGI IMG/M metagenome (GOLD analysis project Ga0265338, IMG submission 193579) | Rhizosphere microbial communities from Carex aquatilis grown in University of Washington, Seatle, WA, United States - 4-21-26 metaG | ecosystem: Host-associated > Plants > Roots > Rhizosphere...
TGCCGGTTGTCGGCAACGTGGGCAACATCGTCTTCGGCGCCCACGACAGCCTCGATGGCATGACGGCCCAGGATCGCATCGGGGGCAACGTGGCGGCGACGATATCGGGCCTGCAACTGGCGCACGAGTTAGCGGCAGGTGCGGCGGCGTCAGCTTCAGGAACATCGGACGTGGGATTGAATTCCGCCGCCGCCCGTGATTCCGGATGGATCTGCGACCGAAAAACAAGCGAATTCAGATTTACACAACTACAGCGTGTAAATGGGCAGGTTGGCTACCCACTGTCTCCCGTAGCGCCTCCTCGAATGGGTCGCGCTGATCAGCCGGAATTGCAGGGGACCAGTCGCGACGAAGTGTCGGCCAGCGACCAGGTCGTGCCTGATACCGATATGCCCTCCGCCAGCGCCAGACCATCCGTGAATCAGCCTGCTGGTGAGCATGGTAGCGAGCCTGCTCCATCTGAAACCCTTAATGTACCCACGCCCATCCATTCCGGGGGGCAAGCTAATGCTGACGATCAGCCTGGTACCTCGACTTCCGACAAATCAGGAAAGAGTCCGGAAAAGAGTCAGTCCGACGATTTCTTCGTCCGTTCACAGTCTTACGAGCCGCTTATTCGTTTTTCCTCGACGGATTCCGGTACATCCGCCGATGAGCCCCCCGAGGCTCCAGCAAAGGGCAACCCGGAGACGGCGTCGCGCCGTGCTTCTGTTCAAAGAAGCACGGCTTCTGAAGTTGAGGACACGAATCCTCTTTCCGCGGAGGAGGACGCCGGATTCAGGAAATATTTTCCGCGTGGCCTGGATCAGGCGGAATCATATTTGAAAGGCAAGTCGCTCGACTTGACGCGATCTCCGGCCTATTTGTCCTCTGACCATTACCCTGCGCCGCGGCTATGGCCGAGCATTTCGCAAGAAGAAAAAAACAGGCTGATGGAGCGATATCTTTCGGTATGGGATCCGGCGCCCAGGCGGGCAGATTACCGCACGGAAGAAGCGTTTGATTCAAACCGTCGTACGTACAATAATGCAATTGAAAAATACAAGAACCACGGCGATTTTGATATTCAGAAATATTGGCATGGCCTGATTTCGAGTCAGAATGAGCAATTCAGGGCCTATGTCGACAATCAAACCAAAAGACTTGCCGTCGCCACGAAGGCATACGACAATTTTTCGGCCAACCCGACGCACTTTCATGCCAAGCCAGACGATCCGCACATACTCAGGCAGCAAATGACGGGGCGGCAGGATGTGATGAGAGACGCGTTTTTCCTGCAGCGCGAAGCACTGGATTTTGGCGAGAATGGGCTCTACAAACTCGACAGCCGGAATGTGCACGAACTTCGAGCTTCTTTCCTGGGGTTGTTCGGCCGTGAAAATTCCCGGATCGAGGCCGCCTTCATTGAGAAAAAACGCGACTTGGAAGATGAATTGTATCGATATGGAAATTCCGATGTATCTCGCCAGATGGTAGAGGAAAAGAAGCAATCTCTTCAAAACAGATTCAATAGCGACATTGATATCGCCGCAAAAAATATGGATTTCATGTACAAGAGGATTGCACTATACGGCACTATTGGAACCCTTTCTCTCTCGGCCATTAGCGCGATTCTCTGGAAGGTTATCGACGAAATCAGGCAAAAGTCGTGACGCTCGAAGAGACGCGCAGTCCATCGTCCATGAGACCGTTGAAATAGCTCCCGGCGCCGGCAACGGCTTCGTAAAAACCCTGGTGCGTGCGACGCCGCAAAAAATTGAACGATCGTTCTTTTGTGGGTATCCTGCCGTGTGACGGGGAAAGTCGGACAATGCATACCGACGACGCACGACGCGGCCCGCACGCATGGAGGCAGCCAAATGGCAGTGGATTACTCGATTCGCGACGGCGTTGCCGTCATCACGCTCAATAACCCGCCCGTCAACGGCCTCGGGCTTTCGACCCGCACCGGCATCGTCGACGGCCTCGCGCGCGCGGCGCAGGACCCGGCCGTCGTGGCCATCGTGATCACGGGGGCCGGCAAGGCGTTCTCGGGCGGTGCGGATATCACCGAATTCAGCACGCCGGCCGCGCTCCAGGAGCCGACGCTCTTCACCGTCATCGAGGAAGTCGAACGGAGCGCGAAGCCGGTTGTGGCCGCGATTCACAGCGTCGCGATGGGCGGCGGCCTGGAACTCGCGCTCGGCGCGCACTATCGCATCGCCGCGCCCGGCGCGCAGATCGCGCTGCCCGAAGTGAAGCTCGGCATCCTGCCGGGCGCCGGCGGCACGCAGCGCCTGCCGCGCGCGATCGGCCTCGAAGCCGCGCTCAACATGATCGTGACCGGTGCGCCGGTGCTGTCCGACAAGCTCGCCACGTCGGGTCTTTTCGATGCGATGACGCAAGGCGACCTGCTCGACGACGCCGTCGCGTTCGCGCGCAAGGCCGCCGGCAAACCGGGCCCGCACCCGCTCGTGCGCGACCGCAAGATCGAGCATCCGAATGCCGAGGGCTTTCTGCAGTTCGCGCGCAATACCGTCGCGGCAATGTCGGCGCACTATCCGGCGCCGGTGAAATGCGTGGACTCGATCGCTGAGGGCCTGACGCAGGGCTTCGACAAAGGCATCGCGTTCGAGCGCCAGCGCTTCATCGAACTCGTGCTGACGCTGGAAAGCCGCGCGCTGCGCCACGCGTTCTTCGGCGAGCGCGCCGCAAGCAAGATTCCCGACGTGCCGTCCGGCACGCCGGTCCGCGATATCGCTCAGATCGGCGTGATCGGCGCGGGGACGATGGGCGGCGGCATCACGATGAATTTCCTGAATGCGGGCATCCCCGTCACGCTGCTCGAAACGAAGCAGGACGCGCTCGACCGCGGCCTCGCGACGATCCGCAAGAACTACGAAGCACAGGTCAAGAAGGGCAAGCTCACGGCGGAGAAGCTCGAAGCGCGCATGGCGCTGATCCGCCCGACGCTTTCGTACGACGACCTCAAGGAAGCCGATCTCATCATCGAGGCCGTGTTCGAAGAACTGGGCGTAAAAGAGCAGGTCTTCAAGCGGCTCGACGAAGTCGCGAAGGCCGGTGCGATCCTCGCGTCGAACACGTCGACGCTCGATCTGAACAAGATCGCCGCGTTCACGAAGCGTCCGCAGGATGTGGTCGGCATGCACTTCTTCAGCCCGGCCAACGTCATGAAGCTGCTCGAAGTCGTGCGCGGCAAGGACACCGCGAAAGACGTGCTCGCCACCGTCATGCAACTCGCGAAGAAGATCCGCAAGACAGCGGTGGTGTCGGGCGTGTGCGACGGCTTCATCGGCAATCGCATGATCGAGCAGTACATCCGCCAGGCGCTCTTCATGCTCGAAGAAGGCGCACTGCCGGCACAGGTCGATCGCGCCATCGAAAAGTTCGGCTTCGCGATGGGGCCGTTCCGCATGAGCGATCTCGCGGGCAACGACATCGGCTGGGCGATCCGCAAGCGCCGCTATCAGGAGCGGCCGGGCCTCAAGTATTCGAAGATCGCCGACCGCCTCTGCGAAACGGGCCGCTTCGGCCAGAAGACCGGCGCGGGCTGGTACGACTACAAGCCGGGCGAGCGCAACGCGCAGCCCTCGGCGTCGGTCGACGGCATGATCATCGCGTATTCGCAGGAGGCCGGCATCACGCGCCGCAAGATCCGCGACGAGGAGATCGTCGAGCGCCTCGTGTACGCGCTCGTGAACGAAGGCGCGAAGATCCTCGAAGAGGGCATCGCATCGAAAGCGTCGGACATCGACATGGTCTATCTCACGGGCTACGGCTTCCCGCTGTGGCGCGGCGGCCCGATGCTCTACGCGGACACGGCCGGGCTCTACAACGTGACGCGGGCAATTCGCGGCCATGCGCGCGAAGCCAACGGCGACGCGTGGGAGATCGCGCCGTTGCTCGCCGATCTGGCCGGCAAGGGCGGCACGTTCAACTGAGCGACTGCAACACTCACCGACACGGACGGACATCATGAGACGCGCAGACGAAGTGCTGCTGCTGGTCGACCTGCAATACGACTTCATGCCGGGCGGGGCGCTGGCCGTCGCGCACGGCGATGAAGTCGTGCCGGTCGCGAACCGGCTCGCGCAGGGCTTCGAGCATGTCGTGCTCACGCAGGACTGGCACCCGGCGCAGCACGTTTCGTTCGCGGCCAGGCATGCGGGACGTCAGCCGTTCGAGACGATCGCGCTGCCGTACGGCGAACAGGTGCTGTGGCCGGTGCATTGCGTGCAGGGCACCGATGGCGCCGCGCTGCATCGCGGGCTCGACGTGCCGCACGCGCGCGCGATCATCCGCAAGGGTCATCATGCGGAGGTCGACAGCTACTCGGCCTTTCTCGAAGCCGATCGCACGACGCCCACGGGTCTCGCGGGCTATCTGCGCGATACGGGCGTAAAGCGCGTGTACTGCTGTGGTCTCGCAACCGACTACTGCGTCGCGTGGTCCGCGCTCGATGCGCGCGCGGCCGGGTTCGAGGTCGCGCTGATCGAGGATGCGTCGCGTGCGATCGATCTGAACGGCTCGCTCGCCGCCGCGTGGGCGCAACTGCTCGCCTCGGGTGTCAAGCGCGCGCAGTCGGATGAAGTCGGACGCGGTGAGGTTTGAACGCTTTTCGTGAGACGTTGCCGCAGCGCGGAACGTCGTAAAACAGGATCAATGCGCTTGCCCGCAAGCGCCGAAACAGGAGACAGCATGACGGATGCCGTAATCGTATCGACCGCCCGCACGGGTCTCGCCAAATCGTGGAAAGGCTCGTTCAACATGACCCACGGCGCCACGCTCGGCGGCCACGTGACGAAGGCCGCCATCGAGCGCGCGAATCTCGACCCGGCGCGCGTCGAGGACGTGATCATGGGCTGCGCCAACCCCGAAGGCGCCACGGGAGGCAACATCGCGCGCCAGATCGCCTTGCGCGCCGGACTGCCTGTCTCGGTGCCGGGCATGACCGTGAATCGTTTCTGTTCCTCCGGACTGCAAACCATTGCGCTCGCGGCACAACGCGTGATGACCGGCGAGGGCGATGTGTTCGTCGCAGGCGGCGTCGAGTCGATCTCGTGCGTGCAGAACGAGATGAACCGTCACATGATGATGGAAGGCTGGCTCGCGCAGAATAAGCCCGAGATCTACTGGTCGATGCTGCAAACGGCCGAAAACGTCGCGAAGCGCTACGAGATCTCGAAGGAGCGTCAGGACGCGTACGGCGTGCAGTCGCAGCAGCGCGCGGCGGCCGCGCAGGCGGCAGGCCTCTTCGACGCCGAAATCGTGCCGATGACGGTGCTCGCGGGCATCGCCGACAAGGCGAGCGGCCAGCTCGTCACGAAGGAGGTCACGATCGCGGCCGACGAGGGCATCCGCGCGGACACGACGCTCGAAGGCGTGTCGAAGATCCGCACGGCACTCACCGGCGGCGTCATCACGGCGGGCAACGCGAGCCAGTTCTCGGACGGCGCGAGCGCCTGTGTCGTGATGAACGCGAAGGTTGCGGAACGCGAAGGACTCGCGCCGCTCGGCATCTTCCGCGGCTTCGCCGTGGCGGGCTGCGAGCCGGACGAGATGGGCATCGGTCCCGTGTTCGCGGTGCCGAAGCTGCTCCGGCAGGCCGGCCTGAAGGTCGAGGACATCGACCTGTGGGAGCTGAACGAAGCGTTCGCCGTACAGGTGCTCTATTGCCGCGACAAGCTCGGCATCCCCGGCGATCGCCTGAACGTGAACGGCGGCGCGATTGCCGTCGGCCATCCGTATGGCGTGTCGGGCGCGCGTCTCACGGGCCATGCCCTGATCGAAGGCAAGCGGCGCGGCGCGAAATTCGTCGTGGTGACGATGTGCATCGGCGGCGGGCAGGGCGCGGCGGGGCTGTTCGAAATCGTTTGACCCCGGCGGCGAGCGGCGAGTGCCGGGAAACAGGCCGTAAAGCACGCCGCTCGCGAAAAGGGCAGGACAGGTATCATGACGGCTCCTGGTGTGCGCGCGGCGCTGCACCCGTTCAATGCACGTGAAAAGGTGAAAACGGTGATCCGTCATATCGTGTTGTGGAAGCTCAAAGAGTCGGCCGAGGGCGCGACGCGCGAAGAAAACCTCGTGAAATTCAAGGCCCTGCTCGAAAGCTGCCGCGATCTCGTGCCCGGCACGCTGCGTCTGGAAGTGGGCGTCGCCGGAGCGGGCCTTGATTCGACCTTCGATATCGCGCTCGTCTCCGACTTCGCCGACAAGGCCGCGCTCGATGCCTATCAGGACCATCGCGATCACGCCGTCGTCAAGCAGTTCGCGAAGGCCGTGACCGAAAGCCGCCAGTGCGTCGATCACGTGCTGTGAGTTCCGCCATGACTGATCAGGCAGCGCCCGGAAGCAATGCGGTGCAAACGCCGCAGATGATCGTTGAAAGCCCGTTCGTCGATCACCTCGGCGCGCAGCTCGTGAGCGCGCGCGACGGCGCGAGCGAAGTCGTGCTGCCGCTCGCCGGGTGGCATCTCAACACGTGGGATGTCGCGCACGGCGGCGTGACGATGACGCTCGCCGACATCGCACTCGCGATGGCCGCGCGCAGTGTCGCCGCGGACGGCATCGGCGTCGTCACGGTCGAAATGAAAGTGAACTTCATGCAGCCCGGACGCGGCGAGTTGCGCGCGTACGGCCGCGTGCTGCACCGCTCGACGACGATGGCCTATTGCGAAGGCGAGATCCGCGACAGCGAGGGCCATTTCGTCGCCAAGGCGCTCGGCACGTTCAAGTACATGCGCAGGCTTGCCGTGGGGCGCGACGTGACGCGCCAGCGCCTGCGCAGCGATCCCGGCGCGAAACCGGGGCCGAGCGACGGCTGAACGCGTTCGCATCATCCCGAACCCGCATTTACACGACGCGGCCATCGTGCCGCGAGGCAAACTCCATGACCCAGACCAATCGCCAGATCCTGCTCGCGTCGCGCCCCACGGGTGCGGCGAGCGCCGACAACTTCCGTCTTGTCGAGACGCCGCTCGCGCCGCTGCAGGCGGGGCAGTTGCGGGTGCGCAACCATTACCTGTCGCTCGACCCGTACATGCGCGGACGCATGAACGACGCGAAGTCGTATGCCGCGCCGCAGCCGTTGAACGAAGTGATGATCGGCGGCACCGCGGGCGAAGTGATCGAATCGCTGAACCCGAAGTTCAACGTCGGCGACAAGGTGGTCGGCCTGTTCGGCTGGCAGGAGTACGGCACGTCGGACGGCACCGGCCTCTACGTCGTCGATACGACGCACGTCCCGCTCTCCGCGTACCTCGGCCCCGTGGGCATGCCGGGCGTCACCGCCTGGTACGGCCTGAACCGCATCATCGCGCCGAAGATCGGCGAGACCGTCGTCGTGAGCGCGGCGAGCGGCGCGGTGGGCAGCGTCGTCGGCCAGCTCGCGAAGCGTGCGGGCTGCCGCGCGGTCGGCATCGCGGGTGGTGCCCAGAAGTGCCGCTATGTCGTCGAGACGCTCGGCTTCGATGCCTGCGTCGACTACAAGGCCGGCAATCTCTATCAGGACCTCAAGGCGGCGACGCCGAACGGTGTCGACGGCTACTTCGAAAACGTCGGCGGCGAGGTGCTCGACACGACGCTCGCGCGCATGAACGCATTCGGCCGCATCGCGCTGTGCGGCATGATCGCGGGCTACGACGGCACACCGCTTGCGCTGAAACATCCGGCGTTGATGCTCACGCAGCGGCTGCTCGTGCAAGGCTTCATCGTCACCGAACACATGGACGTGTGGCCGCAGGCGCTCGCGGAACTCGGCGCGCTCGTCGCGCAGAAACAGCTCGCGTATCGCGAGAGCGTCGCCGATGGACTCGAAAACGCGCCCGTCGCATTCCTCGGCCTGCTCAAGGGCCAGAATTTCGGCAAGCAACTCGTCAAGCTGATCTGACGACGTCCCGCTTACTTCCCGCAGGATACGCAATGCCTGATCCGTTTCAGTTCGACGGCCGCGTGGCCGTCATCACGGGCGCGGCGAGCGGCTTTGGCCGCGCGTTCGCTCAAGAGGCCGCCGCGCGCGGCATGAAGCTCGTGCTCGCCGACGTCGATAAAACGCTGCTCGACGAGACCGTCGCCGCCTTGCGCGCAGCGGGTGCCGAAGCGATCGGCGTGCCGACCGACGTGCGCGACCCGGCAGCGGTCGATGCGCTCGCGAAGGCCGCGCTCGACGCCTGGGGCGCGGTGCATCTGCTGTTCAACAACGCGGGCGTCGGCACCGGCGGCTTCGTCTGGGAGAGCAGCGCGAAGGACTGGGAATGGGTGTTCGGCGTCAACGTGTTCGGCGTCGCGAACGGCGTGCGGACCTTCACGCCGATCATGCTCGCGCAGGGCGAGCGCGCGCACATCGTCAATACGGTGTCGGTGGCGGGGCTCCTCGCGCCGGGCGCGATGGCTGTCTACAACGCATCGAAGCACGCGGTCGTCGCGCTCACCGAGACGCTTTATCACGATCTGAAGGGCGTCGGTGCGAACGTCGGCTGCTCGCTGCTGTGCCCGGCCTTCGTGCCCACGGGCATCGCGAACGCTGAGCGCAGCCGCCCCGGCGATCTGCGCAATGACGCGCCGCCGACGCGCTCGCAGCAGGCCGCCGATCTGCAACTGAAGCGCGCCGTGCGCTCGGGCCGCCTGACGCCCGCGGACGTCGCGGCGCAGACATTCGAGGCCGTGCGCGAAGGACGTTTCTACATCCTCACGCATCCGTCGATTCTCGATTCGGTGAAGGTGCGTCATCAGGATATCGAAACATTGCGCAACCCCACCGATCCGCTTTCGTTGAAGCCCGAAGTCAAGCAAGCCTGAATACGATGACGTTGAACCCGAAGATTGCATGGGTGCTCGACATGGTGGTCCGCGCGGCGCGCTCGCCATATCACACGCTCACCGCGCCGCAAGCGCGCGCTTCGTACGAGAAGAGCGCGTCGGTGCTGGAGATCGCACCTGCGCCGATGCATTCGGTCGAAGACCTGGCGGTGCCCGTGCGCGACGGCGCGACGATCCGCGCGCGTCTCTACTATCCCGATGCGCCTCACTGGGCCGAACCGCTGCCGGCTCTCGTGTATTTTCACGGCGGCGGCTTCACGGTCGGCAGCGTCGATACGCACGACGCGCTGTGCCGCATGTTCGCGCGCGACGCGCGCTGCGCAGTCCTGTCGGTCGATTACCGGCTCGCACCCGAGCATCGTTTCCCGACCGCCGTCCACGACAGTTTCGACGCCTACGCGTGGCTCCACGCGCATGCCGCCGAATTCGCGATCGATCCGGCTCGCCTCGCGGTGGGCGGTGACAGCGCAGGCGGCACGCTCGCGGCGGTGTGCGCCGTGCTCGCACGCGATGCGGGCATCGCGCCGGTTTTTCAGATGCTGATCTACCCCGGCACGTGCGGCAGGCAAGACACGCCTTCGCATGCGCGACTGGCCGACGGCCATCTGCTCACGTCGGAAACGATCCAGTGGTTCTTCGACCACTACGTGCGCGATTCAGGGGACCGCGACGACTGGCGCTTCGCGCCGCTCGACGGCACGCGCGGCGCCCCCGATTTCGCGGGGCTCGCACCGGCGTGGGTCGCGGTGGCGCAATACGATCCGCTCGTCGATGAAGGCGAGGCGTACGCCCAGAAGCTGCGCCACGCGGGCAACGCTGTGACGCTCGTCCACTATGCGGGCATGATCCACGAGTTCATCAAGATGGGCGGATTCGTGGAGGACGCGCGGCGCGCGCACGCCGAGGCGGCGCGTGCGTTGCGTGAGGCGTTCGGTCACGAAGACTGAGCGCGGGCGACTAACTTGCCGCGACGGTGAACGCTTCGCGGCGCTCGAAGTCGCCAGGCCGGGCGATGCGGTGCGAGCCGTTATCGTCGCTGCGTTCGAGCGCTTCGACCTCGATACGCTCGCCGTGGATGCTCACGCGTAGCGCTGTCGTGCCGCGCGTGCCGTAATCGGGCGTTTCGATGAAGGCCGCCGACAGCGCGCGCTCGCGCTCTAGCGGGATGCCGGTGGCGGGCAGTTCGTCGTCGCGGGCGATGTGCGGATCGCGCATCATCTCGACGAGCTTTTCGAGCGGTGCGCCCGCTTCACCCTCGACGATCCGCGCCAGTTCAGCGCGCTTTTTCACGAGCTTCGGCCACGGCGTATCGAGCACGGCGTTCGAAATGCCGTGCGTGCCCTCGGGCAGCAGCGCAGGCGCGAGATCGCCGCGATTGCAGTACCAGGCCAATTCGCGCCGCGTCCAGTCGCCGACCACCAGATTGAAGCCGTTGTAGACACTGCCGTTACGCGCGACCTCGTCGAGATAGCCGAGCGGCGTGTCCGGTTGACCCTCAGCATCTGTGAGCCACGCCGAAACGAGCGTGCCGCGCGTGGGCGCATCGGGGCGCATTTCGCGCGGCGCGCGATAGTTCGTCAGCGCGGCGAAGCGGCCGCCGCGCGTCATGCCGAGCCACGTCCCGCCGCCCACGAGGTCGCGTCCCGCGAGCACGCCGGGCGCATCGTGCCACCAGTGCAGCGGGTCGGCCGTGCGGCGCAGGAATTCGTCGCGATTCGCGGCGAGCGTGAAGCGCGCGCCGTCAGTCGCGTGCGGACGCCAGTCGAAGACGATCAGGCACACGGCGCAACGCCTCCGGCACGCACCTGCGAGTGCGCCGCGACGCCTGCGCGGATCGACATGACCGACGTGGACGTCGCCAACGCGTCAGGCCTCGGCGGGCAGGGCGTACGGCAGCGGCAGGAAGTGCAGCGCGGGGCCGTCGGCGGCGCCCAGATGCACGGTGCCCGATTCGAGCGCGGCGAGCTTGATCTCGGTGAGCACATCGACGCCGCCATCGGGCGCCGCCGCCAGGTTGACGATCATGCCGCACGGTTGGCCCGGGTCGTCGGAGTGGAAGAGTTCGGCGCCCGCGCGCGCGGCATCGAGGCTCGCGGCGACGCTCGCCAACGCCGTGCGGCGCTTGATCGTTCCGCGATACTGGCTGCGCGCGACCACTTCCTGGCCCGGATAACAGCCTTTCTTGAAATTCACGCCGCCGAGCACGTCGTAGTTGACCATCTGCGGGACGAATTGCTCGGACACGGCCTGCGTGATGCGCGGCTCGCCCGCGCGGATGTCGAGCCAGTCCCAGACGGCGGGCGCGACGCGCTGCAGCTTGCCGTCGAGCGCCGCGAGCCGCGCCTCGACCGCTTCCTTCGGGCCGACCCACAGGTAGCGCAGGCGGCCGGCCGCGTCGGGCAGACGGATCAGCGTGCCGGCCGGATCGTCCACCTTGACGTGGACGCCGTCGGGCAGCGCATCGAACCCCGTGGCAAGCGCGTCGCGCACGTCACCCGCGAGGCCGACGATGAGGAGCTTGTCGCTGTCATCGACGAGCTTCGCTTTCGCGCGCAGGATGAACATCGAGAGCCGTTTTTGCACGCTCGCCTGCAAGTCCTTCGAAATCAGGAGGCGGATCGTCTCGCCGGTCTTCCACGCAAGGAGTGACGCGAGCAGGCGGCCCTTCGGCGAGCAATAGCCCGCGAGGCGCGCGCCGGTCACGTCGAGATGCTGGATGTCGTTCGTGAGCTGGTTGTGCAGGAAGCTTGCGGCATCGTCGCCGTTGGCGTCGATCACGCCGAACTGCGGCAGGATCGCGTAGGCGCCGCCCTTGAGCACGGCGTCGAAGTCGGGGGCGCCGGGGCGTTCAGCGGCGGGGGCGGCGGAGTCGAGGGGGGAGTTCATGGATTCGGGTAACAGTCAATCCTGACTTTGGCGGGGGCAAGCAGTTATTATATGAGGTCATCCTGAGCCGTGTTCCGCATGACCCTCCTGAAGAAATGCCTTGTTGCCGGCGCCGCGCTCGTCGTGCTTGGCGCTGGCGCCGCGGCCGGTGTCTGGCACTGGGCCAACACGCCTGTCGACCTTGCCACCGGGCAGCTCGACGTCACCATCAAGCCCCACAGCACCGTGCGCAGCGCCACGGCGCAGCTGCGCCACGGCGGCGTTCCGGTCCAGACCGAACTGTTCGTTCTGATGACGCGCGTGCTCGGCCTGCAGAGCCAGCTCAAATCGGGCAACTACGAGTTCAAGCCCGGCGTGACGCCGTATCAGGTGTTGCAGAAGATGGCGCTCGGCGACGTCAACGAATACGTGGCGACGATCATCGAAGGCTGGACTTTCAAGCACATGCGTGCCGAGCTCGATGCGAATCCCGCGCTGCGCCACGACACCGCCGGCATGACCGACGCCGCGATTCTGGCTGCGATCGGCGCGCCGCCCGCGCCGATGGACAACGCCGAGGGCCTGTTCTTCCCCGACACGTACCTGTTCGACAAGGATTCGAGCGACCTCGACGTCTACCGCCGCGCGTTCCGCCTGATGCAGACGCGCCTCGCCGAGGCGTGGGCCGCCCGCGCGCCGGGGCTGCCGTTCAAGTCGCCGTACGAGGCGCTCACGCTGGCATCGCTGGTCGAGAAGGAGACCGGCAAGGCCGGCGACCGGCCGCTCGTGGCCGCCGTGTTCGCGAACCGGCTGCGCGCGGGCATGCCGCTCCAGACCGATCCGGCTGTGATCTACGGCCTCGGCGACCACTACGACGGGCACGTCCACAAGCACGACCTGCAATCCGACACTCTTTACAATACGTACCTGCGCCCCGGCCTGCCGCCGACGCCGATCGCGCTGCCGGGCGTCGCGTCGTTGCAGGCGGCATTGAATCCGGCACCGACGTCCGCGCTGTATTTCGTGGCGCGCGGCGACGGCAGCAGCGTCTTTTCTGACAATCTCGTCGACCACAACAAAGCCGTCGACAAATACATCCGGGGGCAGTAAATGGCGCGGGGCCGATTCATTACGTTCGAGGGCATCGACGGTGCGGGCAAGACCACGCACCTCGCCTGGTTCCGCGACAAGCTCGCCGGCAAACTGGCGCCGAACGGACACACGGTCGTCGTGACGCGCGAGCCGGGCGGCACGCCGCTCGGCGAAACGCTGCGCGAGATCCTGCTGCATCAGTCGATGGACCTCGAAACCGAGGCGCTGCTGATGTTCGCGGCGCGCCGCGAACATCTCGCGCAGGTCATCGAGCCGGCGCTCGCGCGCGGCGACTGGGTGCTCTCCGACCGCTTCACGGACGCGACCTTCGCCTACCAGGGCGGCGGGCGCGGATTGCCGCGCGACAAGCTGGAGGCACTGGAGCGCTGGGTGCAGGGCGGTTTTCAGCCCGATCTGACGGTGCTGTTCGACGTTCCGCCCGACACGGCCAGCGAGCGCCGCGGCGCCGCGCGCCAGCCGGACCGCTTCGAAAGCGAGACGGATGCGTTTTTCACGCGCACGCGTGCGGAATATCTGCGCCGGGCGCAGGAGGCGCCATACCGGTTTGCGATCGTCGATTCGACGCAGAGCATCGACGAAATTCGCAATCGACTTGAACAGGTCATCGCAAAACTTTGATTTATAAATCTTATTTGTTGAACTTATATCCCGGCGCTCACTTCGCGTCGATTCTGGATTTCATTGGCTAACCGATTGATTAAAAAATGATCTATCCGTGGCAGACTGGCGACTGGGAGCGCCTTCAGCAATTGCGCAGCCACTGGCCGCACGCGCTGCTGCTGCACGGCCAGGCCGGGATCGGCAAGCTCCATTTCGCACAGCACCTCGCCCGAGGGTTGCTCTGCGAAGCGCCGAAACCCAACAGCGAGCCGTGCGGAACGTGTCCCGCGTGCAACTGGTTCGTCCAGGGCAACCATCCCGACTATCGCATCGTCGTGCCCGAGGCGCTGGCTGGCGAGGCCGGCCCGGCCGGCGCCGAGGACGGCGAGAAGGTTGCCGGCAAAGGTGACGACGAGGGCAAGAAGAGCCGCGCGCCGAGCAAGGAGATCCGCATCGAGCAGGTGCGTTCGCTGCTCGACTTCACGGGCGTTGGCTCGCATCGCGGCGGCATGCGCGTGGTCGTGCTGTATCCGGCCGAGGCGCTCAACGTGGCCGCCGCCAATGCGCTGTTGAAGACGCTCGAAGAGCCGCCAGCGGGCGTCGTGTTCCTGGTCGTCAGCGCGCGCATCGACCGGCTTTTGCCCACCATCATCAGCCGCTGCCGCCAGTGGCCGATGAGCACGCCCGCGCCTGAAGCCGCGCAGGCGTGGCTCGCCGCCCAGGGCGTGCCCGATGCGCCGGGCCTGCTCGCCGAGGCGGGCGGCGCGCCGCTCGCGGCGCTCGCGCTCGCCCGCGACGAGAACCGCACGCTGCGCGACTGGACCATCGCGCAGCTATCGGCGGGCGCCGCGTGCGACGCCTTCGCATGCGGCGAGACGCTGCAGAAGCTGCCGGTGCCGCTCGTGCTCGGCTGGCTTCAGCGCTGGGTTTACGACCTGCTCGCCGAGCGCACGGCGGGCCGTCCGCGCTATTTCCCGCAAGCGAATGCCGCACTCGCGCGCTGCGCGGCGGCGCTCGACGCTCCGGCGCTCGCGCATTATCTGAAGGCCGTCACACGCCAGCGCGCCGTGGAGAACCATCCGCTGAACGCGCGCCTCGTGTTCGAGGAATTGTTTCTCGGCTATCGTGAATTGTTCGCCTGAACCTCGGGGCGTTCGGCCCTGAAGAGACCCATCCTGCCTGCCGCGCGTCCTTTGCCGCGCGGCGGCCCAATCAAAATCTAGATCACCATGAGTCTTGCTTACCGGGATGCCACCCTCGACGATCTGCCCGCGATCGTCGCGATCTACAACTCGACCGTGCCGTCGCGGCAGGTCACGGCCGATCTGGAGCCGGTGAGCGTCGAAAGCCGCCTGCCGTGGTTCCACGCGCACGGTCCCGCGAAGCGGCCGCTGTGGGTCGTAGAAGAAGGCGGACGCGTGATCGCCTGGCTGAGCTTCTCCGATTTTTACGGACGCCCGGCGTACCGTCACACTTCGGAGGTCAGTATCTATCTGGACGAGGCCGCGCGCGGCAAGGGGCTCGGCCGCCAGCTGCTCGCCGCCGCGGTCGAGGCCGCGCCCGGACTCGACATCCACACGGTGCTCGGCTTTGTGTTCGGCCACAACGAGCCGAGCGTGCGCCTCTTCCAGGGCTTCGGCTTCACCGTCTGGGGGACGCTGCCGCGCGTCGCCGTGCTCGACGGCGTCGAGCGCGACCTCGTGATCCTCGGCAAGCGGCTCGACGTCGCACCCGCCGCCGCCTGAACCCGCGCAGGACCGCCCATGTTTGTCGATTCGCATTGCCACATCAACTTCGAGGGCCTCGGCGACCGTCTGCCGGAGGTGCTCGAAAACATGCGCTCGAACGCCGTGACGCACGCGCTGTGCGTGTCGGTCGATCTTGAGACGCTGCCTTCGGTTCTCGATATCGCGAACCGTTTCGAGAACGTTTTTGCGTCGGTCGGCGTACATCCCGACCACGAGGACGCGAAGGAGCCCACCGTCGCCGAGCTGGCCGAACTTGCCGCGCACCCGAAGGTGGTGGCGATCGGCGAAACGGGGCTCGATTACTACCGCCTCGGCGAGCGCACCATCGCCGACATGGAATGGCAGCGCGAGCGCTTTCGTACGCACATCCGCGCGGCGCACGTCACGGGCAAGCCGCTGATCGTCCATACGCGCGCGTCCGCCGACGACACCCTGCGCCTCATGCAGGAGGAGCGGGCGGGCGAGCCGGGCGGCGTGATGCATTGCTTCACCGAACCCTGGCCGATCGCCGAACGCGCGCTCGCGCAGAACTTCTACATTTCGCTGTCGGGCATCGTGACGTTCAAGAGCGCGACGGACGTTCAGGAGGTCGCACGTCGGGTCCCGATCGAGCGTCTGCTGATCGAAACCGACTCGCCTTACCTTGCGCCAGTGCCATATCGCGGCAAACCCAATGAACCTGCGTACGTCAGCCATGTCGGAAGATTCATTGCGCAGCAGCGCGGGCTGTCCGACGCCGAACTCGGCGCGGCCACCACGCAGAACTTCTTCCGGCTCTTCAAGATTCCGGCGGCGGTTTAACAGGTTTACGCGTGCTGTCAATATCGTTTTCAATCAGCGTGATACCGAATAACGTTAAGGCTTGACATGAAATCCAAACCGCTTTCGCCCGCCGTCTCTCCCGTCCGTGCCGCGTCCGTGCGACGCGTGGCCGCCGCGCTCGCCTGCGCCATGGGCGCCGCGCTGGCCACGGCACCCGCGCACGCCGCGTCGATCGATTCGCTCGTGAAGTCGGTCAAGTTCGACGACGACAAGGGCGTCGCGAAAGATCTCGCCAGCGGCCTCGACCCGAACGCCACCGACGACCAGGGCATGCCGCTCCTCGTACTGGCTGCGCGCGAGAAGTCCGACAAGGTGGCCGCCGTGCTGCTCGACAATCCGGCCACGAAGGTCGGCGCCGAGGACCGCGCGGGCGAAAACGCGCTGATGCTGGCCGCGCTCAACGGCGATATGGACCTCGTGAAGCTGCTCGTCACGAAGGGCGCGGACGTGAACAAGAAGGGCTGGACCCCGCTGCACTACGCGGCGTCGAACGGCCACGACGACGTCGCGAAGCTGCTGATCGGCTATTCGGCCTTTGTCGACGCCCAGTCGCCCAACGGCACGACACCGCTCATGATGGCCGCGCGCGGCGATCACATCTCGACGCTCAAGCTGCTGCTCGACAGCGGCGCGGACATCAACGCGAAGAACCAGATCGGCATGAACGCACTCGACTTCGCGAAGCAGTACAAGGCGCCGGACGCGATCAAGGGTTTGAGCGCGCGGATGGCGCAGTCCGGCGCTCCGTCGGGGAACGCTGCGACCCCGCAAAACAGTGCAAAATGATGAAATTGCCGCCAGCCGGGACCGCATCGACAAGCGGCCGGCGGCCAGCGGCGCCTCGAAGACGGCGCCGCACCACATGTTACGAACAAGGAAAACCATGCTGCGGGCTCTGATTTGCGCCGGCGCTTTCGTCCTGCCGCTTTCGGCATTTGCCTTCACGGCAAGCGATCTCAACCGGCTCTGCATGAAGACCGATGTCGCCTCGCGCAGCGCGTGCGCGGCCTACATCGAAGGCGCCGCCGACGGGGTGTTCAACACGATCGACGCGATCGGCGGCACGACCGGGCCGCGCGTCGGCCAGTACTTCTGCCTGCCGCCGGATGCGCGCACGGCGCAGCTCACCGACGCCGTGCGCAGGTACATCGCCGACAACCCGAACGTCGCGGGCTACAACGCGAGCACGGCGGTGTCGCTCGGACTCGGGAAGGCGTTTCCCTGCAGGACTGGCAGTTAAAGCGGCAGGCGATTCGCGTCCAACGGGGATGACGCGAATGACGTCATGAAACGGCCCGCGCCAGCCGCTCTTCGCTGCGCTTTCATCGCGGCTCGATCGGGGTAGCGGGCCGTCGCGCCGGGCAACCGGCGAGGCTGCGGCATGCAGCGGCGCGGCAGTCCGTGCCCGTGCCCGTGGCGTTTGTTTCCACGACCGGCGCCCACGCCGAGGAGGAACCGGCCGCAGATGCAGTCCATCGACGCTCTCTCGTCCGTCGCCGACGCCCCCCTGCAAACCTGGTTCGGCACGTTCGTCATCACCGCCATCGCGCTCGTGTTTGCCACGGCCGTCCACTGGCTCGGCTCGCGCGTGCTGCGCCGCCTCGCGCGGCCGTATCCGCGCGTGAGCTTATTCCTGCGCTACGTTCATCGGCCCGCGCTCGTCGTCCTCCTGATTCTCGCGCTCGAATTCGTCTGGTGGCAGGCGCTCGACACGCTGCACTTCATTTCCGGTCTGCGCGAACTCTCCGCCGTCGCGCTCATCGCCGCCATCACCTGGTTTTCGGTGCGCTGCTCGGCCGCCATCGGCGAGACGATCATCGCGGCCCATCCGCTCGACATCGCCGATAACCTCCACGCCCGCCGCATCCACACCCAGGCGCGCGTGCTCGCGCGCACGGTGATGGTCCTGATCATGATCGTCGGCATCGGCGCGGCGCTCATGACCTTCCCGACCGTGCGCCAGTTCGGCGCGAGTCTGCTCGCTTCGGCGGGCGTAGCCGGTCTCGTCGCCGGGATCGCGGCACGCCCCGTGCTGGGCAATCTCATTGCCGGGGTCCAGATCGCGCTCACGCAGCCGATCCGGCTCGACGACGTCGTCGTGATCGAGGGCGAGTGGGGGCGCATCGAGGAAATCACGGGCACTTACGTGTCGATCCGGATCTGGGACCAGCGGCGCCTGATCGTGCCGTTGCAGTGGTTCATCGAGAACCCGTTCACGAACTGGACGCGGCGCAGCTCGCAGATCATCGGCACGGTGTTCCTGTGGCTCGATTTCCGCATGCCGCTCGCGCCGCTGCGCGAGGAGCTGGCGCGGATCATCGCCGATGCGCCCGAGTGGGACGGCCGCGTGCAGGTGCTGCAGGTCACCGACGCCAATGAGCGCGCGATGCAGTTGCGCGTACTCGTCAGCGCGCGCGATTCGGGGCAGAGCTGGGATCTGCGCTGCCGCGTGCGCGAAGGGCTGCTCGACTTCGTGAAGGCGCAGTATCCGCAGTTCCTGCCGAGGACGCGCACGGAGGTGTCGACGGACCAGGAGAGCAATGCGGGCGAGCTGGCAGGGTGGACGCAACGGCCGGCGCAACCCGCGGCGTCGAGCACGGCGGCGAATACCGAAGCCGATCCTCTCGCCGGCAGCGTGAGGCGGACGGCGGCGGCGCAGGACGCCGCAGCGACGGCTCCGGCCAGCGATGCCGCAAACGGCGCGCGGCCGTCGGCTGGGTAGCGTGCTTTCGCGCAGGCGGGCGCGGCTGCGTCTCGCAGCGCACGCCGATGCGCAGAGGCGAGCCACGAGCGTCGATGAAGGACAAGGGACAAACAAGCGTCAGGCAACCGAACCTGAGGCCACACAAGGGCGAGTACGACGCGCCACGCGTTACGAGCGGAGGAAAAGCATCGATGGGCAGATTAATCGTCGTGTCGAACCGTGTGGCGACGCCAGCGCAGGCGAAAGGCGCCGCGGGCGGGCTCGCCGTCGGCGTGTTCGGCGCGCTGAAGGACGGCGGCGGCATCTGGTTCGGCTGGAGCGGCGACGTCGTGAGCGAGTCCGTGGCGAACGCGGGACCGACGCTCGTCGAGGACGGCCCCGTCACGTTCGCGACCGTCGGCCTCACGCGCAAGGACTACGACCAGTACTACCGCGCCTTTTCCAACGCCACGCTGTGGCCCGTCTTTCACTACCGCAACGACCTCGCGCGCTACGAGCGCGACGAGTACGCGGGATACCGGCGCGTGAACGCGTGGCTCGCGCACAAGCTCGTGAAGCTGATCCATCCCGACGACATCATCTGGGTCCACGACTACCACCTGATCCCGTTCGCCGAGGCGCTGCGCTCCGAGGGTATCGGGAATCGCATCGGCTTTTTCCTGCACATTCCTTTTCCATCGCCGCAGGTGCTGGAGACGATCCCGCCGCACGACGAACTCGTCAGATCGCTGTGCTGTTACGACCTGATCGGGTTCCAGACGCGCAACGACCAGTTGGCGTTCCACGACTACATCGTGCGCGACGCGCGCGGCAAGGTTGTCGAGCACGGCGAGTCCGCCCGCGTGGAAGCCTACGGCCGCCAGTTGCGCACGGGCGTCTACCGCATCGGCGTGTTCCCCGACGAGATCGCCGAACAAGCCGCGCGTTCCGAAAGCAGCCAGCATGTGATCGACCTCGGACAGAGCCTGGAGGGATGCAAGCTCATCATGAGCGTGGACCGGCTCGATTATTCGAAAGGCCTCGTCGAGCGCTTTCGCGCATTCGAACAGTTGCTCGAACGCGAGCCGGATTGGCGCGGCAACGTCACGCTCGTGCAGATCGCGCCGCCCACGCGCTCCGACGTCGCGAGCTACAAGCGCATTCGCGAGGAACTGGAGCGGGAAACAGGGCGCATCAACGGCCGCTATTCCGGCCTCGACTACACGCCGATCCGCTATCTGAGCCAGCAATACGACCATGGCGAGCTGATGTCGCTCTTTCGCGAGTCGCAGGTGGGCTACGTCACGCCGCTGCACGACGGCATGAATCTCGTCGCGAAGGAGTATGTCGCGGCGCAGAATCCGCGCGACCCCGGCGTGCTCGTGCTCTCGATCTTCGCGGGCGCGGCCGCCGAACTGACCGGCGCGCTGCTCGTGAATCCGCACGACGCGACCGGCATGTCGGAGGCGCTGCAGCGTGCGTTGTCGATGCCGCTCGCCGAGCGTCAGGCGCGCTACGAAATCAACATGGAAGCGTTGCGGCGCAACAACCTCGGCATGTGGCGCGACAACTTCCTGCGCGACCTCGGCAACACACCGAAGACGCACTGAGCTTGCTGTGCACGCGATTGCGTATGATCTTGCGATCGCTGCCGCTCGCACGCTCGAGGCCACACCGACCCATGCTCACCACGCTCGCCATCGCCAACTACCGCTCGCTGCGCGAGATCATCGTGCCGCTCGGGCCGCTCAACATCATCACGGGGCCCAACGGCAGCGGCAAGTCGAACCTGTACCGCGCGCTGCGCCTGCTCGCGCTCACGGCACGCGGCGGCGTGATTTCGTCGCTCGCGCGCGAGGGCGGTCTGCAATCGACGCTCTGGGCCGGGCCCGAGCGCTTTTCGCGCGCGGTCCTCGCGGGCGACGCACCCGTGGAGGGCACGGTGCGCAAGGACGCTGTGAGCCTGCGCCTCGGCTTCGCGAGCGATGCATTCGGCTACGCGATCGACCTCGGCCTGCCGCTGCCTTCGTCGCGCTCGCAGTTCTCGCTCGACCCCGTGATCAAGCGCGAGTGCATCTGGAGCGGGCCGATTCTGCGGCCCTCGGCGCTGCTCGTCGATCGCCAGGGGCCGATGATTCGCGTGCGCGGCAACTCAGGCGAACCGGGCGAATGGACGACGCTGGCCCAGCCCGTCGCGAGCTTCGACAGCATGATGACCGAGTACGCCGACCCGCGCAGCGCGCCGGAAATGATCGCGGTCCGCGAACAGATCCGCTCGTGGCGCTTCTACGATCACTTCCGCACCGACGAGTCGGCTCCCGCGCGCCTCGTGCAGATCGGCACGCATTCGCCGGTGCTGGCCGACGACGGCGCGAATCTCGCTGCGGCGCTGCAGACGATCCGCGAGATCGGCGACGCCGACGCGCTCGACACCGCAATCGGCGATGCCTTTCCGGGCGCGCGCGTCGAGATCGTCAATCACGAAGGGCGCTTCGAAGTCGCGCTGCGCCAGGAAGGACTGCTGCGGGCGCTGCGCGGCGCCGAGCTTTCGGACGGCACGCTGCGTTATCTGCTGCTCGCGGCGGCGTTGTTGAGCTCGCGACCGCCCGGGTTGCTCGTGCTCGACGAACCAGAGACGAGTCTGCATCCGGACCTGCTGCCGTCGCTGGCGCGGCTCATCGCACGGGCGTCGCAGCAGTCGCAGGTGCTCGTGGTCTCGCACGCGACGCGTCTCGTGGCGGCGCTCGAACGCGAGGCGCACAGCCGGTCGATCGTGCTCGAACGCAAGCTCGGCGCAACGGCGCTCGCCGATGCCGATGCGCTCGACTTGCCGCCCTGGAAGTGGCCAGCGCGCTGAACGTGCGGAGTGCAGACTGATCGCGCGATGTATCCGCATGTAAGACCCGATAACAATTGAAAGACCGGCGGCGCGCTCAACGCGCTTGTAGAACAATGGCCGAATAGCGCAAGGGCACGAGGCGTGCGCGCGCCGCCGATCCGGCCCCGGTCCCTTCAATGGGCCGCTTTGGCGTTGTCTTACAATGAGCCTCATCGCCGCGCCTCGGCCCGCACGCCCCCTGACTGACGGAGATTCCCGATGAGAATTGCGCAGATCGCCCCGCTGACCGAATCGGTTCCGCCGAAGCTCTACGGCGGCACGGAGCGCGCGGTGTCGTACATCACCGAGGCGCTGGTCGACCTCGGTCATGACGTCACGCTGTTCGCAAGCGGCGATTCCGTGACGCGCGCGAAGCTCGAACCCGTCTGGCCGCAGGCGCTGCGGCTCGACCGGGGCATCCGCGACCGGATCGCGCCGCACATGCTGCTCATGGAAATGGTGCGCCGCCAGGCCGACCAGTTCGACGTGCTGCATTTCCATATGGACTACTACTCGTTTTCGGTGTTCAAGCGCCAGGACACGCCGTTCGTGACGACGCTGCACGGCCGCCTCGATCTGCCGGAGCAGCAGCCGGTCTTCGACACGTTCGACACCGCGCCGGTCATCTCCATCTCGAACGCGCAGCGCCAGCCGCTGCCGCAAGCCAGGTGGCTCGGCACCGTCTATCATGGCCTGCCCGAAAACCTCTACACGCCGCAGCCCGTCGAGCCGCGCTACCTCGCGTTCCTTGGGCGCATCTCGCCGGAAAAGCGCGTCGATACGGCGATCCGCATCGCGCAGCGTTGCGGGCTGCCGATCCGCATCGCCGCGAAGGTCGACGAGGCCGACCGCGAATACTTCGAGCGCGAGATCAAGCCGCTTTTCGAGCAGCCGAACGTCGAGTTCGTCGGCGAGATTTCGGACACCCAGAAGGCTGAATTTCTCTCGGGCGCGCATGCGCTGCTGTTCCCGATCGACTGGCCGGAGCCGTTCGGCCTCGTGATGATCGAGGCGATGGCGTGCGGCACGCCGGTGGTCGCGTTCAATCGCGGCGCCGTGCCCGAAGTGGTGGATGAGGGTGTGACGGGCTTCATCGTCGAGGACGAGATCGGCGCCGTGGCGGCGATGAACCGCATCGCACGCGTGCCGCGCGCGGGCGTGCGTCGACGCTTCGAGGAGCGCTTTACGTCGCGCCGCATGGCGCAACAGTACGTGGACCTCTATCAGGCGGTGATCCGCGCGAACAAGCGCTCGCGCTTCAAGGTGATCGACACGTCCGCGAGCTGAGGCTGACGCAAAACGCGCGGATCGCCTGTTGCGTCACGGGTGCTTCGCAGCGCGTGTGTCAGCGGCTGCCGCGCGACAGCCTGCTGCGCCGCGGCATCAGCGTTCCGGCGCGGCCTTCGGCTCCGGTTTCACGGCTGGGTGGCGCAGCGCGCGCCGGACGCCGCCAATCACAATGCCCACCGCAAGCAACATCCCCGCCGGCACGACCCAGTAGCCGACGAACGCATGCCAGAGATAGGCCGCGAGCGTCGAGCGACGCACCGCATATTCGTCAAGCGCCTGTTGCTGCCGGGCGGCGTTCCCGGCGATCACCTCTGCCGGACAGCCCGACGCGCGGGCCGCATCAAGCGTGCCCTGGCAGCGCGGCAGCGCGCCGGCATCGCGTTCGGCGTCGGTGAACTTCCACGTCGTCAAGGCCCGCTGCAGGTCGGCACGGTTGTAATCCATCTCGTCCTGCATCTCGCGCACGACGACGATCATGACCGGCACCAGCCAGAACACCATCACCATCAGCCAGCGGCGAAACCAGCGGTTTTTGTGTCTCCATGCCATCCGCGCCTCCGTTCGATGCCGTCGGCATCAACGACAAGCGGCGGCCCGATGGCTTCTGTCGGGTGTCGTTCGATGTGGGGTCGCCGCTGGAGGCATCATAGGAGAAAAATGGCGCGTCCGAGTGCGGCTTGCCGATCGTCAAACGCGGGGGCGGGAAAACGCTGAGGCGTTTCGCGGGGCGGCGGGAGGGCGTTCGTTCGGCGCGTTCCAGGGAATCTACGGACACGCAATGAATGCGGGCGCCCAAAAAGAACGCGACGGCCAGAGGCCGCCGCGTTCTTTGCTTGCGTTGCCGATCAGCTCTTCGCCGAGAGGCATTGCTTCATGAAGGCCTTGCGGTCGTCCCCCTTTTTGTCGGCGGCCTGCACGTTGCACGCCTTCATCAGTTCCTGCTGCGTCATGGCCGGGGCCGCAGCGCCGCCCGCCGACAGGCACTGCTTCATGAATGCCTTGCGATCATCGCCTTTCTTGCCGGCGGCTTGCGCGTTGCAGGCCTTCATCTTCTCCTGCTGGCTGTTCGCGGCAGCCGGAGCAGCGGTCTGCGCGAACGCCGGTGCGGCCAGCACGCCGCCCAGCACGATTGCAGCAATAGCGGATTGGATCTTCATAGCTCACTCCCATGGGTTTTCGACATTGTCGGTAGTCGTGCGCGCAGGCCGCCGGCACATATCGGGCCCATCGCTCCGACCATTTTGGCAAAACCTCCCTGAAAACGGCGTGGCTATGTCCGCGGTTGACACGGGGCTGATGTTCGGTTGACGCGCCGTTGACGATGAGGTGCTGCACAATGCGGTTTATCGGACTCGCAGCGAGAAACTTTGTAGTGGCAAGCGATGACTGGCAGTCAAAAAACATTCAAGCGCCCAGGCCCCGACTAGCCGGAGGAACACGATGCACTGGCTCCTGATGTACGAACTCGTCGACGACTATCTCGATCGGCGCGCGGCCCACCGCAACGAGCACCTCACGCTCGCGTGGGAGGCCGTGTCGCGCGGCGAACTGCTGCTCGCGGGCGCGGTGGCGGAACCGGTCGACAGCGCGCTGCTGCTGTTCCAGGGCGATTCGCCCGCCGCCGCGGAGGCTTTCGCGCGCGCCGATCCCTACGTCAAGGCGGGGCTGGTCAAAAGCTGGCGCGTGCGGCCGTGGCAGACGGTCGTGGGCGACGAAGCGGCGAATCCCGTGCGCTGACGAAGGCACCGCGCCGAGCGTGCCTCAGGTGTTCTCCGACCCGCCCGAGGCGCGATCGAGCAGGTCGCGCACGGTGTCGTCGTCGACCTGGTCGAAGTCCAGATAGAACTGCCCGACGCTGTAGAACTGCATCGGGATGTGGACGCACACGAGATCGTCGATGGCGCTCCCAAGCCGCGCTCGCGCGCCTGCGGGCGCAACCGGCATCGCCCCGATGATGCGCGCCGGCCCGCGGCTCGCCAGCGCGCGGGCGGCGGCCTTCAGCGAGGCGCCTGTCGCGATGCCGTCGTCGACGATGAGCACCACGCGGCCCGCCACCGGTTCGGGCGGCCGTTCGCCGCGGTAGCGCGCCTCGCGGCGGCCCAGTTCGATGCGGGCGGTGGCGATGGCGCTCTGCAACTGCGCCGCGCTCACGCCAGTTTCGCGCACGAGCGCTTCGTCGACGAATTGCGCGCCGTTCGAGGACAGCGCGCCCATCGCGAGTTCCGCCTGCCACGGCGTGCCGAGTTTGCAGACGGGCAGCACGTCGAGCGGCACGCCAAGCGCAGCCGCCACCTCGTAGGCGACCGGCACGCCGCCGCGCGGCAGGGCGAGCACGACGACGTCGCGTCGCCCCGCGTACGCGCCGAGGCGTTGGGCGAGCATTCGGCCCGCTTCGCGGCGATCGTTGAACGGACGTTCCATGAGCGGCTCCGGGGAGCAACGATCCGACCAGTTTGCCACGCAGCGCGCGATCCCGCGCGGGAAAAGCGGGGGCGTCATTTGCATACGCGTATTCGTTGTTTGGTGCGGAAAACGCCCGCCGTTACGATGGCACGGCGCTTACTCGATAACGAGGTCCACGCCATGTCCGAATCCGCCTGTTTCAAGCCGTACGTCGTCGAACCCGCCGCCGTCGGTCAGCCCGAAGGGCGCGCGCTCGCCGTGGAGCTGTGGCTCTCGCGGCCCGTCGACGGCATTGCGGGCCGTTCGCTGCGCATCGACCTGCGGTACGGCACACGCATGGACGAAGCCGAGACGCTGCGCGATCTCCTGCATGCCGTCGGCACCAATATCGTGGTTGCCTGAAACCGCGAGCGAGGTTCAGTCGGGTTCGGTGGCGAAGAGGGCGTCGAGCAGATTCGACGACGGCTGGTCGGCGAGCCGCGTCAGCGACTCGACCATCCGCACCTGGCAGTCCGAAAGCGGGATCATGCGGATACGCCGCGATTCGCCGAACTCGGCATGCGCGATCACGCCGACGCCCACGCCCTGTGCGATGGCCGTCTGCAGCGCCTCGCGGCCATCGACGTAGAGCACCGGCTGCACCTGCAGCCCCTTGCGCACCAGCTCGGTTTCGAGCAGTTGCTGCGTCACCGACTGCGCCTCGCGGAACACCATCGGCTCGCGCACGAGTTCTTCGTAGCTCATGCGGCGCTTCTTAGCGGCCGGGCTGTCGGCGGGCACGACCGCCACGAGCGGCTCCTCGCGCAGCATGCGCGTCTGCAGGCGGCTGTGGACCTGGTGCGCGGCCGTGATCGCGGCATCCACTTCGCGCGCGAGCACGCGACGCATGCACTCCGTCGCGTTCGCAATCGACAGCTTGATCACGACGCCCGGATAGCGCCGCCTGAACGCGCCGATCAGTTTGACGGCGAGGTCCGGCGCGTCGGCGATCAGCGACAGTTCGCCCGACTCCAGCGCACCTGCCGCCTCCAGCAGGCGCCGGGCGTCGCGCTCGCAGCTCACCATCTGCCGCGTGACGGCGAAAAGCCGCCTGCCGAGGTCGGTCAATTCGACGCCGCGCGGTGCGCGCTCGAAGAGTTTGACCCCGAAATCGTGTTCGAGCCGCCGCACGTGATCCGACACGGCCGGCTGCGTGAGCGACAGCGCCTGCGCGGCGCGCGAAAAGCCGCCGTGCTCGGCGACCGCATGAAAAGCGCGTAACTGGGCGTACTGCATGGCCATCCCGTCCGTATAAATTCAGCTTATGGGTGTATCGGTTATATCGATTTTACCGATGCCGCCCGTTCCAGTAGTGTGCCGGCATCAGATGTCGAATTCTGCCTGGAACTGCCGTATGACCACCCCCGCCGATCCCTACCTGCTGACGCCCGGCCCGCTCACCACGGCCGCCTCGACGAAGGAGGCGATGCTGCGCGACTGGGGCTCGTGGGACGCCGACTTCCGCGCGATGACGGCTCGCCTGCGCCGCCGTCTGCTGGAGATCGCGGGCGACACGGCTGGTGAGTACGACTGCGTGCCGCTGCAGGGCAGCGGCAGCTATTGCGTCGAAGCGATGCTCGGCAGCTTCGTGCCGCGCGACGGCCACGCGCTCGTGCTCGCAAACGGCGCGTACGGCCTGCGCATGGCGACGACGCTGCGCTACCTGGGCCGCCGTCACACGGTTCACGACACCGGCGACTATCTGCCGCCGCGCGCCGCCGACGTCGAACGCATCCTCGCCGCGAACGCCGATATCACGCACGTCGTCGTGGTCCACTGCGAGACAAGTTCCGGCATCCTGAACCCGGTCGCGGAAATCGCGGCGGTCACGGCGCGCCTGGGCCGCCGTCTGCTGATCGACTCGATGAGCGCGTTCGGCGCGGTGCCGCTCGACGTGCGTACGCTGCCGTGCGACGCATTTGTTTCGTCCGCGAACAAATGCATCGAGGGCGTGCCCGGATTCGGCTTCGTGATCGCAAAGAAAGACGTGCTGCGCGACGCGAAGGGCAACAGCCATTCGCTCGCGCTCGACGTCCACGACCAGTGGGACGTGATGAACCGCACCGGCCAGTGGCGCTTCACGCCGCCCACGCATGCCGTCGCGGCGTTCATCGAGGCGCTGCGTCTGCACGCGCTCGAAGGCGGTCAACCGGGGCGCCTCGCCCGCTATGCGCGCAATCGCGACGTGCTCGTCGCCGGCATGCATTCACCCGGTTTCGAGCCGCTGCTGACCGCGCAATGGCGCTCGCCGATCATCGTCACGTTCTTTTCGCCCGCCGATCCCGCATTCAGCTTCGAGCGCTTCTACGAACTGATGAAGGCGCAGGGCTTCGTCATCTATCCGGGCAAGCTGACCACGGTCGAGAGCTTCCGTATCGGCTGCATCGGCGCGATCGACGAAACCGTCATGCGACGCGTGATCGAAGCGTGCGGCCACGCGCTCGCGACGCTTGGCGTGGCGAGCGGGGCACCCGCACCGGCATCGCTCGACGCCCGCGAAGCGCTCGCGGCGTGAGCGCCACCCGTCATTCGGCAGATCGGGAATTTCCTCTCCACGCGGATTATCCGCAGGACATACGGCAATGGAACATGTGAAACACGTTAAGGCAGTGATCTTCGACTGGGCCGGCACGGTGGTCGATTACGGCTCGCGCGCGCCGATGGGCGCATTCGTCGAGACCTTCGGAGAATTCGGCGTGCCGGTCACGATCGACGAGGCGCGCGGCCCGATGGGCATGGCCAAGCGCCCGCACATCGCGGCGCTGATGGCGCTGCCGCGCGTCGCGAAGGCGTGGGAGGCGCGCTACGGCCACGCGCCGGGCGACGCCGACATCGACGCCGTCTACGACGTGTTCGTGCCGAAGAACGTCGCCGTGGCGGCGCAGTACAGCGACGTGATCCCCGGCGTGGCCGCCGTGACGGCCGCGCTGCGGGCCGAGGGCGTGCGCATCGGCTCGACCACGGGCTACACGCGCGAAATCATCGACCGGATCGTGCCGGGCGCGGCGGCGCAGGGCTTCGAGGCGGACAGCATCGTCTGCACGGGCGATACGCCCGAAGGCCGCCCGTCGCCGTACATGATCTATCGCACGCTGCCGCTACTGGGCGTGTGGCGCGCACGCGATGCGATCAAGGTCGACGATACCGAGGTCGGCATCGAAGAGGGCGTCAACGGGGGAACGTGGGCCGTGGGCGTCGCCGTGAGCGGCAACGCATTTGGCCTGACCGAGGACGAGGTTCGCGCGCTCCCGCGCGACGAATTCACGCGACGACGAGAAGCCGCTATTGCGCGACTGCGTGCGGCCGGTGCTCACTACGTGATCGACAGCGTGGCCGACCTGCTGCCCATCGTGAGCGAGATCGACGACCGGCTCGAACGCGGCGAGCATCCCTGAGCCGTGATGCGGTAACGCCGCAATGCCGTGACGCGTTCGGGAAGGACGCGTCACTCCACCGTGTTGACGTTGGGGAATTTGTCGCGGAACGCCTTCGGCATCGGCAGGATCTTTTTCTTCTCGTAGTCGAAGAACACGAAGCCGGACTTCGCCATGGCGATCAGCGTGCCGTCGTCGGGGCGCGTGATGCGGAATATGATGTCGCCGCCGTAGTTGTTGAAGTCCATCACGCCGACTTCAAAGCACAACTGATCGCGCGCATAGGCTTCGGCACGGTAGGTCGTCGCGAGGTCCGTGACGATGATGCTCGTGTTGGGCCCTGCAGCGGCGTGAATGCCCGCGTCGAACAGGAAACGCGCACGCGCCTCCGAAATCATCGAGATCATCGAGTCGTTGCCAAGGTGATTGGCGCCGTTGATATCGGTGACGCGAACAGTGAGGTCGGTCGAGTAGTACAGCTGGTCTTCGGGAAACTGCAACTGAATACGGGCCATGACATGTCGCTCTGAAGCGGGGAGGGAGTGTGGCGCCCGAGGTGCTTTCGGGCTAGACGCACAACTCGCTATTTTAGCGTTTTGGCTTGCAGCCGCGCGGGCTGCGCCCGCGACAAGGAAGCGCGGCAGAGGTGCGGCAAAAGCGCGGTGAAGGTGTGGCAACAGCGCCGATGCAAAATTCGGGCGGCGCGGTCAGGTCTGTCTGGTTTCAGGACTCGCAAGCCGGACCGCGCCGGGCAGGAACGCCGGTGCGACGCGTTGTCTTTCGAATTTCGACATACCCGAATCGCATAAACGGCCAGGTGCTCCTCAATCGATGAGCTTCGCGCGAAGGCGCTTGTACTCGTCTTCGGTAAGCGACCCAGTCGCTTTCAGACGGTCCAGCTTTTCGATTTCATCGGCGATGCTATAGCCCACGACCTGACGCAACTCGTCGCGCGCTTTTCGTGCGCGGTCCTGATTGCGAGCCGCCATGTCGCGGCCTTGAGTCAGCACGTAGGCGAATATGCCGATATAGGGAAGCAGGATGAGAAAAATCACCCATACGACCTTCAGGGCTCCGGAAATATCGGTTCGGCGGAACAGGTCACTTGTGATCGTAATGAACAACCAGAACCACAGAATGAACATGAAGATTGAAAACACGTCGATTATAAAGTTTGAAAACGTAAATCCATTTGTAAAGATCATGGTTGTTCTCCGTTGTTTGCGTGAGGAAACCCGCCGGCCCCTGCAAGGTTATTATCTGCGCGACTAGCAAATTTCGATCACTAACGTGCGCACATCCGTTTGCAATTAAATATGCTCAATGACGGCGTCGCGTTTTCTGATCAGTGCGGGTGCAACAGGATGATCGGGAACCGGGAAAAAGCCAGGAGAGGGCGCTTGTGAAATTGCTTCTGTCCCATAGCGGGAAAATATTCCGGAAGCCTCACATAGAGACTCCGCTATCATTCACGCAGCATGCAATTTTCCGGAGCAAAGATCGAGCCCCGATTTGAATGACCGGAATGCGGCTAAATCCTGGCTGAGTCCGTTAATTCACAGCAATGCGTCATGACATTGTGAAACAGGCGAACGGCACACCATAAAGAGCTAATGCGACTCGCGTGTCCTGGCGTACCCTAATGCCAGCGCCGCGAATGCGGATGCCGCCATCCCGGCGGAACGCGTCGCGGACCGAAATGACCAGGATGTCCGTGCCAGGCCGGATGGCCCCAGCGGCTGTACATGACGGGGGGCGGCCAATAAGGCACCGGGCGCGCAAAAACAACCGGCGGCGGCGGCGCATAAACCACCCCTGGAAATCCAATACCCAGACTCACGTTGACTCGGGCTTGCGCGGTCTGCAGAGCACCAAGCATCACGAGAGCCGGGATGAAACCTGACATGATCAGGCGTTGCTTCATCATTGTGCCTCTCCTACGTTTGGCGACGCCGTGTATGCGAGGGCGCTGATCCGGCGGAGCACTCGCGGGCATTTATTTCGCGTGGGATTCCGTTGGCCGGAATACATCGTCCGCGAGTTTTTTCTGTGCGTCGGGCATGTCCGCATAAAGCGATTCGAATGCGGCAAGCAACGCCTTGCTGCCGTCCGCATGGGCCTGAGCTATTTCGGTCCACGAACGCAGATTTTCGACCGCAGTTTCTTTCGATGCGTTTTCGTGCCGTTGCTCAAGCAGGGTATCGACGTTTTGCGCATTGCTACGCATCGCATCCGTGACCTTGGACCATTTATCTTCTTCTGCCGGAGTGATTTTCAGCTCCGAATGCAGCGTCTTTATTCGGTCTTCTGCGGTTTCGGCGTGTCGTGCCGAGGGAGCGGACGTATTGGCTTGTGCCCAGCATGTCGACGTACAGAGCAGCATCGCAGCAACCAGGATACATTTCATGTCAGTTCTCGCTAAAAGCGGTCACCAGCAACAGCTCCGCAGGCCCAGAGAGCACTCGATTGATCATAGCAGTCCCGCCTGACAAAGCAATTTGCGCGTCCCACTCGCAGCAAAATAACGAGTACCGGCATTAAATGCAGAACGCGCCATGCATGCCCGCATTCCGATAGTTCGTATCGCAGTAAGCCGTATGCATTACATCGGAACAATAGGAGGCCACGTGTCGATTCGACCGGTAATCCGCAGGGAAGGCCGTTTCAAGTCTGCTTCGTCGAGCCGGTTCCGTTGTCAGCGGGCAGGGTGCGCGGCGCTCGTACTGGTCGTGTTCGCCGGGTACCCCATGGCGGCGGACGCTGCCGTCTCCGTGCTGCGTCCACCGCGTGAAGCGCGCTCGGACGAGCCGCTTGCAGTGACCCTCGTGTACTCCGGCGATGCGCCTTCCGGTAGCTCGATCGATGTCCCGCGTACGGTAACTATTACGTTGACGAACGGCGAGGCTTTGCCGCGCGCCGTGGTGCTCACGCGCGAGACCGGGGCGCCGGAGCATCTGCGGCTGGCTGCGGGCGAAATCAAAGCGGTGAGTTACAGCGCGGCCTGGCCGGAATGGGCGCGCGGAGCGGTGCGCGTCGATGTGCCGGGTGTCGATGTTTCGCCGTCCGTCGTGCTGCTTACGCGCGTGACGGGGCGCACTGCCACGGCGAACGCGACGCAAGCGATGCAAACGCCGCAAGGGCCGACGACGGGCAACGAAGCGCTCGCCGCTGCGGTACCGGCTACGGCCAGCGCTTCGCCGCCGCCCGCGAATTCGCTGGTACCGGATCTCGGATCCTTTCTCGCTGGCCGGCTTACGCCTTACGAACCGATCTATTTTGCCGATGGTGTGGGTTCGCACGGCGACAATCTGGCGAAATTCCAGGTCAGTTTCAAGTTCCGCTTCGTCTTGCCCGACGATCCGCGCTCGCGACGTTTCCTCGACAACCTGTATTTCGGCTATACGCAGACTTCTCTGTGGGATATCCGAGAATATTCCGCGCCGTTCCGCGATACGAGCTTCAAGCCCTCGCTGTTTTATTACCTGCCGGACACGGGGTGGAAAAGCAACTGGTTCAGCCGGATGGGCGTGATGGCCGGCTACGAGCACGAGTCGAACGGAGAGGCCGGGCCGGAATCGCGGGGCATCGACATTCTCTACGTGAAGCCGATCTGGGAATTCGGCGACGTCAATGCGAATCACCTGACCGTGGCGCCCAAGGTCTACTGGTACGAGCACATCGCGGGCGAGAATTCGAATATCGCGGACTATCGCGGCTATGTCGATCTGCTCTTGAAATACGGCAGCCCGGATGGGTGGCAACTGGCGACGACACTCAGGAAAGGCACGAAATCGACCTACGGCAGTATCGATGCCCAATTTACCTATCCGCTGGCCAAACTCTTCAGCAACGCCTGGGGCGGATATCTGTGGATCGGTTATTTCAACGGCTACGGCGAGGATATTCTCGACTACAACCAGCATCGCTGGATTGCGCGCATCGGTTTCTCTGTGTCGAGGTGAGAATCTGGGGACTGCTGGGACACCGCCTCGGGGCGTTGCCGCTACACGAATGTCGAGGCCATTGCAGACCCACGGCCAGGTTTGCGAGTTTGCGGTGCCGCCTGTCTTCGTTGAGTCGGGCTCGTGGCTGGTAGATCTTCGGCGGGCGCTGCCGGCGCGGCACCCACAGGCCGGCGTCTGTCATCAGCTTGCGAACCGTTTCCTTGGCGAGCCGGATACCGTGGCACTCATACAGCTTCTCGCACGCCAAGGTCGGGCC
>Ga0265338_10001885_pt1 | contig 32838 bp, 44 predicted proteins | sample 42126metaG_FD_193579 | JGI IMG/M metagenome (GOLD analysis project Ga0265338, IMG submission 193579) | Rhizosphere microbial communities from Carex aquatilis grown in University of Washington, Seatle, WA, United States - 4-21-26 metaG | ecosystem: Host-associated > Plants > Roots > Rhizosphere...
GCAATTCTTTCTGGAGTTTGCGGGCTTGCATTACCAGCTTGGCTTGATCAAACTTACTCACGTGGTAGCTCCTTCTTATCTGTTATTTTAGCACGTAAGTAGCTCGCGTCGATACGGTATTTGGCCAAGCTGCCAAACTGTAGCGGACGCCATATATCAAGCTGACGGCGCAAACCGAAACTACTAAGACGTAAGCGAATGTCCGCGGGATGGGGTTGCGCGGGAAGATGCTCTGCCACTCGATAATCAGATAGCGCAGGCCGGCGGCGGTAAAAATCATCAGTGCCGGCAGGGCTATCAGCAAGATGGTCGTATTGTCATTCAGGCCGGCGGCAACTACAGCCAGTAGTATGACTAGGGCAACGCCATAAGCCTTGACTCGGGCGCGGCTGAACAGAGCCATGACGCCGAAAATTGTCAAAATCGTCTGCGCCGCGTTGATTAGCGGTAATTTACCGATTTGCAAGTCGGCATGGGCGCCGCTGTGCCAGACCAGCCCCACAGCTGACCAGCCTATTTGTCTCAGGGCCGTAAAAGGCGCCGGCCAAGTCGCTGGAACTAGCGCCAGTTGCCTCGCCAGATGAGGCTGCTTTATCAGACTGTCAACCAGCGGTGCAATGATTAATAGGAATAACAGCAGACCGATAAGGCTCAATTTCTTCGGGAAGTGGCCGTAGAGCTTTCTAAATCCGTTTTTTGCGAAGAAGTAGCCGAGTGCTATCAGCCAGATGCCACCCGGGACATATAAACAGATTGCCGTTAAAGCGATAAGGCCAAGATAAATCGGCGGGCTGGCCTTCTCCAGCCGCGTCAGCCAAAAGTAGACGGCCGCCAGTAGCATGGGCGTCAGATACATTATTTCCGGGCTGACACTTCGGCCAGCCAGAAGCAGCAATGGCGTGGTTGTGAACAACAGGGTTGTTAGCCAGGCCACGGACTTGCCAAACCAACTGCGGGCGATCTTATAAAATGCGACGCAGAAGACTATCGCGAAGGCCACCGAGACGCTTCTTAGCCAAAAGAATGATCGAGCGTGGGCTTTCGCTAGCAAGTAGAGCCACAAATTGTGCGGTGCGTTAACTGGCTGGTTATAAAGCAGATGAGCACTAGCCGAAGCCGTCCTAGCGGCCACCTCGTTCGGTCCTAGTCCAGGTGTCACGGTGCCAAGCTTCCAAAACAATACGCCAACCACGAAAACGGCTGATAACAGCGCAATGAGCGCGTCTCGCTCAAACTCCAGCTTGAATCTGGCTCTCGGTAAGCTTAGCATCTCTGTCAGCAATTATAGCAAAAGCTTATTCAAAGGGTTGTTCGTGCCGGGTGTCTAGGTCGCGGAACTTCTGCTTATTGCGGTCGAAATACAACTCGACGTTGCCGACCGGTCCGTTGCGGTGCTTCTTGATCAAAACCTCGGTGATGTTCTGCCTCTGGCTCTCGGGGTTATAATAATCCTCGCGGTAAAGGAAAGCCACAATGTCGGCATCTTGTTCGATTGAGCCCGACTCACGCAGATCAGCCAGCTGTGGAATCTGCGGACTGCGATTCTCGACCGAGCGGCTCAGCTGGCTGGCGGCCACAATCGGCACATTCAACTCCCTAGCCAGAATTTTCAGACTACGGCTGATTTCCGAAATTTCTTGGACGCGGTTGGCCACACTCGCGAAGCGCGAGCCGCCGCTCATCAGTTGTAAGTAGTCAACCATGATGGCCGCCAGTGGGTGCTGGTGATGCAATCGCCGGGCCTTGGTGCGTAGATCGCTGACGGTGATGCCCGATGTGTCATCGATAAAAATTGGCGCTTCGGCCAGCGCGCCCATGCCGATGCTTAAGCGTTCGAAGTCCTTGTCGTCTAGCCCCTCGCCGGTTCGCAGTTTCCAGGCATCAACTCCGGCTTCGGCAGCCAGCAGACGATCTACTAATTGCTCTTTGCTCATCTCTAGGCTGAAGTACAGCACGGCCCCCTGCTTGGCTTTGGTGGCGATATTGAGGGCCAGATTAAGCATAATAGCCGTCTTGCCCATCGACGGCCGTCCGGCAACGACTATCAGGTCTGAACGTTGCAGTCCGGCGAGCATCTTGTCCAGGTCGCGCATGCCGGTCGGGATACCGCGGATGCCACCTTTATTACGGTGCAAGTCATCCAAGCGGTCGAAGCTATCTCCTAAGATGGATTCAAGACTGGTGATATCCTGGCGAACGTGGCGATTGCTGACTTCGAACAGGCGCGTCTCGGCCTCCTCGATTAACTCCTGGAGCGATTTGCTCTCGTCTGAACCGACGGCGGCGATATCTTCAGAAGCACTAATCAAGCGGCGGCGGATGGCTTTATCGGCGACAACTTCGGCGTACTGTTCCAGGTGCGAGGCTGTCGGCACGGTGTTCGTCAATTCGGTCAAATAGCCGGCGCCGCCAATCATATCAAGCTGGCCTTTGGATTTCAGCTGCTCGCTCAAGGTCAGGATATCCACCGGACTGCGTTTATCATGCAGCGACCGCATAGCCGCGAAAATCAGGCGGTGTTTCTCATCATAAAAATCGTCAGCATTGATAGCGTCGGCAATCTTAATAAAGGCGTCGCCATCAATCAGCAAACTTCCCAGCAGGCTGGCTTCCATGTCTAAGTTCTGCGGCGGGCTATCAACGGTCGTTTTGGCCATCGGCTATCCTTATCTAGGATTCTAGCACCTCGGGTTGGCCGAAGATATTGCTTATGTTTTTTATAGACGAATCGTTTGACTTGGCCGGCTGAGCGGCCGGCTTTACGTTGTCGCCGACCACGACTTTGACTGCCAGGTTTTGGCCGGTAACTTCAGAGACGATTTTGGTAATCAGGTCTTTGTTCTTAGCTTGATTGACTTTTTTTTGGTGCAACGGAAAACGGAAGCTCAGTACCAGGACGTCGTTGTCAATTTTGGGAGTGGCTAGGCGCAAGGCGGTATAAACCGAGGCCGCCTGCTTCTTGGACCTCTCCAAGATCTGGTTCCAGGCCGCATCATCAAGATTTAGCTTCTGACCCTTAGTGAAGGTTCTCGTCCGCGGTTCAGCGGGGGCGGGTTCGGCGGTGGATTCATACTCCGGCTCGTCTATTTCTGCTTGGACGGTGGCCTCGAGAGTCTCCGTATTTTCAGGCCGTCTAGTCAGTCCGGCTTCTAAAACGGATATTTCGAAAACTTCCTCTGACTGGCTACTGGCCGGAACTTCCAGTAACGCCTTAAGTAGGGTTGGTATCCAGTCAGCGCCTTCACCTTCGACTAACTTCTGCCGCAAATTGCCAGCCAGCAATTTGGCGTTTATCGCCGCGCTGGAGCCTTGCTCTTTTAGCTGGTCGAGGCTGGTTAGGACGCTTTGACTGTGTCCGCCGGCAATCGCTTCGGCTAGTTGCTCAATCAGCTCTGCTGGAGGCAGTCCTAGGAATTGGCGGACGTAAGCTTCGGTAACTTTGACGCCAGGGCTTGCCAGCTGGTCTAGCAGGCCGATACTATCCCGAAAACTACCCTGCCCATGCGCGGCTAAAAGCTCCAGGGCCGCCGGCTCGACATCGATTTTCTCTTTCTTGGCAATTGCCGCCAGGTGTTTAGCCGCGGCAGCGGCTGGAATCGGTTTGAACTCAAAGCGTTGGGTCCGGCTTATAATCGTAGCTGGCAATTTGTGAGCCTCGGTCGTCGCCAGTATGAAGATACAGTGGACCGGTGGCTCTTCCAGAGTCTTCAGGAGCGCGTTGAAGGCCTCACGCGTCAGCATATGGACCTCATCTATGATATAGACCTTATAGCGGGCGGACGTCGGGCTGATATGGACTTTGTCGCGTAGCTCCCGGATCTCATCAATCCGGCGGTTGCTGGCGCCATCAATCTCGATGATGTCCAGGTGGATAGACTCATCGCTATAGGGCAATTCGTTGACGACATGAGCCAATATTCTAGCAACGCTAGTTTTACCCACACCCTTTGGTCCAGTAAACAGATAGGCGTGGTTGATCCGGCCGCTTTTGATGGCGTTTTTTAGCGTCGTCGTGATGTGTTCTTGGCCGATAACTTCATCAAAACTGCGTGAACGGTATTTCCGGTATAAAGCCTGCCCCATGTACTCTAATTATACTTTTGACGGGGCATTAAATACGTTGTGTTTTATTACCTGTGGGCTATCTGTGCAAACTACTGTGGATTACCAAAGGTAAAGCTTGTCGGTGCTGTGCATAGTGTAGGTAAAATAACGACCAGGTGCTCCGCAAACCGTAGCCTCCGCCGGGTTCACCAGAGTACGCACGCGACTGTGGGTGTAGTCGTCTCTGTTCCCTTCGGTCCCGAAGATTGTATAGCGCCCAAAAAGTACTTGGTAGTGTAGTATCTGAGTCTCGTTGTGGCTAGCGCAAAATATCAAACTCTTACCTCCATCTTTGCCGGAGAGTGCAATAAAATGGCCCAGCCCAAAAATAATGAATGGAGCTAGTACCAGGGTCCACCCAACTATGAGATGCAGCGACTGTCTTTTGGTGTCCCTAAGTCGCTTAACTTGTTTAACCATATGTATTACCAAAGATAGAGCTTGCTTGTCTGATGCGCCTGATTCGCACCTAGGGTTATACAAAATGCTTCAACTTGAGGCGGCGGATTTTTATACTTAGAATATTGGCCTAGCAAGATTCGATAGCTAACTGTAGCGCTACTTGTGCTGCACAGTACCTTGGTTTGCTTTTGAGAGACGGGTATTAAGTGGCCTGCCAAAATTATGGCGACTATGATAATAGGCAGAATTAGGCGTTTAATTAAGAATACGGATAGCATAACTGTTTAAAGCGCGGCTTCGAGAGCGGCCCATTCGGCCTCGACGCTTTCGTCTTCGGGGATGTTCACGCTCACCTGATCGCCCGGCTTGGCCTTAAAGTAGGTCACGCTAGCCAGCAGCACACGGTATTTTTTACCGTCGATATCAACGAAATAATGGCCATCCTTTTGCTCCAGCACGCCCACGACCTGGCGCCGAGGAATCGGCCCAATCTGTTTATACATAAAGGCGCCATCATCAGCGATGGTCAACTTCAGAATGTCACCCTGCACCAGTTTGGATTTGCTGGCGTAGTTAGCCGGCACCGGATAGGTCTTAGCGTCGGAGCCGACCATGTTCTGGCCGTCAAAAACGCCCTCAATAACCTTGCCCAGAGCCTTTTCTTTAACTTTGTCTGCCAAAACTGGATCTTCGCCGACAATGCTAACCAGGAGCTCCTTAGTCGCGGCCAAAGCTGTCTCAGCTTCAGCAATTAGAGCCCTCAGTCGTTTAATTTGCTTTTCGGGGATATCTGCCATTTTGTTTTATCCACACTCCCTGTTTATATAGGTATTTGTTTGCCTATATTCATCCCAAAACTACCATATATCCCTAGATGAGTCAAAGCACGGCTTGCCCGTTTGTGGATAAGTTTTTTGTCCATTAAAAAACTGCCCGGCCCGGCGAGCGCCAGTCGGACAGTTTTTTAGTTCATGCCGAGTCGGATTTTAGACCAACTCGACGGTAGCTCCAGCGTCTTCCAGGGCCTTCTTGGCCTCTTCGGCTTCGTCTTTGCCAACCTTCTCTTTTACGGCTTTTGGAGCGCTATCTACGATAGCCTTGGCCTCGCCGAGCCCCAGGCCGGTGATGTCTTTAACGGCCTTAATGACCGCAACTTTCTGAGCGCCGGCGTCTTTGAGCATGACGTCGTACTCACTCTTTTCTTCGGCGGCCGGAGCGCCGGCGTCGCCGGCTGGAGCGACAGCTACTGCCGCGGCAGCGGCCGGCTCAATGCCGTATTCGTCTTTTAGAATCGTTTTTAGTTCATTCACTTCCAAAACAGTCAGTTCGGTGAGCTGTTTGGCGATTGCTTTTAAATCTGCCATGTTGTTTCCTCTCGTTAGAATTAATTTGTTATACAGCCTTGGCGGCTAGGGCGTCGATGATTGCCGGTAAGTCGCCTGTTAGGCTGCTGACGACGCTACTTGCTGGCGACAGCAGAGTGGCGATTACTTGGGCCACTAGTTGTTCCTTGCTCGGCAGGCTGGCTAGCGTCTTGACCTCGTCGGCAGACAGTAGCTTGCCGTCAGCCATAAGGCCGCCAACGAACTCAATCTGCGGTTCGGTCTTGGCGAAATTCGCCAGGCTTTGGGCTGGAGCGACTTCGTCGGACGGATTGAAAGCGTACATCAATTGCCCGCTCAGAAGCTCGTCATCAACTTGTCTGAACCGATCGTCGGACTCCAGAGCTTTCTTGAACAGGCGGTTTTTAACAACCATTACCCGGGTGCCGTTCTCGCGAGCGCTTCGGCGTAGTGCCTGCATGGACTTTACCGATGTGCCTTGGTACTTAGCTACGACTGTCAGCTTGGAATCTTTCAAAAGGTCAGCCACTTCGCTTACGACTTCGTTTTTCTTGTCTTTGCTTAAAGCCATCTGATTCCTTTCTTAATTTAGTGCTTAGTTGTTAAAGAACCCGGTCGACCAAATAAAAAACTTTGGTCCGACTAAACCAAAGCTTTACCTATCTGTTCAAGTTGATCGGCAACCTCGGTAGCGGATTAAGCCTTTCGGCGGCTACTATCTTTGGTCTATCAGAGATAAATAGTAGCATACGCGCCAGGATTGCTCAAGGGTGATTAACGCCGGCGCTGCTTGCCCCGCCGCGGCGCTGGGGCCATTTTTTTGGCCGGTTTTGGTTTTAAGGCTTCGGCGACTGTCGGGTGGACTTGGCTTATTGTGTCAAGCAAAGTTGAGGCTAGTAATCTTAGGACCGGTTGCGGACGGCTGGCAAGCATAGCTATATCACCGGCGCTCAGTTCCAGGCCTAGTCTGAGCTTGTGGCCAAGTAGCGTTCCATAGGCGCCTAGGTTGGCGTGTTCAATGGGTTGCAAAATACTGAATAGTTCAAAGCTATCATCGAAGCAGGTTTCATAAAGATCGCCGGGAACACCGCTTTCCAGGCTAGCGGGAGTATCAAATCCATAGCGGACCGTTGCCGGCTGGCTTCTAATTTTGTCTGGTCCGAAGGTTTTACGCAATCTGGCGAGCAAAGCTTGATCAACAATCGCGTCGAACTGGTAGCGCAGCTTGTCCAAAGTCGGACTGTCCGGGGCTTGGACGGCTTTCGTCAGGGCGTCGTATTTTTGCTGGTAGGGCCATTCCTCGACCTCGGCTTCGACTTTTTCTAGTGGCAACTGGCTGTATTGATAAATGCTGGCGGCTATCGCCTTGAACTCGCTACGTGGTTCGGCGTTGACTAGTTTGACGCCTTCACTGTCAGGCGAAAAGTTAGCCGGCAGGTGCTCCTGGGCAAATTTCGAAAGGACATCGGCAATCGGTTCGGGCGCTGTAGTTCTGCCGGTTGACTCATCCGTCGAAAATTCCGGCCAGACTTTTTGGGCCGCGCTACTCAGCTCGTCCGCGAACTGCTGCGCTTCTTTGTAGTTCAGCGTTTTGATGTGCCCGAGCAGTGGCCTGAGGGCGGTTGGTTGGACCGATATGTCCGCTGGCACCAAGGCGGCTAAAGGAGTCGCCGCCGCCAATTCGGAGCTGGTTCGACCCTCTTCGGCTAAAACCTTCGTCGCTTTTTTAAAATTGGCGCTGAGTCTATCCAATATCTCACTGTAGCGTTGCGTGGCCTTTTTAGGCAGACCCTCCGGAATAAGGTACTTATAATCGGTTTGACGCCAGTCGAGGCTATAGCTTGAGTCATCCCTAGCTAGGCCGGCCAGATCAATAGCCAGCCTTAGACTAACGTTCTTCGAGAGCTCCAGACTGCCCTCTAGTTGAGCACTGTCTTTCTGGTCTTGGGCTTTGTCGGCCGGTGGTTTAAGACTGACTGTCGTGCTATGGGCCTCGTGCATTGGTTTGCCGGGCAGGAGCGGCTTGACCATTTCCCAAATCCGGTCGCTAATCTCCGGGATGCTCAGCAGCGCCCCTCCCTCAGTACAATCAATGGCTCTGAAATCATTCGGGAAAAGTTGGCATAGCAGATCGTAAGTGGCCACCGATTGAGTCAGGTGGTTAAGATCTTTTTCATGTTCGTCGTGAGTCGCCTTCGTGTAATTGCGCTCGGCCTTTTTCGAAATCAGCTCGTACGAGACTTCTGCCGGTACCCGCAGAAAGATATTCAGCTTTGGTCTGGGGATTTTCAATAGTTGGAACTCTAGGCTGTCTGCCCAGACGAAATAACTGCGCTTCTCCAGGGGATCATTAAACTTTCCGCCCTGGTGGGCCATGTTCGAGCCGGCGTAGCGGTTGGAAAGTGCCACTTTGCCTTCGGCCAACGCTTTTTCGATTTCGGGAGCCGCTTCATATCGGTCCAGGGCGAAGAACAGCGATGCTGTATATGGGCTGACCGCACTGGCCGGCCCGTACTTGCCGTTCAAATATTGCTGGACGAAATAGCTCGATTCATGGTCGTAGCGCGGGAAGTCAAAGATGGCGACGTCATGGCCGACTGCCTTTAGCCGCTCGGCCAGCAGGTTAAGCTGTGTGGCTTTGCCTGCCCCGTCAGAACCCTCTAGGGCTATCAGGCAGCCACTTGAGCTTTGCATGTCAGTTGACTCTCTTTCATGCTCACCCCTAAGCCTTTAGGCCCGTAATTTTTTTTGGCGCTTGCCGGTCGTCTTTGTACGCCCGCGGTAACATCTGCTCCGGACGCCAGCTGGTAATTAGCCCCTTCAAATCGGCGCTCAGCCCCGGTTGGTATTTACCGCTCAAGCGTTTGTACTCGCCGCTGACCGGCCCGGTCTCATAAAAGACCATCTGAGCGATACGCTCGCCAACCGGCAGGACGACGCTCTCGTGCTGGTTCATGTTATAAATTTCCAGAGTCCAGCGATTGATATAGCCGGGATCGCCCCAGCCGGCGTCCAGACAGACGGCGACGCCGTTGCGCCCCCAGGTGCTACGGGCCTGCAAAGTGCTGGTGCCGGGGGCTTTAATGCCGATAAACTCATGCGTATGCCCAAGGATGCGCTCGCCGGGTCTCAGTACGATAATCTTGTGCCTGGCCGGAATCCCCTCGAATAATTTGCGTCCATTCTCCCGTGCCCATTTATCATGCACCTCGGCTTGGTAAGGCCCGTCGAAGTAACGTGCAACGTCACCCTTATTAAATGGGTTATAAAAGCCGCTAGAGCCAGTTCGCTCGGTTCGGTAGTACCAATCGCCCAAGGTCACATCCAGGCTACTGCCGGCAATGTTGGCATCGACCAGTGGGTGACAGACTATATGGCCCTTCTTGATGGCCTCGCGAATCTCCTGGTTGCTGTAAACTGCTCCCATAAACTCCTTCTCTAATCAGTCTATAGCCAGCCCGTTTGCCAAGCAACCATGAGCCTGTTGTAGTATTAGCTTCGGCTATCGGTTGAGACTTTGATTGACGGGCCCATGGTCGTCGTTAGCCAGATGCCTAGAATGTAGTTGCCTTTGATGCTGGCTGGCTTGTTTGAGCGAACGTGCGACAGGATGGCTTCGGCGTTCTGAGCAAGCTTTTCAGGTCCGAAACTGACCTTGCCGATGCCTAGGTGGACGATGCCGGAGGGGTCGACGCGGTACTCCACGCGCCCGGCCTTGGCTTCTTTGGCCGCCGTGGCGACATCAGCCGCAACGGTGCCGCTTTTGGGGTTCGGCATCAGGCCGCGCGGACCGAGCAACCGGGCGTATTTGCCAAGTTGAGGCATCATTTTCGGTGTGGCGATTAGAATATCGAAGTCCAAACTCTCTTTATCGAGCAAGGTCGTAACGGCCTCGACGCCGGCTATATCAGCTCCCGCGGCGGACGCCTTTTTAGCGTCATCCGGTTCGGCGAAGACGGCCACGCGGACGTTCTTGCCGGTTCCAGCAGGCAGGCTGAGAGTCCCGCGGACATTCTGGTCGGCTTGCTTAGGATCAACTCCCAAGTTCAGATGTAATTCGACCGTGGCATCAAATTTAACGGGGCTGGTCTTAACTGCCAGCTCAGCCGCTTCAGCTATGCTATAGGCTTTGGTCTTATCAATCAGTTTTGCGGCTTCACGGTATTTTTTACCGGCTCGTTCGGCTTTGGAGCGGGGCGGCTTGGCGACCGGCTTCGCTTTAACTTCAGTAGCCGGGGCTTCAGTTTTACGAGCCTCTTTGGCCTCCTTCGCCTCGACCTCTTTTTGAGCTTTGACGCTTCGTTTGCCAGCCTTAGCTAAAGGCGCTGCGGTCTCTTGCTTTGGTTCGGTCTCGACGACGTCCTCAACCGGCGCAGCTTCAACGACCAGCTCCGCTTCTTTTTGCTCTTTTTTCACACTCTTCTTGGCTTCTGCCATATTTACTCCTTCGTGGTACTAGTGGCGGTTCGAACGCCTCCCACGCGATCTTAAACTTTTAACCTGATAGTGTCTTCAACTACCTGCGCGTCTGGGCTTCTGCGCCAAAACTGATATAGTTCATTGACGTCGTGATCTAAACCTTCTCCAGAGGTGTCATGTATCTTATTTCTATCTAGGAAGTCGTTAACTTTGCCCATGGCTTCCGAGTAACGGGTCACCGAAATCTTTAGGCCTTCGTAAGTTGTCGCTAGCTCATCTCTCCGAAGAGCTGCCTCGGCGCCAAGCAATAGTTCTGGGCTGCCCATTCTCTAACCTTCCACCTCAACGCCCATACTGCGGGCAGTGCCGGCCACCATTTTTTTAACGGCTTCAACGTCGTCAGTGTTCATATCTTCGGCTTTGGCCTGGGCAATTTCAGTTAGCTGTGTTTGATTGAGCTTCTTCTCCAACTTGATTTTGTTGGGTTCGCCGGAGCCTTTATCGACTTTAAGGGCCGCTAGAATCAGTTCATCCGTCGGCGTGCCCACAACTCGCCAGTCCATTGTTCGGTCATCGTAGACCCGGATGTGCACTGTGACCATTTGGCCCATGCGGTCCTTGGTCTGCTCATTAAATGGATTAATAAAGTCCATCATATTGACGCCGTGCTGGCCCAAAGTCGAGCCGACCGGCGGCGCGGCATTGGCCTGGCCGGCACGGATCTTCAGCTTTAGGGACGCTTTAAGTTCTTTCGCCATCTTAAACTCTCTTTACCTGCAGACCGTCGAGCTCTACCGGAGTCTCTCGGCCGAACATATTAACTAATACCTTTAACTTGCCTTTTTGGGCATCTATTTCATTAATGGCGCCATCGAAGCCTTTGAACGGACCGTCGATAATGTTCACGACTTCACCGGTTCGGTAATCAAATTTGTGCTTTGGCTCTTCGCGGCCCATGCGTTTCATAATCTTAGCCATCTCATCCGGACTGACGGGCGTTGGCTCGGTGCCGGTACCGACAAAGCCTGTGACGTTCGGAGTGTTGCGGACGATGTACCAGGCGTCCTCAGAAAGTTTCATCTCCACTAGCACGTAGCCTTGGAAGATGCGCTTCTCGACGATTTTGCGCTTGCCGTTACGGATCTCAATCATCTTCTCTTTGGGCACCAAAACCTGGAAAATCTTATCGCCCATATCTAAACTTTCCGCGCGTTGGCGGATGCTTTCGGCCACCTTCTCCTCATAACCGCTGTAGGTATGAATGGCGTACCATTGTTTAGACGAATCGTATCTTTTTACCATGACACTTCCTTATCTTAAAACCAAGTGTTTAAACAAAACATCAAGGCCTTTATCAACTCCGGCGACCAGGGCTCCAAAAACGACGGCGAAAACGAATACTGCCAGCGTCAGCCGCCAGGTCTCCCGCCGGTTTGGCCAAGTAACTTGGCGCAGCTCCCGCCAGGAGTTTATAAAGTAGCGCGGTGTCAGCCACTTAAGCGCTCGACCGACCGGAGAGAGAACTCTGCCCAGGGGTTTTATAACCTTGCCGGCATTTGCCGGCGCTTTGATCCGCTTCGGCTTCTTAACTGGCTTTTCAGCGGTCGCCGCGGCCAACTCTCTGACGGTTGGCGCGGTCTTTCGAATCCGCGGTTTTTTAGCGCCTCTGCCTTCGGCCACTCCCTCAAAATCCCTTCGCCACTTTAAAAGCCTACGTTAATCGTAGGCCTGACTTGTCAATCATAACGTAAACCTATCTGTTATGCAAGAGTCTCTGGCACGATTCGCGGCTGGTGGGCGTTGACTTGTCTTCGGATTTTTTTCGCGCCCGGCATTATCGATTCAAAATCGGTCCAAAAGTCTGGGCCGTGGTGCATGTGCTTGGTGTGTAGCAGCTCATGGACCAGGACGTAATCAATCAGTTCCCAAGGCAATTGCATTAAAAAGTAACTGAGTGTTATGACGCCGCGACTAGAGCAACTGCCCCAGCGGGAAGTCAGCTTTCGTATCCTGACGGCCTCATAAGAATAGCCATGCTTAGCCGCTAGTTGGGCCAACCTTTGCGGCAGTAGTTGCTGAGCCTCGGCTCGCAAAGCCTTCTCGCAGGCTTCTCGCGCTTTCTGCTGGCTTCTGGGGTCTTCCGGTGCCCAAGGGGTGCTGACGACAATCTCGTTTGATCTTATGCGGCTGGACGCGGTGTTCGAGCTTGTACGTTTAAAAATGAGTCGTCGCGATTTACCGATGTGTGAGCCGTCCACTAACGGCGAGCTTCGCCGCTTATTTATTTGCTCGCCTATCCAATCAGCCCGCTCCTCAGCGAATTTGATGCCGGCTTGATATGGTGCCCAAATCGGCAGACTAACCCTGGCCTCGCCTTTGGGCGTGACACCCAGGCGCAAATTACGCATGCCGCGCTTTTTGACCAGCACCAAGCTGCCTATGCCGTCAATCTCTACGCGCTTGATGGCCATTTAGCGGACTTCGATGTTGCGTTGTTCGCTCTGGGCGGTGAAAGGGTTTGGGATCAGGTTTATGAGCTCTGGCTTCGCGACGTTGCTACGGACTACGTCCTCACCTATCAATTTGCGTTGATACAGCCGATTGATGATGGCATTTTTCTGGGTTATAAAGGCATGCTTACCACTGATGACCAGATACTCCTCGTCATGAGGACTCTGCATACTGTCGACGGCACCGCTGAAAGTTGCCTCAGTGTGATCTTGGGCATAATGGTCGTCCGTCGTGCGGCGGTCGCGGTTCTGAGTCCGAGCGAATGAGCTCTCCTGGTCGATCTGTAGCCAGACCAGCAGGTACTCGGCGTGGTGGCGGCGTGCCAGCTCGCGCAGAGCCCGGCGCTGGCCGGTCCGAGCGGCGTTGATGTCATAGACCACACTGACGCCGGCATTCAGGAACTCCTCGGTCATATAATTCATCAAGTGCAGAACAACAGCGTTTTCCTGGGCGTCGTAGCGCGGCTGTCTGAAGAGTTCGCTACGGATGCGGTCGGCGCTGACGTGGGCCAGCGGCAAGGCCGTGGCCAAGTTGCGCGCCACGTAACTCTTTCCGGAACCCGGAAAACCATGCAGGCAGATCAAAACGGGCTTAGTCAAAACAGTTTTATTCATCTTAAAATACTATCACTGCTCCGAGTCAACTTAAATATCTGGCAGGAGTGGAGGGACTTGAACCCCCGGCCTTCGGTTTTGGAGACCGACGCTCTAGCCAGCTGAGCTACACTCCTCCGCAAGCTTGAATTATACCTTAAAACAGCGTTTACTTGCGCGGTTTAACGACGTTACGGCCTAAGTTTTTCTTGGTTTCGGACTGCAGGGCCATTTGGCGCTTGATCGGGCAGAACTTCTTCAGCTCCACCTTGTCCGGTGTATTCATGGTATTTTTGGTCGTGTAATAATGGCGCCGCCCGCAGGCTTCGCAGACCAAACCGATAATTTTACGCTTTTCGCTCTTTCTTGCCATATCAGACTGCTAGTTTAACAGATATAGCCTGTTCAATCAACACCGTTCAAAAAAGCCCCGAAACTTGCGTATTCGGGGCTTTACCTGTGTTTGCGCCTAATAATCATTCAGGCTAACCTCCCAACAAACACAAGGACATTTAAACCTATACATATTTGATCGACTGTAAAAAGCCTCACAATTTGAGTGCGTATTTAACGGGCAATCCTTGGCGGCGCTTGATATTAGAGTCTAAAATTAGTAGAGTGTCGCCTGATGCCGTTGTAGCTCAGTGGTAGAGCACCTCCATGGTAAGGAGGGGGTCACGAGTTCAATCCTCGTCAACGGCTCCAGCGCTCGAACCGTTTATGGCAGCCCGCACTTTTCTCAGAGCATCTTCTACGTTTTTAGCGCTGAATTTGGCACCGGCCGCTGGTTTATGCCCCCCACCGCCTAGCTTCGTAGCCATTACCGAGACATCGGGCTTACCGTCTTGTGATCTATAAGAGACAGAATAGAAATTGTCGCCCTCTAGGATATTCTTGAGGACGGTAAACCCCCACCGCCGTCCGCCAATGTTACGTATGAAACCATTCAGAAATGCGTTAGATGGTCTTTGTAATTCACTGTGAGTGTGGCCACTTTTAAGCCAGTTGCCCACGAAGGCGTCGCTTAAAAAACTGTACGTGTAGTCCTTGCCATGGCCGATGTTGGACATAAATTCGGCTATAACTTTCAGGTCGTCCTCTGTGTACGATTCCAGATTATTTTTGATAGCTTCAACGTTTACACCGTTTGCTACGAGCTCTTCAGCGAACTTAAAGGCTTTAGCTGACTGCTCGGGTTTTATATAAACAAAGCCGCCAGTATCAGCGTAGAACCCGACCATAGCCAGAAAATCAGCGTTGCTCGGCTTCTTGAGGCCCATCCTCCTAAAGCACGCCTCGTAGATATCTTGAGCCACTGCTGGACTCTTGTGATTTATAAAAACGTCAACTTCATCCTTTCCGGCTAGCTCATGGTGATCGATAACGGCTGTTTTAACCCGGTTAGTTCTTAGGTAATCACGCACTCTCTGTCCGTCTAGGCGGCTACAGCGGTCGTAATTGTTGCCGTCTAAGAGGATGAACAAGTCCGGCTTGAACTGCTCTACGCTTGATGCGACGGGCGCGAATTCCGCTTGCTCTATGCCCTCGATGAAGTCAAGCCCCGATGGTCTTTCCTCCAGGTTCATCAGTATTTTTTTAGACGGGAAATTCAGTTCCAGGGTCATCCCCAGGAGTATGGTTGAGCAGAGAGCGTCAGGGTCCGGCGAAATATGCGAAGTTATCAAAATCCGCTTGGCGCCTTTGACTAGTTTTAGTAAATCATCAGTCATTTTTTGTTATCTAGCTGTCGCTAAAGTTGAAATTTTATTGATCAGGTCGGTCTCTAATGTCGTAATAAGCACGAAGAACAGCTGAATGTTCTACTCTGCCCAGCTGTCCATAGAAGCGCCGATATAAAATACCTCTTACGAGCGGATGGCGATCGGCATAAAGCGTTCCGTTCACGTCCTCGTATAATTTTCGACCCAAATCTATCTCGTGATCGGTCAAAGGTCTGGGCGCTTGTTCTGCCTCTCCTTCGACTGGAACTGAATCTTCTAGGGCTTCCATACAAGTCAAATAATATAATAAAAAGCTGACTTCGACAATGGTGCTGGGGGAGGGATTCGAACCCCCGAAGGCGTATGCCAACAGATTTACAGTCTGCCGTGTTTGACCGCTTCACTACCCCAGCATCGTCGAGGCGGGCCTTCGACCTCCGACGTTCAAACCTTAGCATAGCTTTGGTCTAAAGTCTGCCGCCTCCGGCCGCCTCTTCTCTCCCCACAAAATAAATTTCGCGGGGGCCCCGAAGGGCAAAACACCTCCCTCGCTCTTCCACACATTCAAGCACTCTCGCAAGGGTAAGTGTGCTCGAATTCGTCCAAAGGACGATGTTGGAGCCGACGAGCGGAGTCGAACCGCTGACCCGCTGTTTACAAAACAGCCGCTCTGACCAACTGAGCTACGTCGGCTCGTCGCAACTTACACGTCTGCCTCGTTTTGTTATTTCGCAAAAAATTTCGGCTTAGCGCTATGTTGCTCCTCTAAATTTTACGAGCAACCCATGACTTGGTTCGTAAAATTTGAAGTCAATAAAAACCAACAAACCGCTAGAAGTTTACCAGAACAGGGGTCAAATTACAACGCGGCGGGGACGAAGCAAGCGGCGGGCCCGGGACGCCGGCAGAGCGATTTTTGCCATTCTTCTCTGAGCTTCTTTGAGCTCTTCGGTCAGACCCTGAGCCTCGTAGGCCTTAATCAGTAGGGTATAAGTCTCTTTATTGGGTTCCAGCTCGACGGCTTTCTCTAGTTCCTGGGTTGCCAGCCGGTCATTGCCTAGTTTCTCTTGGACTTTGGCGTAGGCAATGTGGCGTGCCGCCAGCTCGTCCTCTAATTTGATAGCCTGCTCGAAAGCTGTGGCGGCCTTTTGGTAGTTCTCGGTTTCGTAATAAATCAGACCCAGGTTATGGAGGCTTGAGGCGCTCGGCTCAATCGAGCTGGCAATCTCAAAACAGTCGATGGCATCTTTGTATTCCCGCTGTTTAGCGTAAAGAATGCCAAGGCGGTTGTAGGCCGCGGCATTCTTCTCGTCAATCTTCAAAATCGTCAGTAGGGCCTTCTCCGCCCTGAGTAAGCGGTTCTCGCGCATGCCGTGGTGGGCAATTTCCCAGAGCTTGGTTAAGCGGTTGCCAATCCGGCGCGGAATAATAATCATCTCCTGCTCGCTGATCTGAGCGTGGCGATAAACCATGATGCCGAAGGCTACCAAAAGGATTAAGGCGTACATCCAGCCTCTTATTATACCAGACGTTATAGGGGCAGTCGGACGGCTAGGCGCAGGGCCACCAGCTTTGGCGAGACGTTGGCTTGCAGGTCCTCGCGGACTTGGCTAATCAGGCGGCTGGCCCGCAGCGACTTCCCCGCCAGTGATTTATTGCTCTTATCGATAGAGGAGCGGCTCAAGGCTCGGATGACGCGCGACAGCGCGTCCAAAAAACTATCCATTTCGACTTTGTTTTGGGCCAATTTGTTAAGTTCTAGTAGGCGCTCATAGCGGTTTTTGCCCAGGAATTCTTTAGCCTGGCTGACGGTCGTTTTCAGCTCGTGTTCGTCCTCGGATAGCAGAGAGTTAAACAATGCCGGCGTGCCTTGACTCAGTTCCCAGGCCGCTTCCATGCCCGGCTTATCAGCGAAATAAATTTTTGCGGTTTCCAGACTGACCGGTCTGACGATGATGCTAGAGGTCCGCGAAACGACCGTTGGCAGTAGCCGCTTATCGGAAATCGTCGTCAGGATGAATAGCGTGCCTTCCGGTGGCTCTTCCAGCGACTTCAAAAAAGCGTTCTGAGCTTCGGTATTCATAAAATGGGCATCCTCAATCAGGACGACCCGCCGAACTTCGTCTCTGCCCGGCACCTTCAGGCTTAGCTGCTTTTTTAGAGACCTTACGTCGTCAATTGGAATGTCCTGCTTGCCTTCGGGCCGCCCAATCCAGACGAATGAAGGTGAACCGTCCAGTTTGGCCACCGGCATTTTTAGCAACTCGGCGGCTAAACGCCGAGCCAGGGTTACTTTGCCGCTGCCGTTCGGGCCTATCAGCAGTAAGGCATGCGACGGCTTAGCCACGAAGGCCTTCAGCTGGGTACTGGTGGTCGGGTGGATGAGGAGCTCGCTAAACATCAGCGAATTTCCTAATCCTGGCCGGCGTCGGGCTTTCAAACACCGTGCGATGTCCACCTGGCAAAGTTAACTCAAGTGATTTGGCGTGTAGCATTAACTCCTCGCCGCCGCGGCCGTAGACTGGATCGCCGACTATCGGGTGGCCGATATATTTAAGGTGGACTCGTAGCTGGTGCGTCCGGCCGGTCTTTGGCGCGAGCTCTAAAAGCGAATACTGGCGGTCGGCCCTTTCAAAGACCTTAATGACCGTATAGGTGGTCTCGGCCGGCTTGCCAAGCTTTGCGGCCATGAAGGTCTGCGGTTTGGCGGGGTTGCGCAGAATCGGCACTTTGATGATAGCTTGGCGCGGTTCCGGCACGCCTTCTACTACGGCCAGGTAGATTTTCTTGGTGTTGCGCTTTGAGAACTGCTTTTGCAGAAAACCTAAAGTCGCGCGGTTTTTGGCGCAGATAATCACGCCGCTGGTGCCACGGTCCAAACGGTGGACGATGCCAGCCCGATTGCCTGTCAACTTAGAGTTCAGCTTGCCTTTTATAAAACTGGCGACGGTCGGCTCCAGGTTCAACGCTCCCTTAGAGTGTGTCAAAATCCCCGCCGGTTTATCGATGACTATGACGTCGTCGTCTTCGTATATAACCGGTAGGCTGACCTGCGGAGGCTGTTTCTTCAGCAGCGTGTCATCAACCAGCAGGACATCGCCTTTCTTAATTCTCTGCGAGGCTTTGACTGTCTCACCACCCAGGCTGACCTGCTTGTTGCCGAACAGAGCCTCCAGCGACGAACGGCTAAACGACGGAAAGTGACCGGCCACGAAGACGTCTGCCCTTTTGCCTACGGCGCTTTTTCCAGCTTTGAATTTTCGCATACTAGGCGGGTCTGAGACCGACGGCTTTTTGGACTTTTAGCAAAGTGGCATTGGCGGTTTCGTTCATGGCGGCTTCATCCGCCTCGAGCTTCTTGGTGATAGAGGCCTCGTCAACTTCAACCAGGCGTTTCTGGAAATCAATCAGAAAATCTTTGACCGCGCCAGCAACCATTTCTTTGAACGCTTTATAGTCCATTTGGCTGACATCAGCATGGTCTGGTTTTAGAAGCGTCAGAATCTGCAGAAGGTTGGCTACGCCCGGGCGGGCTTGCATGTCGGGAGTACCGACGGTGGTCTCACTGTCGGTTGTGGCGCCCATAACTTTTCTAGCGGCCTCCTCAGGTTCGTCGCCGAGGAAGATAATGCCCCGGTCAGACTCGTCGCTCTTGCTCATTTTTTTAGTCGGGTCGACAAGGTCGCGGATACGCAGGCCCTGGTCTTTGCCGAAGAATTCATGCTGTTTGGCGACCGCTTCGGGCGCGACGAATAAGTCGCCGAACTGCTTATTCATACGCTCAGCTATATCGCGCGTAAACTCTAGATGTTGTGTCTGGTCATCGCCAACTGGCACATATTTAGCGCCGTACAGTAAAATATCGGTTGCCATCAGGACCGGGTAGTTGAATACGCCAACGCTAACGCGATCACCGCCGAGCTTGGCCGAGCGGTCCTTAAACTGCGTCATGCGGCTCATCTCGCCGAAGCCGGCGAAGCAATCCAAAATCCAAGTCAGCTCGGAGTGGGCTGGGATGTAACTTTGGCGGTAGATGTGAATGTCCGGATTATCTAACGGCAGGCCGGCCGCCACGAACAGCTTCAAATTGTGCATAATCTGGGCTTGCAATTTGTCGTGGTCAATCGACGTCGTAAAACTGTGCAAATCCGGCACGAATAAATTGATTTGATAATCGCCGGAGCGAGATTTGGCCATATCAACCATAGGTAGCAAAGCCCCAAAATAGTTGCCAATATGCAAATCGTTATTGGCCCTAATACCGGTCAATATTACTTCTTTAGACATCAAACTGATTATAGCCTATTTGAAAGGAAGATTGTCGTAGTCGAGGGGTAGGTAGGCTTCGGAAGCGTCACTGGCACGTATTAAGGCTTGATTGAACCAGCTCAGCTGGTCATCGGGTTCATGGGCCAAGACGACGTCTTTACCAAAGCCCAGCGCCAAGCCAATCTCAGTCTGCACGCCGCTCGACATAGTTGGGTCCAGTAAAGCCAAAAGCGCACTAGCTTGCTTAATGTGTTTTTTGTCTAAGTTGTAGGCTTCAGCGGGGTCCGCATTGTTGATTTTGTATTGATCAGCGCGCAAAGCACAGAAAACTCTAAGGTTTCTTGCCTCGAGATTCGTAAGGATTTCTTCCAGCCAGTCTCTATATTCTGGGAAAACCTCCCCTGATTCGTAATCGACCTTGGATGAGTATGAGGCAGCTACAAAAATCTCTTTGGCCATTGTAAAAGGGTTAGCGTTTGGTGAATTGACGTTGTTTGCGAGCTGAACGCAGGCCGTATTTCTTGCGTTCTCTTTCGCGCGGGTCGCGGCCCAACAGTTCGGCTTTGCGCAGAGTGCCTCGGTAATCTTCGTTCATGACTACCAGCGCTTTGGCGATGCCCAGGCGGATAGCGTCGACTTGGCTGGCGTGACCACCGCCTTTGACCTTGGCTGAAATATTGAATTTTTCCGGATCAAGCTCCAACGTTGTGAAAGGCTTCAAGACCTCGTACGACAAGCTCTTACTACCGGCGAAATAGTCGCCCATGTCTTTATCATTGACTTTGACTTCGCCTTTGCCGCTATGCAGGCGGACTCGGGCCGTGGCGCGCTTGCGTCGACCCAGTGCGTAAAAATAACTGGACGAGGCCATTAAAGCTTCCCTTTCAATTCATAAATTACCGGTGTCTGGGCGGTGTGGGCGTGTTCGGCACCACCGAAAATCTTCAGTCGGGCCAGGCGCCCATCACGTAACTTGTTGGCCGGCAACATGCCTCGAATGGCATGCTGTAATGCTTCGGTATTGTCTATATCGCGCAATGAACGTTTGCGCAGGCCGCTTGGATAACCGCTGTAATTATAATAAAATTTCTTGTCTTCCTTGCCGCCGGTGATACCGATTTTGTCGGCGTTGATGATAATCACGAAATCACCGCCGTCCATGTGGTGCGTCACTGTCGGCTTATCTTTGCCCAACAACAGGCGGGCGGCTACAGTCGCCACGCGGCCCATAGCGACCCCGTCAGCATTGATGAGATGCCACTTACGGCTGATTTCCGATGGTTTCTGGCTGTAGGTTCGCTTCATTTAACGATTTCCTCTCCTGCCGGTGCGGCGGGCGGCCTGGTTAGAGGACGTCTTGGCTTGGATCTTTGAACCAGAATCAATCTTGCGGGCTGTTTCCAGCGTTTCTTTATCTTCTTCAGGCGTTTCGGTCTTGGCTGCCTTAGCAACTGGTTTCTTGGCCGTGGCTTTTTTAACGGATACCGGCTTGGCTTGGCTCAGGTCATCAACGAACGTGACCCTGGCCATTTGAGTGCCATCGCCTCGGCGCACAATACTGCGCTTGATACGGAAATAACCGGAACTACGGCCTTGCAGTTTTGGCGCCAATTCGTCAACTAACTTACTGGCCGACTCATAAGTTGATAGCGCGCTGATGATCTGCCGGCGGTTATGTAAGCCGCCTTTCTTGGCCTTGGTGATCAGCTTCTCGGTGTACGACACGACTTCCTTAGCCTTCGGTACGGTAGTTTCAATCGACTCGTGGATGACCAAAGACTCCGCCAGGCCTTTTATTAAAGCCTTGCGTGAACCGCGCTCGCGGCCGAGTTTCCTGCCTTTGTATCCGTGTCGATGCATCACTGCGCCTCCGGCTTATAGGACAAACCTACGGTTTTTCCTATGGAACCTTCCGAAATAAATTCAGATTTGCTTCGCAAACCGGTCCCTTTCTTTTCCCTTAAAACTTTGAAACAAAACATCTTTCTAAAGCTCCAGTTCGGAAATTTTCTCTTTAACTTCGTCCAGGGCTTTGTTGCCAAAGCCTTTCAAGTCGCGCAGTTCAACTTCGGATAGGCTCAACAGGTCCTTAATGGTGTGGATGTCGTTATTGACCAAGGCGTTGGTTGTGCGGGCGCTGAGGTTCAGATCCTCGATGGAAGTCATCAGTTCTGGCGGTTCCTCGCCGCCGTCACCGCCGTCAGCCAAATCACCGCTGGTTAGCGGCGCGGCGACTTCAACGCGGGTCTGTCCGGCCAAAGCTGTGTACTGATTGACCAAAATCGCGGCGGCTTCTTCAAAAGCGTCGCGCGGCGTGATCGAGCCGTCTGTGTCAACGGTCAAGAGCAATTTGTCGAGGTCGGTCATCTGGCCGACACGGGTATTCTCTACTTTGTAGCGAACCCGTACGACTGGCGAGAACAGAGCGTCCACCATAATCATGTCGGAAATCTTGCGGCCGCTGGCTTGTTCTTCAAGCGGGCGGTAGCCACGGCCAGTCTCGACCTGGATTTCCATATCCAAGGAGGCTTTGGCATCGTCAATCGTGGCGATGACATGGTCGGGGTTCACCAGCTCGACATCGGCGTTCAACTGCAAATCTTTGGCCTTAACGAGGCCCTTGCCTTTTTTGACTAGGCGCAGAATTTGCGGCTCGTCGGAGTATACCTTAAAACGCAGGCCTTTCAGGTTCAGCATAATGGCTACGACATCTTCTTTAATACCCTTGACGGTCGTGAATTCGTGGCTGACGTCGGCGATTCTAAAACCGGTGACGGCGGCGCCGGCAACGCTGGAAAGCAGTACGCGGCGCAGGCTGTTGCCTAGCGTCATGCCATAGCCAGGATGTAGCGGTTCGATGACGAAAGTCGCGCTGGTAGCGCTGTGGTCGGTTACTGAACCGAGCGCTGGGGTGTGGATTAGTTTACTCATAAGTTCCTTTCTCGCCTCCTTAGCGTGAATAATACTCAACGATTAGTTGCTCTTTGATATCCGGTTCGGCGTCTTCGCGTGTCGGAACGCCGGTTACCGCGATTTCAAACTTCTTGCGGTTGGCTTTTAGCCAGGCTGGGATAGCCGCCGGCGCCGGGCTGGTTTCGTCCAGGCGCTTAAAATAATCAGAATTCTTACTGTGGTCGCGTAAAGTTATGACATCGCCAGCTTTAACTCTTATGGAAGGCACGTTTACGCGCCGGCCGTTCAGCGTAAAGTGGCCGTGACTGACCAGCTGTCGGGAGGCTCGGCGGCTGGGCGCCAAGCCGGCCCGGTAAACCACGTTGTCTAGGCGCAGCTCCAGGAATTGCAGCAATGTGGCGCCGGATTGGCCGCGAGTGCGGCTGGCTTCGGCCATTAACTTGCTGAACTGGCGTTCCAGCAGGCCGTAAAGCCGCTTGACCTTCTGTTTTTCGCGTAGCTGGATAGCATACTGGCTGGGCTTTCGGTTAGAAAACCGGCCGGTATTTTGCTGTCCCGGCAAGGCCGAGCGCTTGACCAAGGCTTTGTGCGCCTTAGGATGCAGAGCATAACCTTCTCGGCGGGACTGCTTGACGATTGAGCTGGTATCGCGCGCCATCTTAGTTCCTCTTGGCCTTTCGTGGGCGGACGCCGCCGTGCGGCGTGCCGGTAACATCGCGCAGGTTCTCTAAAGCTATCTTCTGGTTGGCTAGCGAGCGGATGGCCGCCTCACGTCCCAAACCGATACCCTTGACGAAAACATCGGCCTTTGCGACTCCAAAAGTCTGCTTGGCCTCGGTAACAGCTCTCTCGGCGGCCATCTGGGCGGCATAAGCTGTTCCCTTCTTAGAGCCACGGAAACCGCTTGAACCGGCGCTGGCGCTGGACAAGGTGTTGCCCTTGTCATCCGTCACAGTAACGATGGTGTTATTAAAGCTAGCTAGTATGTGGATGTGGGCATGCGGCACGTTACGCTTAGCCTTTTTCTTCTTAGGTTTAGGCGTTGGCGCGCCTTCGCCTTCAGCAGTCTCGGCTGGAGTAGTATCGGTCGCTTTAACCGGAGTTTCGATGGTCTCAGGCTCAACAACCGGCTTTTCAGCTGGTGCTTCGGCTTCTGCAGGTGTTTTCTTAATCTTTTCTTTAGCCATATCTACCACCTATTCCCTAATCCGTCCATGCCCAGATCCATAATCTCAACGCCGTCTTGAGCCTCTGTATCGCTATCACCCTGGGGCAAAACTTCCCTAAGCAGAGGTAGTCTAACCATAGGGAGGTCGTCGTCTTCTATAATTGGGTAAGAGTCGTGGTTCCTCATAGTTTAAGTCTTACTTGGCGCTCTCTTGGCCGTGCCGCCGACGGTTACTTTTTTGCCCCGGCGGGTTCGGGCATTGGTACGGGTGCGTTGGCCGCGGCTAGGTAGATTATTCTTGTGCCGTAAACCGCGGTAGGAATTGATGTCCCGCAGGCGCTTGATGTTACCGGTGACGATTCTCTGCAGTTCGCCCTCAATCGTGTAGTTGGCGTTAATAACATCCTGCAGGCGCGACAGTTCAGCGTCTGTCAGGTTCTTGACGCGGACGGTCGGGTCAATCTTGGTCTCGTCCAAAATATCGCGGCTGAGTTTCGGGCCAATCCCGTAAATATAAGTCAAAGCAATCTGGACTTGCTTCTGGTCTGGGATGGTAACGCCGGATAGTCTAGCCATTCTTTATTATCCCTGTCTCTGTTTGTGCTTAGGTTTGAGCTTATTAATAACATAGACCCGGCCTTTGCGGCGGACTATCTTATCATCCGGGCTAATTTTTTTGACGCTGGCACGCACTTTCATGCGGATCATCCTCTCTTATTGGTTGATGACACACTGCTCTTAGCTTTTCGAACCGATAAAACTAATTTTCGCGGTAAGTTATCCGACCCTTCGTCAGATCGTAAGGAGTCAATTCTACCTTAACGCGGTCTCCGGGCACCAGGCGGATGTAGTGTTTCCGCATGCGTCCAGCGACGTGAGCTATGATTTGATGGCCGTTTTCAAGTTCGACTCGAAACTGAGTTCCCGGTAACGCCTCGGTGACGGTCCCGGCCAGTTCGATAACTTCTTTCTCCTTGGCCATAAATACAACTAGGGAATTGTACCAAAAAACCCAAGGAGTTGCAAAGGTTTTTTAAGGTGATTGGTCGGCGAAGACTACCAGCCGCTTTAAATAGTGGCGGGTAACTTGGTCCCAGTCACCGCCGCAGGTAATCAGATTCAAGTGTGTGCCGCTACTGCTACTAAAAACAGCGATTGGCTGGTCGAGTTGGTCGAAAGACTCTGACCTAATAACCGTGAACGAGACCATTTTGCCTCTGGCATCGATGATTTGTATTATGGCGCCTGCCTGTAGCTGGTTGAGTTTAAAAAATACGCCCTCCTCACCTGCCGGTCCAACCACATGGCCATCCATGACGGCACTGCCCGTCTCGCCCGGCAGTGGACCATATCTGTACCAACCGACATCGGTAGAGCCCAACGGGGCGGCCATGTCGCCGCTGGGTGTCAGCCCGAGGTACTCGATAGCCGCATCAACGCCTATATCTGGTATCAATATCCGAGCCGGTAGGCCTTGGTAAGAGGTCGGTAAATTGACTTTGGTGGTATGGGGGCTGATTAAGGGCAGTTTTACTGTCCCACGGTCTGCCAGCCGAGCGATTAGGACTATCAGCACTACGCCTAGCACCATTGCCAATCCGACAGCAGAGCCAAACCATTCCGGTTGCTTTTTGCTAAAACGCATCTTCACGGTTTTTGTTTAGGGGAGAACTATTCTAATTTGGAGCTGTATCTTCGGGCTAGTAAGGATACTAGTGCCAGAGCCAAGATCGTAGAGACAATGGTTGTCGGAGAATTGCTGTTCTGGCTGGCGGCCGAGCCGGTGTTGGGCAGGCCTGGCGTTGTCGAAGTGGTTCCGCTGCTGCCGGATGTGCAAACCGGGCCGCTGATAGTGTTGTGGTCCATTGTCACGGCGGCTTGGGCCAAGGCCCGGCCGTTTAGGGTAGCGCCGGTCTGCAAGCCGATGCTGGTGCCAGCTAGAATGTTGCCGACAAAAGTAGTGCCGGTGCCGATAGTGCCGCCGGAGACTAATCGCCACCAGACGTTACACGGGTCGCCGCCGGTAACTGTCGAGCTGGACGAAGTGGTTATGGTCGCGGCGGATTTAAAGATCCAAACGCCCGATGTCCCGCTTAAGGTCAGGTTGCCGGTCAGTAAGAAGGCATCAGCGCAGTAGACGCCAGGGCCCAGCGGTGAAACGGTCGTTAAATCTTTTGGACCCGTCCCGGACCAGTCAGTTGTGCAGGGCTGGTCGAGGCCGGTAGTACCGCCGGTACTCCAGACGTTCATCATGTCGTTGATAGCGGTTGTCAATAGCCCGGGGTTATTAACTGACCCGGACGGACCAAAACCGTTCACGGCATAGATAGTACCGCCGACTTGGGCTTGGGTTATACCGGAGTAATTGGCGCCGGTAGCCGGGCTTAGGCCAATATCCCGTCCGATGCTCGAGGTCGGAACGTTAGTGATATTGGTTTCGCCTAAAACCGAAAAGCTGGCCGCGGTGCCCAAACTGGGCGAAGTCGCGGCGTAGGCCGCTGGAGCCACGGCGAAAGCGGTTAGCGCGACTACGGTTAGAGCTGGTTTGACGAATTTCATAGATTAAATCCTCATCCTTAAACGTTTAGCAAGGTCGCGAAAGGTCTGCTTCTTTATAGGGATTCCTTCGATATCTTCGGTCTGAGAGTCTAGGTCCGTACTGTTAATCCTAGAGACTGTTTCCACGGGTTCGTGGCGATTAGTCAAGTACTGCCTGAAGTTGACTTTAGGTATGCGAAGGGACTTTTTGAGCAGTGCCATCGGGCCTTTCAATTTATTTTAACGCACTATCGCGTTCGACTATGCTGGCCCTTAGATCATTTGCTTAAGCTCACGCTCTGTCGGACTGATTGATTCATATTATATACATACTCATCGAAAAAGATAATGTTAATGTTGTGGTTATCACGAAGAAATTTTGTTCCGGTTTGGGCTTGCTCAGAATTGAATAATTAACCGTAATCTGGTATAATATACCGGCTTGGGAGTTTTATTATCCCTAAAGCACGTTGACATGTCTGCAGTCTGAATAGGTCTCCGACAGGAGGTTCACAGAGGTGGCTACCAAATCGATGGACGAGGTGGTCTGGGCGCGACACGAGGCGCTGCTCAAGCTCATGCCACGCCATCTGACCAAGCGGCAGATCCGGGTGATGGGTAAGCGTCTGGCCAGCCGGCGTTCGAGTTTCGGGCTGTCTCAGCGCGATCTGGCATTCCCGGGTTGCTCGTACACCTACATCTCCCGTATCGAGAAGGGTGAGCGAGAGCCCAGCCTTCGCAACCTCATCATGCTCTGCTTCCTGCTCCGTACCAGCCCCATGTGGGTGCTGTGGGGCTTCGGTGATGAAGACACCGAGGATCACACCTCCGTGTTCCTCGTCTCCGACCCGCACGAGCCGAAGGCCCTAGCCGCGCTTGCGACAAAGCGCAACTCCCTACACCAAGCGGCTCGCCGCCGGGCACGGCTTGAACGCGAGCTTCACGGTTAGGAGAGGCAGATGTCGACAAAAGCCAGGCGGACTCTTAACCGAGTTCGCCTGGCACATCCTTTATACTTCATCGTTGTTCCAGTTTGGGCCGAACTATTTGACATATGCTTGTTTTTATAAAATAGTAGTATAATTTTAGTCATACAGTGGCTATCCTGCCGCTGTCGCGACCCTAAGGGGTGACTGATGAAAAGACGGAAGGTTGGCCTAGCAGGGATCGTTGCCGCCTCGGTGATGATCCTCTCACTGCCGGCCGCCGGTGTGTCGGCGACGTCTTTGATTTCTGCCAAGACGTCAAAGGCTACGACGTACTCGTACGTGTACAACCAGCACGGCAAGCAGGTGCCCGTCCAGGGCGTCCCGCATGTCGGGCCCGACTATCCCCTCTACTTCACGGTGGACAACGGCACGAAGACCGAGATGACCTGCTGGACGGATACGGAGTACTCGACTGGCAACTACCGGTCGAACAGGTGGTTCTACGTCAAGTTCTACACCCCGCGCTTTGGGGTTCTCATCGGCAGGGGCTACGTGCACTCGAGCTATGTCTACTACCAGACGAAGGTCCCGCACTGCTAGTGAACGCCGACCGGCCCCAATCACACATCATCGTCATTATTCAAGGGAGCGAGGGCTCCATAGCCTCGCTCCCCGCGCCAATAGGGTCGCTTTTCAATTTTTTATTAATGATTCTGCTTTGGTTCGACCAACCTGCCTGTACCTAAGCGTATAATTACCCCAGATGACAGAGCGTGTGCAACAAGGCGAGGTGCCGGCTGGCGCTGATAGCATGGGTAAAGAAATAATGCTGGGCGTTGTTAATCAGGTCCGGCGGATGAGAGAGCGCCTTGATTCAGATAGTGATAACGAGGTCGGAATTCGTACGAGCCTGCCTGGCGTTGATGGTTACCCCGTTCAGATCGACGAGCGGCTGGACGATCTACATGTTGGGCGGAACCGCCGCGACGGAAGTATGCTAATCCGGCTCAAAGATACTGCCAAAAAAGATATTGCTGAACATCCGCTTCGAGATGGGATTACTCTGAGCGTGGCGGGAATTGGTTTACTGGGCGCTGGGCTTTATGCGAGGAGTAGGCTTAAAAAATAAATTTGTTCCATTTTGGGCTGGCAAAAGACATCTCTCACACCTTTTGCCGAAAAGGTGTGGCCAAAGCTCTCAGCGGCTGAAAACCAGGACTGCCCTTCGCTCGCTCGCATCCGGATTCTGCGGGGCGCCCTAGCGGTTGGACGAGTCCTCGAATCAAAGGCATGCCAACTTCTCGAAAAACAATCTGTTTTTCAGATGCTGAATTATCAGTTCAACCTGCATGCCCGCAATACACAAACGTAGTTCGCATACTCTTAGCATCGAGGTCTGGCATTACGTTAGTGACTGAGGAGAGAAGTAAAAAGCTCTTTCTCAATCACTCTGGTTTCTTCGATCTTCTTCTTAAGATTCTGCACCTCGCTCCGTAACTTCTCGATTTCTTGGGTCTTCTCTTTATAGCTGGCTTCTATAGGTACTATTATCTCCTCAAGCGCTGTTGAAGAAAGGTGGAGATTTGTGGCCCCATTTATCCATTTATATATTTGCATCTGCCCAAGTTCAGACTGAAGAAACGAGTCGATATATAGAGGACTGCAAATATCCGTGTTGAGCCGCAAACGTGCAATATCGCCAGAAAATGACATAGGTACAGAGTTCTTTCCAGCCACGCTCGATTTCCCGATCGTTGCGCCCGTTATAGCGACCACGATGTCGCCCTTTTTGAGTTCATATTGGTCGTGTTCATCAAGCCATGCTTTTGGGATATATTTATCTTCTAGCGCTCCGATGCCGCCCCCGAAAACAACACCGTCCTTCGTTATGTTTTTTATTTCAAGAAAGGGCACGCCACTCGTCGAGTCGGATTGTAGGCTATCGTCAAAAGCTTTTCCTTTCTGGGCCTTTTTGTATTTCTCGTCAAGAAGATCCTTAAGCCGATAAACTTTGACACCGTTTATACCGTCAAGTTTCATTATCTGACCAAGGACTCTATTCACTTCTGGGTCAAAGTGTCTTGGATCAAGCCTGGATTTAATGGTTGAAAGTTTTTTCCACAATACAGGAACCCCGTTCGCCTCGTGGGTCGAGTAGGCTTTATATATATCGGGAAGCTCGTTTTTTGTCGGTTTCCCGACCGCGTTATAGCCAATTTTGTGTGCGACGCCAAGAAAAACTTCATAGTCTCTTGGAGCCTGCGTCTTTTCTAGGAACATAAGGCTGGTTCTAATACCGGCGCCAGACTGCTTGAAGGTAAATTCTGGTAGGCTAACAATTGCATTAATCCTGAAATGCTGAAATATCCATTCTCGAACTCTCGAGTACTTCTTACCGGGATTGTTCAAGATTCCGTCTGGCACAACAATGCCGAGTCTCCCATTGGGTTTGAGTAGATCATGGCATCGCTCTAGGAAGAGGATTTCTGATTTTTCGCTTTTAGGACTGGCACTGGCGCATATGCTAAAGTCCTTTAATCTATTCTTTCCCAATTTGTCCGTATCATTGCTTTTTATCGTGTCTCCAAACGGCGGATTAGTCAGTATTAAGCTGAAGCTGCCCAACTTAATTGATGGATTCTTAAAGCTCAACCCTAAAGCCGTATTTTCTTCGATATTTGTGTGACCATCGTCATGAACAATCATATCCATCATCGCCACCCTGGCTATCTTGTCGTTGATCTCGACTCCAAACAAGTTATAGTGGGCAAAGTCATACTGTTTTCTTTTTATCGTGGCTGCATCACCGGCGTAATCTCTCTCGATTTCATCGCTGACTTTCTTTAGAGCATAAAGGAGAAAACCTCCGCTACCACATGCGGGGTCTATTACAATGTCCGCTTCTTTTGGATCCATCATTTGGATAACGAATTCCACAACCTCGCGTCGAGTGAAGTATTGGCCGAGTCTTCCCCTGAAAACCTCACTCAAGAAGGATTCAAAGGCTCTCCCCTTGGCGTCCAGGTCGGTTTTAAGCAAGGATAGGCCCTGGAGTATGGTGACGATCCCGTAGATTTTTTCGTCCTCCACCGATATATCATTTGTGAAGACTTCAGGGTCACTTTCTCTGGCATTTTTATAAAGTCCTCGTATTCTTGTGGCAACAACCGACTCAGATTCGTGTGTACCAATTTGAAATTTATATTCCTCCCCATTTTTCGTATTTCGCTCGTCGCTCAGTTTGGTAAACATAAGTTTACTCATCTCGTCAAAAGCAACCGCAGGGTCTCTTTTGCCACCTGCCCATAAAATATCGTGGCATTTTTGGAAAAGTTGGCTAAGCTCTTTAAATGAAACCTCTAACAGGTCGTTTTTCTCGTCGCGTTTTTTATATCGGTATTCCGGGACTTGGTTGTATGCGATCGGAATATCCGCAATTGTATTCTCGTCTATTCTGCGCAATGACGGCTCTCTTGTAAGGTCAAAGACGTTCCTGAATGAACCACACTCAATCACTAAATACTTAGCTCTAAGCAAGGTCGCATTGCCAAGTCCTTCACGTTTTGCTTCAGCGACCTCCCTGTCTGCTGCACCCGCTTTGCACTCTACAACCATGAAGGGCTTATCCTTATCGTCGTCTTTGTAAATAACAATATCAGCAGGCAGTTTTGGCTCTCGACGAGCCGCGTATACTTCCGTATCAAACCTAATCGCTGGATACCTATACTTAGTGAGAAGTTCGTGCAGAACCCTTGCTCTTACAGCTTCCTCGGGGTCAGTTATCTTATAAGACTTGCCGTTAGGATAGTAAATCCGGTCTCCATTTATCTTAAAAAGCCCAGATTGCAACGCATCTTCCATGCATACTCCATTTGAGTTCATTATAGCTTGGTCAGGAGGCAGAATACAGGGTTGGTCAGGTTTCGAGGCCGAGTAAATCCCAACGTCCAATAAACTTCTCTTCTTCGTCGCTGAAACGGCGAATGGTGCTTTCGATATGCGCTTGGCCCTTTCTACCTGGCGTCTTGAGCCATGCCTGGTTGGTCTCTTTAACGTAGGCAGCTACTACTTTACTCGGGACGATAAAATAATCGGGCGGCTTTTGGCCATCATTGAGATTAACAAAAACATAGAATAAGTTATCGGCAAAATAATCCTCTGCCTTCTGGTTAAGCATCCAGTTGCGTTTGTGGCTTTTGTTAGTTTTGACCTGTATCCCAATTGTTTTTGTGGCGTTACCGCTGGAGCATAGTATGTCCATACCCTTTGTGTTGCGAAGAGTGATGGATGCAATGTAGCCGCGCGCCGAGAGTTCGGCGGCTACAAAGTATTCACCGGCTACTCCGCCGAGCAATGGACTCAAGCTCTGGACTGATCCCATATTGCTGATTATAGCTTGATAAAGCGGAGAATACAGGGTTATTTGGTGGCGCTAGAGGGTGGAGGCGATGGCCATGAAGATGCCGCTGATTTTGCCGGTTGAGTCGAATTGGAAGGATACGACGTGGTCGTCAGACGATTTGCCGACAAGCGCCGTGGTTGGGAAGTATTGCTTGTAAAAGCCTGCCTGGTAGGCGCTTAGGGTTGCTGTGGGCAAGGCAAAATCCCAGGTATTATCTCCGCCTGGGTTTATGTATGACAAGCCGTTGATTGCGTCGGTTGGTGTTTTGGCGCCGGCTGATTCCGAAGCGGCGATAACCTCATAGACGCTGGAGGCCATGTAGCCCTCCAGAGCGGCCGTATTGCCAGATGTGATAGATGCCTGTATATTCTCGAGCTCGGCGGCTGACGGAGCTGTAGTCGCAGGTGTAGCAATGGGACCAGTAGTGCTTTTGGCCGAGGAGCTGGACGTTTGGCTATTAGCCGGCTTTTTAGCCTTATGGTGGGAGTGATAAACTTCGTAGCCAGCAAAGCCAATTACTGCCAAAACCACAATAACTAGCGGAATAATTACCTGATGAAACCCGGACTGATTACGCTTGCCCACCTCAAATCTCCTCATTAAACTTATGCTTATTGTACTACACCGCTTTAGTTTCATTTGGGTTCGGGGCGGAGGGCTATAATGAGTGTGGAGGATATAAGTTATGGCACAGATTAAAAATATTTTGCAAAAAGCAAAAGAAAACCAATATTTTCGGCAGGTTCTAGCCACCGGCGACAAGGTGCAGGTGGTGATAATGAGCATCCTGCCGGATAGTGAAATCGGTTCGGAGACCCACCCCGATAATGATCAAACTCTTTACCTGGTGGGAGGCTCCGGCCAAGTAGTCTTAGACGGCCAAGCGGCCGATTTTAATGCGGGCGATTTAGTGCTAGTGCCAGCGGGCACTCTGCACAATTTCATAACTAAAGGGGATGTGCCTATGAAAATAATCACCACTTACTCCCCGCCGCACCATCCGGACGGCACTGTCCACAAGACCAAAGCCGAAGCAAGCGCCGCAGACTACTAAGGTCTTAGAGTGCCGGCGAAGACTTGCCAGGCTAGCAGACTCTTGGCGATTAGACTGAGCCAGATGTACATCCGTTCGCCGTAGAGATAGTCGGCCCATTTGCCGATTTTCTTATACTGTAGGTACATGTTTAGGGCGAAACAACTGAAGAAGATAAAGATGCTGGCAAAGATGTAGTAAACGAAGGTTGGCGGCGCACTGCCTTGGTGCGAGCTGTACCAGATGTAAAAGGCGACGGCAATCCACGGCACGATGCCGGCTAGAGCGCCGATTTTATACGCCAGCCAGTTTACTTTCTCTCTGCCCTGGTTATAGAGCTCCATAGCCAGGCCGGAGAGGTTCATTATGGTGACCAGGGCGAATATCATCAGCAGACTCATGGCATCATAAATGCCCACTAGCATGGCGATACCAACCATCATGACGCTGGCGCTCAAAGAATATTCAAACCAGCGAGCCTTGTTGATACCCC
>Ga0265338_10001886_pt1 | contig 32813 bp, 26 predicted proteins | sample 42126metaG_FD_193579 | JGI IMG/M metagenome (GOLD analysis project Ga0265338, IMG submission 193579) | Rhizosphere microbial communities from Carex aquatilis grown in University of Washington, Seatle, WA, United States - 4-21-26 metaG | ecosystem: Host-associated > Plants > Roots > Rhizosphere...
CAATCCGACGTGAAAGAGTGAGAAGAAGAACGCGGTCGTCGCCATGCCGAGCGCCGCGCCGGCGACGACCTGCATGACGGTGTGCGCCTTGAGATAGACGCGCGCCCAGCAGACCATGGGGATGAGCACCATGAAGGGCAGGGGTTGACGCCCGTAGAGCAGGGTCAGCGCCGCCAGCGGTGCGGTGATGCCCAGCGCATGCGTGCTGATTTTCCAGTAGCGGGTAATGTACTGCACGATCAGCGTCGAGGCGAGATATCCAAGCATCGCGGCGATCATTAAACGGGGCGCTCCCATGAGCCAGAGCGCTAGGGCACCGAGCCCGTCGAAGATCACGAACGCGCTAAAGACCAGCTCGCGCTCTTCGCGCGACGACATCTCCAGATCGGAGATGCGGTCGGTTGCGTAGAGCCAGAAGACATACAGCATCGGCCCGATCGAGGTGAAGAAGGTCGAGACGAAGAGCAGCCGCCAGAACTCCAGCTCGTTGTGGGCGCCGATGTGAGCCAGAATCACGAAGAAGGCGAGCGCCGTCAAAAACGGGTTGAAACAGGTCGACAGTATCCGCGCCAGGTCCCGCCAGACGCGACGATTCTTGATCGGAACGACCGTGCGGAGCGGCTCGGAGAGCCTCTCTGACTCGGGCACCTTTCCCTCTGCTCCAGCAGGCGCGTCGGCCCCTGCGGTCGTAAAAGGATGCCGCCAATGAACCCCCTGTTACTAGCAGCGGCGGCGAAAACTACGGTCGTACCAACGGCTGTGGCGTCTGCCGTCCCCAAAGGTGCCGTCCCGCAAGGCGTGCCCACGACCCTTCCCGCCGCGCCGCCGGCGCCAATGCCGGTGACGTGGTTTCAAATCCACGTGCCGTGGCTTACGCACGGTCTCGCCGGGCTATTCATCATATGCGCGGTCTTGCTAATCGTGCTGCTCGCCCTGCAGACCACGAAACAAGAGGGGCTCACCGGATCGATCGGCGGTCGCGTCGAGGGTGCCTATCGCGGGCGACTCGGCGCCGAGGAGCAGCTCAAACGCTTGACCGGCATCGTCGCGGTCTGCTTCGTCGTGTTCGGCCTCGCCGTTTCGTTGACGGGAATCTAACTCTCTAAACCGGTGGCGCTGCTCGACGTCGTCAACCTGCGGACCACCTTCAGAACTGAAGACGGTCCCGTGACGGCGGTCAACGGCCTCTCGTTTTCGCTTAACGCCGGTGAGACGCTCGGCATCGTCGGCGAATCGGGCTCCGGAAAATCGGTCACCGCGCTCTCCATCATGCGTTTGCTGGCGGGCAACGCCGCCGTCACCTGCGATCGCCTCGAACTCCTGGGCGAGAATCTGCCCGACAAGAGCGAGGCCGAGATGCGAAAGATTCGCGGCTATAAGGTCGCGATGATCTTCCAAGATCCAATGACTTCGCTCAATCCGGTGCTTACCATCGGCGAGCAAATCGCCGAGGCGGTGCGGCTGCACCTGAACCTGGGAAAACGCGAGGCACGCGACCGCGCCGTCGAGATGCTCGAGAAAGTGCGCATTCCGCGACCGGAAAAGCGCCTCGGCGACTATCCCCATCAGTTTTCCGGCGGCATGCGCCAGCGCGTGATGATCGCTATGGCGTTGTCGTGTAATCCGCAGCTTTTGATCGCCGACGAGCCGACGACGGCGCTGGACGTTACCATCCAAGCGCAGGTGCTCGAGCTCATGAACGAGCTGCAGCAGGAGACCGGCGCGGCAATCATTCTGATCACCCACGACCTCGGCGTCGTCGCCGAGTTCTGCAAGAACGTCCTGGTGATGTACGGCGGCAACATGGTCGAGTACGGCAACGCCGACCAGATCTTCAGCCAGCCGCGGATGCCCTACACGCAGGGGCTGCTGGCGTCGCTCCCGCGTCTCGACGATAGCGAGCACCGCCGGCTCGAGCCGATTGCCGGCCAGCCGCCCAATCTGCTGAGGCTGCCGCCGGGCTGCGCGTTTGCGCCGCGATGCGCCTATCGCATGCCGATCTGCGCCGAACCCGTTCCCATTTATGAGTTTGGCGAAGGTCACGTGGCGCGCTGCTGGCTCTACGACGAGCGGGCTCGCGATCAGCGGCCGGCGCAGACGCAAGCGCTGCCGATCGTGCCCACCCGATGAACGATCGCGTCCTCGTCGAGGTCAAAGATCTTTACAAATATTTTCCCATTCACGCCGGCCTGACGTCGCGTCACGTCGCCGACGTCCGCGCCGTAGACGGCGTCAGCTTTACGATCGCGCCGGGCGAAACGCTCGGCCTCGTCGGCGAGTCGGGCTCGGGTAAGACGACCGTCGGCCGGCTTCTCTTGCACCTGCTCATCCCCACCAAAGGCGAGATCTTCTTCGAAGCTCGCGACGTGCTGAAGATGGGCCGCAGCGAAATCCGGCGGCTGCGCAGCTCGATGCAGATCATTTTCCAGGACCCCTTTGCCTCGCTCAATCCGCGAATGAGCGTCGGAGATATCGTCGCCGAGCCGCTGCGCATCCACGGTCTTGCCTCCGGCAAAGGCGTCGACGCGCGCGTTCGGGAGTTGCTGGGACTGGTCGGCCTGCGGCCGTACCACGCCAATCGCTTCCCGCATGAGTTTTCCGGCGGCCAGCGCCAGCGCATCGGCGTCGCCCGCGCCCTGGCCGTGCATCCCAAGTTCATCGTCTGCGACGAGCCGGTCTCCGCTCTCGACGTCTCGATTCAAGCCCAGGTCATCAACCTGCTGGAAGATCTTCAGGCGCAGTTCAACCTGACGTACCTTTTTATCGCGCACGACCTCTCGGTCGTCCGCCATATCGCCAATCGCGTCGCCGTGATGTACGTCGGTAAGATCATCGAACTTGCCGAGCGCGACGAGCTCTACCAGAACCCGCTCCACCCCTACACTCAAGCGCTGCTTTCAGCCGTGCCGATACCCGATCCGGCGGTGGAGAAACGGCGCAAGCGCATCGTGCTGACGGGCGATATCCCGTCGCCGGTCAATCCGCCGCCCGGATGCCGTTTTCACACGCGCTGCCCGGTCGCGTTCGATCGCTGCAAGATCGAAGAACCGCCGCTCAAAGAGTACTCACCGGGACATTTTGCCGCGTGCCACTGGGTCGAAGAGCACGGCGGCCAAGCCCCAGCACTGGTCTAGAAAAAGTAGAACGGGCGCCCGCATTGCGAACGCCCGCTCACTTCCCAAGCCTACTCGCAGGCTACTTTTTCTTGCGCCGAACCTTTCTGCGCACGGCCTTACGGACGGCCTTTTTGCGAACGGCCTTGCGCGCGACTTTGCGGCGCACGACCTTGCGGGCCACCTTGCGGCGGGCTTTCTTGCGCACCGCCTTGCGGGCTACTTTCCGACGGACGGCCTTGCGGGCCACTTTCCGGCGAACGGCCTTACGGGCTACTTTGCGGCGCACTTTCTTGCGGACGACTGCGCCCGCAACCTTACGGCGCACGGCCTTGCGGACGGCCTTCTTGCGGCGCACTTTCTTGCGCACCGCTTTGCGAACGACCGCAGCCGCGACGAGCTTTTTAGCCGCTGCTTTGCGACGCGGCTTTTTCTCTTCGGCTGCGCCGCCGTTCATCGTGGAATCGGAGTCCATTCATTCCTCCTCGTCCCCGGGGACGATTAGCGTTAATTGGACAAGCGCTTTGCGCGCTTTTGAGCGCATCATAGAGGATTTTGTTGAATGATGCAAATTCGCGCGCGTACGCACACGCTATGCGCTCACCCGAAAAGGGCAAAATTTGTCCCTGTCTTGACCCCGGCGGTATACTAAGCCCCGTGAAAAAGCCCCTGATAATCGTAGAGTCGCCCACGAAGGCACGGACGATCAAGAAGTTTTTGCCCGCGCGTTTCGTGGTGAAAGCATCGGTGGGGCACGTGCGCGACCTTCCCAAAAGTACGCTGGGCGTCGACGTCGAGCATGACTTTGCGCCGAGGTATTTGACGATCAAGGGGAAGGGCGACATCATTAAAGAACTGCGCGGCGCGGTCAAAGGCGCAACGGAAGTCTATCTCGCGACCGACCCCGATCGCGAAGGTGAGGCGATTGCCTGGCATCTGGCAGAGCTCCTGAAGCTGCCCCATCCCAAGCGCATCGAGCTTCACGAGATCACCAAAGATGCGGCGCTGGCGGCGCTTGCGGACTCGCACGACATCGACATGGACCGGGTCAACGCGCAGCAGGCGCGTCGAATTCTCGACCGGTTGGTCGGTTACAAGATATCGCCGCTGCTCTGGGCCAAGGTTCGCGGCGGCCTTTCGGCCGGGCGCGTGCAATCGGTGGCGGTCAAACTCATCGTCGACCGCGAGCGCGAGATTCTTGCCTTCGTTCCTAAAGAGTATTGGAGCATTACGGCTCAGCTCGCCGGCGCCGCCGATCCCGCGGCGCGCTTTGGAGCCGACCTCGTTTCGCACCGCGGCGAAAAGCTGGAGGTCGTAAGCCAGGCGCAAGTCGACGAGATTACCGCCGCTCTCGACGGAGCCGAGTATCGCGTCGCGTCGGTCAAGAAGCGCGAGGTGCGGCGCAACGCCCCAGCGCCATTTACGACCTCGACACTGCAGCAAGAAGCTTCAAGGAAACTCAAAATGCGGGTGCGCCGGGCGATGCAGGTGGCGCAAGCGCTGTACGAGGGAATCGACCTAGGCGGTCGTGAGGGCACCGTCGGGCTCATCACCTACATGCGCACCGATTCGACGCGACTCAGCGAGCAGGCGCGGGATGCGGCGCGCGATTTCATCGTCCAAACCTACGGCGAGGCGTTCCACGGCGGTGTCCGCCACCGCGTCAAAGAAGGCGCGCAAGACGCCCACGAAGCCATTCGGCCGACTTCCGTCCTGCGTACGCCCGAGAGCGTCGCCGGAGCGCTCAAACGCGAGGAGCTTCGTCTTTATACGCTGATCTGGGAGCGCTTCGTCGCCTCGCAGATGTCGCCGGCGTTGCTCGATCAGACGGTCGTCGATGTCTCGGCTAAAGATTATGGCTTCCGCGCGACCGGGACGGTCATGCGGTTTCCCGGATTCACCCGCATCTACGACGAGAGCAAGGATGAAGATGCCGCCGGCAAAGGCCGCGTGCGGCTCCCGGAATTAAACGAGGGCGAAGCGCTCGATTTGCTGAGCCTCGAGCCCAAACAGCACTTTACCGAGCCGCCGCCGAGATACAGCGAGGCTGCGCTCGTCAAAGCCTTGGAAGATAAAGGCATCGGCCGCCCGTCGACCTACTCGGCGATCGTCGAGACGATTCAGGCGCGTGGCTACGTCACGCAGCAAGAGCGGCGGTTCACCCCGACTGAGATCGGCTTTGCGGTCAACGACCTGCTCGTCGATCACTTCCCGAAGATCGTCAATCTCGACTTTACGGCCCGGATGGAGGGCGATCTCGACCGGGTTGCCGAGGGTCACGAAGATTGGATCGAACTACTGCGCCGTTTTTATGGGCCATTCGAGAGCGAGTTGCAAGCCGCCGAGAAGCATCTGCCGCGTCTGGAGATCCGCGACGAGCCCACCGACGAGATTTGCCCCAACTGCGGCCGCCCGATGGTGATCAAGAATGGGCGTTTTGGTAAGTTCATTTCGTGCAGCGGTTACCCCGAGTGCAAAACCACCAAGCCGATCGTCAAGGATACCGGCGCCGCCTGCCCCAAATGCGGCGGCTCGGTGGTGGAGCGCAAATCGAAGAAGGGGCGGACGTTCTATGGCTGCGCCAACTACCCCAAGTGCGACTTTCTCTCGTGGGATCTGGTCATACCGCAGCGCTGTCCGGTTTGCGGCTCGCACGTGGTCGCCAAAACGCGCCGCGGCACGACCACGCTTGAGTGCGCCGGTGACCGCGCCCACGACGTCTCCTCGCTCGCGCCGCTGGCAGTGTCATCCTAACGGTTATTGGCGGCGGACTCGCTGGATGCGAAGCGGCCTGGCAAGCCGCGCGCAACGGCGTCGATGTCGACCTTTTCGAGATGCGCCCGGGACGCAGCGGACCCGCGCATAGCACCGGTACGCTGGCCGAGCTGGTGTGCAGCAACTCGTTGCGCGGCGCGGCGCTGGAGAATGCCGTCGGCCTGCTCAAGGAGGAGCTCACGCGCGTCGGATCGCTGATCGTTGCGTGTGCGCGCGAAACCGCGGTGCCGGCTGGGTCGGCCCTGGCCGTCGACCGGGTGCGGTTTTCGCAACTGGTAGAAGCGCGCATTTCGAGCGAGCCGCGCATTACGCTGCGGCGCGAAGAGGTACGGACGATCCCGCGCGACCGGCCGGTCGTCGTTGCCTGCGGACCGCTGCCGAGCGATGACTTTCTGGCCGATCTCGATGCGCTGCTTGCGAGCGCGCAACCCCAAGCCGGGCGGCTCCACTATTATGACGCCGCATCGCCGATCGTCGCAGCCGAGTCGATCGACGAGTCGAAGATGTATCGCAAGTCGCGTTACGACAAAGGCGATGGCGACGACTACCTCAACATTCCACTCGACCGGGAGCAGTACGCTCAACTGCTGCACGACCTGCGCACGCTCGAGCGCTATCCAGCCAAAGAGTTCGAGGAGACGCGCTTCTTCGAGGGATGCTTGCCGGTCGAAGTAATGGCCGACCGCGGTGAGGACGCTCTGCGCTTCGGTCCGCTCAAACCGGTCGGTTTGCGCGACCCGCGCACGGGCCGAACGCCCCACGCGGTCGTTCAACTCCGCAAAGAGAACGTTGAAGGGACCGCCTATAACCTGGTCGGCTTTCAAACGCGATTGGCGTGGCCCGCACAGCGAGAGGCCCTCGGCAAGCTTCCCGGACTTGAAGGCGCCGAATGGCTGCGGCTGGGCGTGATGCATCGCAACACGTTCATCGATTCACCTCGCCTGCTGGACGCGCGCCTGAAGCTGCGTGGTTCGGCGGCTATTTATTTTGCCGGCCAGATCACCGGCTCGGAAGGTTACGTCGAGGCGGCGGCCTGCGGTGCGATGACGGGAATCCACGCTTCCCGGGAAATTCTCGACCTGACTCCGATCGAGTTTCCCCGCGAAACCGCGTTCGGTGCCGTGGTCGCGCACTTGCAGAACCGCGCGACGCCGGATTTTCAGCCGTCTAACGTCACGTGGGCGCCGTTCGTTCCGCCCGAAGGGGCTGGCAAGCGCGAGCGGCGGCAAATTATGGCGCAGCGCGCCCTGTCGGCGATCGACGCCCTGGTTGCTGAAACCCTCGTTTCACCCGCCGGGTAGGGTAGCTAGGAATGAAGATTCGTTCGACTACGATTCTCGCGGTACGCCGCGACGGCCGTCTGGCAATTGCCGGAGACGGTCAAGTAACGCTCGGCCAGACGGTCGTCAAACACGGAGCGCGCAAGGTTCGCAAGATCAGTGGGGGCCGCGTACTGGCGGGTTTTGCCGGGTCGGCGGCCGACGGCATCACGCTGCTGGAGAAGTTCGAAGCAAAGTTCGCGGAGTTCAAGGATCTGCGCCGGGCTGCCGTCGAGCTGGCCAAGGACTGGCGCCAAGATCGCGTTCTGCGCCGATTGGAAGCGTTGATGATCGTCGGCAATCCCGACCATCTCTTCGTGCTCTCCGGTACCGGCGACGTCATCGAGCCCGACGAAGGCGTCGCGGCAATCGGGAGCGGCGGCCCCTACGCACAGGCCGCGGCGACGGCGTTGCTGGGCAACACGGCGCTGGGCGCCGACGAAATCGCGCGCAAAGGCTTGGAGATCGCGGCGGATATCTGCATTTATACCAACACCGACATTACCGTGGAGAGCCTTCCGTGACGAGCCTGCCGGCAATCGATCTGGATCCGACGAAGTTAACGCCCCGTCAAATCGTTGAGGAGCTCGACAAATACATCGTCGGGCAGGGCAAAGCCAAACGCGCCGTGGCCATCGCGCTGCGCAATCGCTATCGGCGAGCGCGAGCGCGCGAGGATCTGCGCGACGAAATCACTCCCAAAAACATTTTGATGATCGGACCCACCGGCGTCGGCAAGACCGAGATTGCACGGCGACTAGCGGCGCTGGTTGGCGCGCCGTTCGTCAAAGTGGAAGCGACCAAATATACCGAGGTCGGCTACGTGGGGCGCGACGTTGAGTCGATGGTGCGCGATCTCGTCGAAGCGTCGATTCGCACGGTGACCGACGAGCGGCGCACCGAGGTTCGCGATCTGGCCCAGCGCCACGCCGTCGAACGCGTCATCGACGCGCTGCATCCGGAGACGCGCCCGCCTTCGGCGCAGGGGCAGAGCAATGCGTTCGGTCAAGCGCTGGGCTCAATTTTTGGTAACAACTTCGCCGGTCAACAGCAGCCGAATCCCGGACCGTCGGCGGCGGTCTCGCCCGACGCGCAGCGCGTGCGCGACCAAACGCGCGGCGAAATCGAACGGGGCTTTTACGACGTGCGCCTCATCGAGATCGAGGTGGAAGAGACCCCCAGCCTGCCGATCGGCGTAATCGGCGGAGCGGGCGGCGATCAAGGCGGCGATTTAGGAGAGATGCTCGGCGGCATTCTTCCCAAGCGCCGGACGCGAAAGCGCGTCACCGTTGCCGAGGCGCTGAAAATCTTCGAACAGGAAGAGGCCGCCAAGCTCATCGACACCGATGCGGTCAAGCGTGAGGCGCTGCGCCGAGCCGGCGAGGACGGGATCATCTTCATCGACGAGATCGACAAGGTCGCCGGGTCGTCTCAGCGCGGCGGTCCCGACGTGTCGCGTGAAGGCGTTCAACGCGACATTCTGCCGATCGTCGAAGGTTCGACGGTCAACACCAAGCACGGAACGATCAAGACCGACCACATTCTCTTTATTGCCGCCGGCGCGTTCCATATCAGCAAGCCGTCCGACCTCATACCGGAACTCCAAGGCCGTCTGCCGATTCGCGTCGAGCTCGATTCGCTGACCGCCGAGGATTTCAAAACCATCCTGACTCAGCCGAAGAACGCTTTGGTCGAGCAATACAAAGCGTTGCTTGCTGCCGACGGCGTTACGCTCGAGTTTCGCGAGGACGCCATCGAGCAATTGGCGACCTTTGCGATGAGCGTCAACGAGCGAACCGAGAACATCGGCGCGCGCCGCCTGCATACGGTCTTAGAGCGCGTGCTGGAGGACGTTAGCTTTGCGGCACCCGAAGTGGCCGGCACGACCGTGGTCGACGGGGCCTACGTGCGCGAACGGTTGGCCGACGTGGTGGCCGATGCCGATCTCTCGGGGTATATTCTCTAAGCATATTCACATTGATCTCCGGCAGGTTCCGGAGGCGGCGAACAGGATGTTTACGGTATGAAAAAGTCAAACGGCGCATTGATGCTGCTGATAGCCGCCGGGCTCTTGGCCGCATGCAATAGCAACAACGGCTTCACGAACAACCCCCCGCCCGGTACGGGCAGCAACTGCGGCGGGCCCCCGAGCGCGAATAACCTCCAAGTGCTCTACCCGATTCCGAACTCGAAGAGCGCACCGGCCGCACTCGGTAATATCTACGTTTCGACCAAAGGCCAGCTGCCGCCGAGCAACTCGTTCAACTTTTACTTGGTACAGGCGAACGGGTCGGCGACCTTTACGTCGCCGTTCTTTGGAATCAGCAAGTCGCAAATACCGACGCCGCACGCGACACCCGGTTATTCGAAGCCGATCTACTACGCGTCGTCACTGCCGCCGAGCTACATCATCGGCCCCAACCAGTCCGTCAGCGTATTCTGGAACGACGGGGGCACCGGCTGCACGCCGCACTTCTTAGTGACGTCCTTCCGGACCCACAAGTAAGCCTGCCGCGCCGTAGAGAGTAGCGGGCGGCTGCGAGGAAGAATAGCCGCCCGCGATGCCTTACGTCCGTGAGATATTAGCCGACGGCCATCCGACGCTGCGCAAGGTGGCCAAGAAAGTCGATCCTAAGGAGATCGGCGAGCCGCTCTTTCAGCAGCTGATCGACGACATGTTCGAGACGATGTATGCCGCGCCCGGCGTCGGCTTGGCAGCGCCGCAGGTCAACGTATCGAAGCGGCTCTTCGTCATGGACGTTCACGACGACGAGCACCCGCCGGCGGTCGTGATAAACCCGAAATTCGAAAAGCTCGAAGAAGAGGAAGAGCTGCGCGAGGGCTGCCTTTCGGTGCCGGGTAAGGTCGGCGACATCGTGCGCTATAAGTATGCTGCGGTGAGCGGCTTGGATCGCCACGGACGTAAGATCCGAGTCGAGGGTGAGGGTTTGTTGGCGCAATGCCTGCAGCACGAGATCGACCACCTCGACGGAAAGCTTTATATCGACCGCGCTGCCAACTTGCGCGACGCCGCTACTGACGAGGAGAAAGAAACGGCCGAAGCGTGAGAGCGCTCTTCTTAGGGACGAGTGCCTTCGCCGTGCCGAGTTTGCGCGTCGCTGCCGCCAAGACGGAGTTGGCGGGCGTCGTGACGCAGCCCGACCGGCCGTCGGGACGCGGCCACCGGTTGCAGCCCACGCCGGTCAAGAGCGTTGCGCTCGAGCTAGGCCTGCACGTTTTCGAACCGCTGCGTCTGCGCGCGTTTGCCGGCGAGATGGCCGCTGCGAGCTTGGATCTCTTGGTGCTCGCTTCATACGGACGGATTCTCCCGGCAGAACTGCTCGCGCTGCCACGTCTCGGGGCGCTCAACGTACATCCGTCGCTGCTGCCGAAATATCGCGGCGCGACGCCGATCCAAACCGCGATTGCGCGCGGTGAGAGGGAGACCGGCGTCTCCATCATGCTGATGGACGCGGGGCTCGATACGGGCGACGTCGTGCTCGCCGAGCGCACCGCTATCGCGCCCGGGGAAACGTACGGCGAACTGCACGACCGTTTGTCGCTGCTCGGCGCCGATCTACTCGGCCGCGCGATCGATCTCGCGGCGCAAGGCGTGCTGACCGCTCGACCGCAGACGGGCGAAGCGATTCCGACGCGGCCGATTCTGAAAGCGGATCTCGTTATAGACTGGACCTGGCCGGCGCAGCGGATCGTCGACCACGTGCGCGCGTATTCGCCGCAGCCGGCTGCGCGTGCGGAAATCGAAGGTGAGACGGTCAAGGTGCTTCGTGCCCACGTCGCGCCCGACGGCACGGCAGCGATCGACGAGCTCGTCGCACCGAACCGCGGAAAGATGAGCGGCGACGAGTACCGGCGCTTGCGCTCGGGGTTGCGATGAACGCGCGCGAGCTTGCGCTGCAGGTTGTGCGCGACGTTTTTCCCGTGCCCGGCTCGCCGGCGATCGAACGCGGCGCGCAGGCCGCCTTTGATTTTCGTGCGCGGCGCTCGGGCTGCAGCGAACGCGATCGCGCCTTCGCCGCGGAGCTCGCCTACGGCGCCATTAAGATGCGCCGCTGCCTCGACTGGTATTTGGAGCCGTTCCTCGCCGAGGCAAAGCAGCTGCCGCCGGTCATCCGCGAGATACTGCGGCTTGCCGTCTACGAGCTCGTCTTCACGCGTGCCGACGAACATGCGACGGTCTTCGAGTTCGTCAACCTTGCCAAGCGGTACGGACATCGCGGGTTGGCAAACTTGGTCAACGCCGTATTGCGTAGCCTGCTTCGTGCGCAGCCCTCGCCTCCGGTGCGGGAACTCTTCGACGATGCAGACGAGTATCTCGGAACGCGATACTCCTTACCGACGTGGATCGTGCGCCAATGGCGGAGCGTGTTTGGCGAGCAGACCGAAAGCATCTGCGCGGCAGTCGACGAGCCGGCTCAAAGTGCCATCGCCGTTAACACGCTGCGGCGAACGCCGGAAGAAGCGCAAACCGAGTTGCTGGGACAAGGCGTCGAAACGCGCCGCAGTGGGATCGTCGGCGACGTTTTGCTGGTCGAGCGCGGCCACACCAGCGAAAGTGCGGGCGGCGGCGCATGGTGGCCGCAGTCGGAGAGCTCGGCGATGCCCGTCGACGTGCTCGGGCCGCAACCGGGCGAAGCAGTTCTCGATGCGTGCAGCGGGCGGGGCAACAAAACGCTGCAGATCGGTGCGCGCATCGGTGACCAGGGAAGCTTGCTCTGCATCGAACGCGACGCGCGCAAAGTCGCGACGCTTTCCGGGCGGCTGGAAAAGGCGGGAATCACGGCGGCGGTCGTTACCGGCGACGCGACGACCGAGATACTCCCGCAGGATCGGCGCTTCGACCGCATCTTGATCGACGCGCCCTGTTCGGGAATCGGCGTCGTTGGGCGCCATCCGGAAGCGCGCTGGAAGAAGCAGCCCACCGACGGCGAACGACTTGCCGCGACCCAGCGAGCGTTGCTCGAAGCGCTGGCCCGTCACGTCCATGCCGGTGGTGCGCTCGTCTATGCGGTTTGTTCGACCGATCCTCGCGAAACGACGCAAGTGATAGATTGGTTTTTGGCGCATGAGAACTTCGAACGCGGGCTGGTACCCGCCGGATACGCGCCGTTTTGCACCGAGGCCGGCGACGTTCTGGTTCCGCCCGGCCTAGCCGGCCGCGACGGCTTCTACATCGCGCGGGTCGATCGGCGGTTATGAGCTTTCTGGCCAAGATAGAGCAAGTCTGCGCCGCGTTTATCGAGCGGACGTTTGCCAAGACCTTCCCCAGCGATCTCGAGCCGGCGCAGATTGCGCGCAAGCTCGTTGCAACGATGGAAACTGCGGCGCACGGCGAGGACGCCGACCACATCGCTCCATCGAACTACGCCGTGTATGTCAGCCCCAAAGATTACGCTCGTCTGGCCGAACATCGGGAGTATCTCGAACGCGCGTGGGCCGACCTGCTTCGCGAGCTCGCCGACAAAGTCGGCGTTACTTTCGAGGGCGAGCTGCAGGTCGGCATGGCGCCGCGCAAGAGCGTGCCCCTCGGCGCCGTTTCGGTGAAGGTTGGCGAGGCGGCGCGCACGCCGAAGCAGTGCCGGCTGCGCATGATCGAGGGCGTCCCTCCGGACGGCGTCTACGTATTGTCCGCAAAGACGCGCGTCGGCCGCAGCGACGACGGCGAAATCGTTTTGGTGGATCCCAGCGTTTCGCGGGCGCATGCGATTATTGCGATCGATGCCGGTAAGGCGGTCGTGCGCGACCTCGACTCGACCAATGGCACGTTCGTCAATGGCCGTCGGATTTCGTCGGAAGCGTTACGCGACGGCGACGAGCTGCTCTTCGGCAATACCAAGATGCGTTTCGAAGCGGTATGATTCCGATCGCTGCGGTGGCGAACTTCGAAACGGCAATGCGGCTGGGCTCGCTGGAAATAACCGCCGCTTTAGTTGCCGTAGCGTTGCTGGCCGCGCGGCCGCGCTTTCGCGCCGCCGCCGAAGTCGGCGTCCTGACGCCGATGCACGTGGGGCTGGACGTCTACGAACGCGGCGCGCAGCGCTCGCTGGAGGCGCGGGCACCGCTGGAGATCGGGCGCTCAAAGGGATCCGGCATTTCGTTGCACGATTCCGAGGTCAGCCGCCGGCACGCGCGCCTCGCGGCTCACGACGGAACGCTGTTCGTGGAAGATTTGGAGAGCAAGAACGGCACGTTTCTCAACGGACGGCGCGTCACCGAATCGATCGAAGTCCGCGAAGGCGACGCAATTGACGTCGGCACGACGCGTTTGATCGTGAAGTCGCTGCGCTCCGAATGATCTTCCTGCGGCGCGCGGCGCCGATGCTGCTGGCACTCGGCGTGTCGGCACTTATTCTGCGCCTTGCGCCGGCCGGTACGATCGGGCCGCCCTGGATGCTGGCGCTGCTCGCGCTTTTGGCGCTGGCGTGGGTGCTGTGGCAGCCGCTGAACGTAACGCGGGACGACGTGCTCCCGGCGCTGGCGGTCGTGCTGGCCGCACTTGGGCTGGCCATGGTCGCGCGCCTCAAGCCCGACCTGGCGCACAAGCAACAGCTGTGGCTGCTTCTTTCGCTCGCGTTAGCAATTGGAGCGGGTCCGCTCTTCACGGGTTTCCGCCGCTTTGCCGCATACAAGTATCTCTGGGTCGTCGCCTCGCTGGTTCTTTTCGTGCTGCTGCTCGTCTTCGGTCAAGAGGTCAACGGAGCGCGCCTTTGGATCCGACTCGGGCCGGTGCAATACGAACCGATCGAGCTCATCAAGCTGTTCATCGTCTTCTTTTTGGCCGCGTATCTCGCCGAGACGTCGGACGTGATTGCGAACGCCCGGGCATGGTCGCTGCGGGCCAACGTCAAGCATCTCGGGCCGCTCTTCATCGGTTGGGGCGCGTCGATCGCCATCTTATTCCTGCAGCGCGACCTGGGCATGGCGACGCTGCTGCTGGCGACCTTCGCCACACTGCTCTTCGTCGCGACGCGACGCGTTGATATCGTCGTCTTTGGTGCGGTGCTCTTTGCGGCCGGCGCGTTTTGGGCGCTGCACCACTACCCGTACGTGCAGACGCGCGTGGCTATTTGGCGTAACCCATTCTCCGATCCGCTCGGCGCCGGATATCAATCCTCACAGGCCTATTATTCGCTCGCCGCCGGCGGTCTGTTCGGCAGCGGGTTCCGTCTCGGTCATCCCGAATTGATCCCCGACGTGTGGACGGATTATATTTATGCGGCCTTCGCCGAAGAGTTCGGGCTACTTGGCTCGCTGGCGATTCTGGCGATCTTCCTGGACCTCGTGCGGCGCATCTTCGCGACGGCGCTGCGGCAGCCGGATCTCTATGCCAAGCTCCTGGCGACGGGACTCGGCGCGACGCTGGGATTTCAAGTGGCGATCATCGTCGGCGGCGTCATCGGCCTCTTTCCGCTGACCGGCATCACCCTTCCGTTCGTCTCGTATGGCGGAAGCTCGCTGGTCGCGAACTTTCTGCTGGTGGCATTGGTTTGGGCGATGAGCGGACGGCCGCGGAGCTCGGCATGAAGCGTTGTGCGGCGGCGTTTGCGGTGCTGCTGCTTCTCGCCGCGTGCGCGAAAAGCGCCAATGAAGAGTCGGCGAGCAACGCCGGCGCGACGGCGGTGGCGAACAACCCCGCTTCGGCCAGCGACGGCGCGGTGATCTACGATGCCAACTGTTCGAGCTGTCATCAAGCCAACGGTCGCGGAATCAGCGGCGCGTTTCCGCCGCTCGCCGGGAATCCCGTTGTTACCGGCAATCCAACTGCCGTCATTGCGATCGTTAAAAACGGTCTCGACGGACGCGTGGAAGTCAACGGTCAGGCCTACAGCGGCATCATGCCGCGCTGGAAGGGCGTGCTCACGGACGAACAAATTGCTGCGGCGATCAGCTATATCCGCAGCTCCTGGCATAATCAAGCCTCAGGCGTGAGCGCCGCGGAAGTACAAGCTATAAAGTAGCTAAATCGAGACGACGCGTTCGGCGTTGGCATCTTCTAAACGTCCGCCGAACTCTTCGACGAACAGGCGATCGACGAAATCGTGCATCGCCGGATCGCTGTGGCGTAAACGAGCGCGCGTCGCGCGGGGCCAGGGCGAACCGGAATCGTTGGCCTCGACGTAGGCGCGTAAGGCCTCGGCGAAGTATTCGTCGACGCCGGTGGCGGCGTACGGCGTAACGAAGCGCACCGCGCCGGCGAAGAGCGCGCGAACTTTTGGATCGATGCCGCTGCGATAGACACCTCCGCCCAGCGCGCAGTCGAGTGCGTGACCGAACTCATGCGCTACCGTCATCGGGCTGCGCGACCGCAGATAGAGCGCGCGTTCCTCCACGACGAAAAGACCGGCCGGAGGAGCAGGCCAAGCATCGACGTCGATGCCGAGGCGGGCCAGCGCCGGTGACGCCTGGCGATAGAGCTCGCCCTGCCGCAGCAGCGTGACGCGGATTCTGCTGCGCAGCGCGTAGGCGAGGGCACCGCGACCAAAACGAAGGAGCGTTTCGAGCACCGGTTGCTCCGCTGCGCGCCGGCGATCGCTTTCAAAGAGGCGTCGGGCAATCGAGAGCGCATCCTTCTGCATCGCGCCATCGTCGCGCGCCGCCGTTGCCGAAACTTAGCCGCGTGGCTTCAGAGTTTTTTCACGTCGGCGACATAGCGTGAAGGCGGTCTACGTTTGCTTACGGAGGTTCCCAATGGCTCCCGGCGTTCGGTTAAATCGTCTCTACGCTTGCGCTGTCGCAGCAATCCTCGTCGGCTGCAACGGCAGCGCGTCTGCGCCGCCGCCCCTGATCCAAGCGGGGGCGGCGGGCGCTTCCGCCCACGGCATCGCCAGTCCGCTCGCGCGGCGCGGAGTTGGGCTGGGTGCCGTGCTCACCAGTAAGCACGGGCAAATCTACGGCTTCGACGTAAACCGCAATGGCAACGATGGTCTGCTTGCAACGGTCTCCGACGTAGAGACCTTCGACCAAGATACCGGGACGATACTCAAAACCTATCCCGCCAAGACGCCGGCGGGAACGTCATATGCCGCGGACGGGATCCTCAACGGAGACCTCGGTCTGATCACGCGATTCGTGGTGCCGAAAGGATCGCTGTACGCAAAGCGACACTTCAACGTCATGAAGCCGGTGACCAAAGGGAAGTTTACCGGCAAGTGGACGCCGCCGATCAAAGATATCGAGGTCGAGACGGCCGGTCCGAATCAAGTGACGGACACGACCGCGTTCTTCGCCATCGAGCTGAAGAACCAAGACGTGCCCGATCTCTTCACTTCGAACGTTGCCAACAATACGTTCGGGAAAGTCTTCCATCTCAGTCCCAGCACGTTCTCGCTGGGCAACGGTCCGCAGTTCGCCCAAGATACGAGTACGAACCAGGAAGTCGTCGCGCTGTCGCCCGACGGCGGCGCGGTCGGCGGATCGGCGCCGGTTAACGTGGTCATCAACCTGAAGACCGGCAAACAGACGCAGTGGAACGGTTTCAATAACGGTTACTTCCACGCCGGCTACGTGAACGGCATGGCCCTCGACTCAACGACCGGCACGTTTGCGACCACGACCGAGCTCAACGCTCAAGTCGAGTTCTACAATATCGCGACTCATGACGGGACGTTCGCTCAGTTCCCGTGTACCGGCAGTACCTCGCAAGGCAACAGCGGCGCCGGGATTGCGAACGACCCGGTCAACGGCCTCTTTCTGGTAACCGACCCGTTCTATTGCGACGGGAGCCAGGGCAGCGCGCTGCTCGTCTACGACGAGCAGGGCAATCTAGTCGAAACCATCACCGGCTTTAAGTTTGCCATAGCCGAACCGGCGCCGGTGATCGTTCCCAGCAAACGAATGGGCTGGGCTTTCGGGCCGCAGTTCAGCCAGCTGCAACAGTTCTTTTACTAGGGCGCATCGGCCGGAGGCGGAGCCGTGTTATTGCGGACACCCTCCACCGCACGCTCTAGAAAGGACACATCCATGGACGCACGTCCGAATATCGTTCTCGTTCACGGCGCATGGGCCGACGGCTCGAGTTGGAGTGCCGTAATCGAGCGGCTGCAGGCCGACGGTTATACCGTCACCGCACCGCAGTTCGGCATGGGAGCCCTGGCCAACGACGTTGCCCGGCTGCGCGAAGTACTGGCGCGTCAGAACGGACCGACGATTCTTGCCGGCCATTCTTACGGCGGTCAAATTATGACGGCGCTCGGCACCGATGCACCCAACGTCGCCGGCCTCGTTTATATCGCGGCTTTCGGGCTCGACCAAGGTGAGTCGATCGGCGCGTTATTGGGAAGCGGACCGTTCCCGCCGGCGTTGCAGCATTTGTCGATCGATACAGCGGGCTTTGCCTGGCTGCCCGAAGACGATTTCGTCAATCATTTCGCCGCCGACGTCGATCCCGTCAAGGCGCGTGTCATGTTTGCGGTTCAGCAGCCGCTGGCCGCTTCAGCACTTGCCGACGTGATGGGCGTGCCGGCGTGGAAATCGCTGCGCACTTGGTTTATGGTCGCCCAGGGAGATCAAGCAATACCGCCCGATGCCGAGCGTCTCTTTGCCAAGCGCATGGGCGCCACGACAATCGAAGTGGCGTCGAACCACGTCGCGATGGTTTCGCATCCCGATGAGGCGGTCGCACTCATCAAACAGGCGACCGAGGCGCTGACGCCTACGGCGAGCGGCTAAAGCCGGGCCGTTTTGCGGGCGGCGGCACGACACGGATAGTAACCGCATCATGCCGAGCACCATCCGAGGCGGCAATGCGCCAGGTTCCGACGCGCAGCGGCCAAAAGGCGTTGCCGTCGGCGTCGGACGCGAGCGTGGTGCCGGCGACACTCCAACGCAAGTTGCGTTGCGTGACCGAAGCGTGGAGCGCAATTCGCTGCTCGCGCGCTTGCAGCGCCGTAGCCGTTTGATTTTTCACGAAGACGTCGCCGTCGTGCGGAAAGACGATTTGTAACCCGCCGGCAGCACGGAGCGAACGCGGGAGCGGCCGTTCGACCGTCGCGACGTCCTCACGGCGTACCCACTCTTTTACGATCGCGCATGGCGTGCCGCGCGCCGGTGCGCGCCCGGTGGTCGCGCAGATCGGCAGCCGCAGGAATCCGCGCGGGATTGGAAATGCTGCCGGCTCGTCGCTGCTCTCGTACAGGTGCAGCATAATGCGGTTCCACAGCGGTCCCGCGCCGCTCACCCCGGAGACGCCGCGCATCGGCGTGCCGTCGAAGTTACCGACCCATACGCCGACGGTGTAGTCGCGCGTGAATCCGACCGTCCAGGTGTCGCGAAAGTCCGACGACGTTCCGGTCTTCACCGCAGCCGGAAACGGCATCTGCAGTACCGAGCCGACACCGAACGATTTGGCCCGGGCGTGCGGATCGGCGAGTATGTCGGTGATCAGCTGCCAGTACGGCATTTCACCAACGGCTTGCGCCGACGCATCGTCATCGGCGACGAGATGCAGCGGCAGAAGCTGCCCGCCGCGCGCCATTGCGGAATAAGCCTGAACCAGCTCCCACAGGCTCACTTCGCCGCCGCCCAACGTTAGACCCAAACCATAGTACGATGGCGGACGGTCGAGATGGCTAAAGCCGAGCTCGTGCAGCCGGCCCAGTAACGCATCGACGCCGAGTTTCGAGAGCACTTGCACGGCCGGTGCGTTGAGCGAGTTTGCCAACGCGTAACGCACGCGCACCGGGCCGCTGAACCGGCCGCTGTAGTCCTGGGGCTGATAAAGCGTGCCGTTCGGAAGCGCGTACGCGGCCGCCGCATCGGCAAGGATCGAGGTCGAGCGGATCGTGCCGCGCTCCAGCGCCAACTCGTAGGTGAAGGGCTTGAGCGAAGAGCCGGGCTGGCGCAGCGCCTGAACGCCGTCGTTTCGGCCCAGCACGGAGTCGGAGAAGTAGTCGGGTGAGCCGACGTAGGCGAGAATCTCGCCGCTGCGGTTGTCGACCACCAGCGCCGCCGCATCGGTAACGTGAAAATCGTGCAGCGCGCCGACCACGTCTTCGGTCTGCGCGGCAACGAAGCGCTGCAAGCCGCGATCGAGCGTCGTTCGTACGCGTCCGCCGCCGGCGCCTGCGCCTGCGCTGCGGTACAGATAAAAGAGTGCGTGCGGCGCATCGGCGATGCCGAGTTCGCGAGGGCGCACGGAGAGCGTTTCGGCGAAGGCGCTGCCGGCTTGCGCTGCCGAGATCTCGCCTAACGCCGCCATCCGTTCCAGAATGAAGTGCTGCCGGCGGCGCAGCGCGCTCCAATTCGCGTCGGGGGCGAGACGATCGGGATCGTTGGGGATCGCCGCCAGCAGCGCAGCCTGCGCCAGATCGAGATCGGCGGCCGGCTCGCCGAAATAGGTTCGCGCCCCTGCCTCGACGCCGTAGAGATTACCGCCCATCGGGGCACGATTGACGTAGGCTTCGAGCACCCTCGCCTTGCTCGAGCGAATCGAGATGCGCTCGGCCAGGGCGATTTGCGCGAGTTTTCCGCGGATCGTGCTTGGAACCGGGTCGATGAGTCGTGCCAGCTGCATCGCAATCGTCGAACCACCGCTGCGCGCCTCGCCGAAAATGGCGTAATCTCGCGCCGCGCGGAGCAGCGCGCGCACGTCCACCGCACCGTGGCGCCAGAAGCGCGCATCCTCGGCCGCGACGATCGCCTCAAGAAAGCGTGGCGAAACGGCATGCAGCGGTACGCTAACGGCGCGATCGGAGCCGGCACCGAGCACGGTACCCAGTGCGATGCCGCTGCGGTCGGTGTAGGTTACCGAGCCGCGAAGCGTCGTTAGTCTGGCGGCATCGATTCCAAAGCAATACGCGACAACGCCCAGCGCGACCGCACCGGCGGAAACGAGAATCGCGATCAGCGTGAGAGCACGCGCTGCCACGAGGATCGCGTTCCGTGAGCCTAGGACGTTTGCCTCTGGACGCGAAAGCACTCGCACGCATGCGTCGCCACGTCGCTGGTTTTGTGTCGCTTGCCGCCGTCTGCGCCATCGTCGCATGCAACGGCCAACGTTCCAACGCCCCCGCGGCGCTCGCCCCGGTTATCGCGCTGCCCTCGCCCTCGCCCCCGCCGTGGATTCTTTCGGTCTCGCCGACCGACAAGGCCGATACGCTGGCGCAGATACGCGTGATCTTCGCCAAGCCGGTAGCCGCGGTCGAGGAACTTTCGGGACCGGGGCCGCGGGCGGTGCTCGACCACATCAGCATCCAGCCGCAGCTGGGCGGACACTTTGCCGTGCTTACGCCACGGATGATCGGTTTCGTTCCCGATCGCGCGCTTCCGATCGGCACGCGCGTCGCGGTAACGTTGTCGGCGGGCTTACGCGATTTGAGCGGCGACGTTCTCGATCACGATTTGGCGTGGACGTTTGCGACGGCGCCGGTGGAACTGCGCGACCTGCCGCAGCTGCAGGCCACCGACGAAGGTACGCCCGCGCCGGTCGGGCTGCGCCCGACCCTGCAGGTGACGACCAACGCCGCCGTCGACGCCGAAACGCTCTCGAACAATGCGACGCTGGAAGGCGGCGGCGACAGCGTGGACCTCACGGCAACGCTGCACGCGCAACCGACGCCAATCCCGGGCAGCAACGCCCAAGAGCTCTTCAATCCGTCGCTCGACACGTGGGTCTACGATCTCAAGCCGGCTCGCGATCTCCACGGCGGAACCGAATACGCACTGAAAATTGCTCCCGGCGTCCGCCCGTTGTACGGAAATCTCGCGACGACGAAAAACTATCAGGGCGGCATTCGCACCTACGGGCCGCTCGGCATCGCGCCGACGCCCAAACCGAGCCCTAATAGCGGCGGCCGGTTCGCCGACGGCGACCCCGCGATTGCCTTCACCAACCCAATCGATCCGAAGTCAATCATCGGTGCGGTGACGGTCTCGCCCGGACCGGCGAAGATTGCCGTCACCTTGGGCGGCGATCTTTCCAACGTCGTTTCGATCGATCCATATGCGCTCGACCCGGACAAAACATACGTCGCCACCGTCGCAGCCGGCGTGAAAGACATCTTCGGACAGACGCTCGGGCAAGACCAGAAGGTAACCATTCGGACGTCCAACTTTGCCCCGGGTGCGTGGTCGCCGAGCGGCTTAACGATCATTCCAGCCGGCACGCCGATTGCGCTGAACTTTTACGCGACCAACCTTCCGGGAAACCGGTACCAAGCGGCGTACGCGCGCTATCCGGCGCGCAAGATGCTCGATTCGACCGACGCGCTGACGGCGCTGCCGCCGCCGAAGAGCTGGCCGAGCCGCACGCTCGCCGGGGCGCGCACCAACGAGCAGAGCGTCGTGCGCGTACCGCTCTCAAAAGAGTTGGGTGGACCATTCGGCGCGCTGGCTTACGGCTTCCGCACCGCTCTCGATTCGCCAGACAGCTCTCCGGGCCTCACCGGCATCGTCCAGCTCACCAATCTCGGCGTCTTCGCGCAGTGGTTCCCCTCACGCGGCATGGTCCTGGTGCAACAACTCAACGACGGAGCCCCAGTGCGCTCGGCGGGCGTCACGGTTTACCGAATCGACGAATCGAATAAAGTGCAGCCGCAACAGTGCGCTTCGGGCACGACCGATGCCGGCGGAAAGGTGGAGTTCCGCGGCGTGGACGTCGAGCGTTGCGCCGCATTGGCGTCGGCGAATCAAGCCCCCAGCCTCGGTTTCGTGGTGACTTCGGGCGCCGACATGGCAACGCTGACGGTTTGGAGCTGGAGCGGCATCGGCCGCTTCGACGTCACCGGCGGATGGACGAGCGGAGCGCCGCTCTCGCGCGGAACGATTCTTACCGACCGCCAGATGTATCAACCCGGCGAGCGCGGCGAGCTAACTGGAATCGCCTACTACGTCAGCGGCGAGCGCGTCGTGGCGGACGCGAAAGCCAAATACAGCGTCAAGCTCGTCGATCCGAATAATAACTCGACCAACCTCGGAACGGTTCAGACCGACGCATACGGCGTGTTCTCGATGCCGATAACGTTTGCCAAACAACAGGCGCTGGGCTATTACACGGTCGATGCGAAAGGCGCCAACGGGAACGACATCGGCGGTTCGCTGCGCGTTGCCGAGTTCAAGCCGCCGAACTTTAAGCTAACGCTGAGCTTGAACGCGACGTCGGCGACGGCGGGATCGAGCATCCAGGCGCAAGTCGCCGCCGATTATCTTTTCGGTGCGCCGCTGCAGGGCGGCACGGCGCACGCCTACGTTACCCGCGACGTTGCGAGCATACAGCCGAAGGGATGGGACGACTATTGGTTCGGGCGCCAGTGGTTCTGGCCGGAGCAGACGCCGTCGTTCGACAGCGACGTGCTGCAGCGCGATCTCGCCCTCGACGCGCAGGGAAGGACCTCGCTCGACGTCGCCGTTCCAAGCGACCTGGGTTTTCCGATGACGTACCGCGTCGACATGGAGACCAGCGACGTTTCGCATCTCTCCGTCTCCGACTCGCAGAGCTTTTTGGCGTTGCCCTCCGACGCGGTCATCGGTCTCGCGTCGGACATCGTCGGCAAGGCCGGCGCGGCGATGCCGATTCGCGTCATCGTCACCGATGCCGATGGAAAGCCGGTGAGCGGCCGCGGCGTGCACGTCGAGATGCAGAAGATGAACTATACGTCGGCGACACAGGAAGTCGAAGGCGGAGAGAACGCGCAGCAGGCCATCGAATATCAGACGGTCGCCACGGCCGACACGACGTCGGGCAGCAGCCCGCTCACCGTGCAACTCGCGCCGCGCGATGCGGGCGCTTATCGCGTGGTCGCCAACTTTGCCGGCGCAAAGGACGACGCGAGCTCGACCGACACGCAAGTCTTTGCCTATGGCCCCGGTCAAGCCGATTGGGGCCTCAACGATCCTAACGCCGTGGCGGTCAAGCTCGATAAAAAGCAATATGGTATCGGCCAGACGGCGACGGCGATGATCGCTTCGCCGTACGATGACGCCGACGTCTATCTGGCTATCGTGCGCGGCGACACGATCGAGAGCACGATCTTGGGCGGCGTGCACGGCGCCGTGCACTACACCTTTCGGGTGACTCCGGCGATGCAGCCAAACGCCGCGATTCAAGCCGTCGTGGTGCGGCGCGGTGCGCCCAGGCGCGCGGCCCACAGCGACGATACGCTCGCGGTAACGGGGATGTCGGGCTTTAACGTGGACCTCGGCGACCGCTATCTCAAGCTGACGATCGCGCCGCAGAACGCAACCGTGACGCCGGGTGGGCAGCAACACCTCAACTTTGCAGTTACCGATCGCGGCGGTGCTCCGGCCCGCGGCGAAGTTGTCGCCATGGTGGTGAACGACGCCATCCTGCAGCTCACGGGATACCGGTTGCCCGACCTCGTTCAAACGGTCTTTGCCGCCCAACCGATCGCAACGATCTTCTCCGACAACCGCCAGAACGTAACGCTGGTCACGCAGAAGCCGGTCGCCGAGAAAGGCTTTGGTTACGGCGGCGGATTCTTGGCCGGCGCGGCGGGCACGAGAGTGCGCGCAAACTTCTTGCCCCTGGCATACTACGGCGTTTTGCCGACCGACACGTCGGGCAAAGCGCATGCCGATTTCACTATGCCCGACGACCTTACAACGTGGCGCGTGATGGCCGTCGCGCTCGGGCCCGGCCAACGCTTTGCCACCGCCGACAACACGTTCGTTGCCAACCAGCCGCTGATCCTCAACCCGCTCTTGCCGCAGTTCGCGCGTCCCGGCGATCGCTTCGATCTCGGCGTTTCGCCAGCGAACCAGACCGGTGCGGCCGGTGCGCTGCAGCTGGTGCTGCAGTTGAGCGGCGCGCTGGCCTTTGCCCAAGGCGATCCGCACACGATGCGAACGACCGAACAGGCCGCGACCGGCATCGGTGCATTTCGCTATCCGGTGATCACGGGAACGCCGGGGCCGACCGAAGTCCAAGCGGAAGGCCGCCTCGGCGATAAGAGCGACGCGTTCAAGGTTGCCTTCGAGGCGCGCAACCGCGCGGTGACGGAATCGGTGATCGAGACGGGAGTAACCCGCGATAAAGCCTCGGTCCCGCTCGATACGGGCAGCGGCACGGGGTGGCTCGAAATCACGCTGGCAAACTCCATCGTGCCGCAGTTCTCGCTTCCCGCGCAGAACGTGATGGCCGACGAGGGTCTGCCGCTGGCCGACGAAGCCGCCTCGCGACTGGTAATCGCGAGCGCATTGCGGGGTCTGCAAAAGCCGTATCAGCTGACGCTGAGTTTCGATCCGGCGGCGGCCGTTGCCGACAACCTCGCGCGGTTGATGGCGTTCCAGCGGGGCGATGGTGGTTTCGGTGAGTTCGCGCACGAAACGCAGAGCGATCCGTTCGTTAGCGCCGCGGCATTGAACGCACTGGCGTTCGCCAAGAGCCACGGCGTGCGCGTCGATGCCGCAGCGATGGGCCGAACGGCATCGTTTTTGCGCCAGGCTCTGGCCAACCCTGGCCGGTTTACCTGGTGCCGCACGGATGAGTGTAAGGCACAGCTGCGTTTCGAGGCATTATGGGCGCTCTCGCAAGAGAGCGCGCCGCGCACCGATTTTCTCGCCGACATCGTCGGAGCATCTAACGATTTCGACAGCGCGACGCAGATCCGCTTAGCGCGCTACCTGTTACGCGCGCCGGGATGGCAGGGCCAAGGCGCGGCGATGGCATCGCGCTTGGAACAATCGCTCTATGTGACGGGGCGATACGTCGTGTCGAACGTTTCGTCGCCGTGGAGCTGGCTCGGTTCGTTGGTCGAGGCGCAATCGCAGATGCTGCAGCTGATGATCGAGCGCCGTGCGCCGGCGGAACAGCTCGACGGCGCCGTACGCGCGTTAACGGCGCAAGGCTGCCGTTGCGGCTGGCCGTTTGCCGCCAATGCGGCCTCAGCGCTCACCGCCTTGACGGCGTACGCGGCAATCTCGCCGCCGGAGTCCGGACGAGCGACGGTAACCGTCGGAAACACTACAATCGGCAGCGCCGACTTCGGGTCTAATGCATCTTCGAAAGCGTTCACCGTTAGCGCCGGCTCGCTGCCGAAGAATCAACCGGTGACGATCACGGCGTCGGGAATCGCGCACTACGTGGTGCTCTACACCTATCCCGTCGCACCCGATGCGCCGGGGCAGTTAGCGGCATTCAGAGTGGTGCGCACGGTGACCGACGTCTCGGCGGCCGGATCGTCGACCGGTGTTGCGACGCTGGCGACCATGGATCTGGCGCCCGCTCCGCAAGTGCAGCTCGGCGCCGGACGCGTCTTCGACGTCGGGGTGCGCGCGATCGTCGACCATCCGGTGGATCGCTTCGTCATCGAGGATCCGCTGCCGGCCGGTTTCGAGGCGGTCGATACCACGTTCAGAACGTCGCTGCAGGCGCTGGTGCCGCAGAGCAACAGTTGGCAGATCGATGCGACGCAGATCTATCGCGACCGCGTCGTGGCCTATGCCGGCCATCTCGAGCCGGGCGTTTACGACCTGCACTACCTCGTTCGGTCGGTGACGCCGGGAACGTTCGCCTGGCCGGGGGCGCGCGCATACGTGCAGGATGCGCCCGAACAGTTCGGCCGCAGCGCCGGTTCGACCCTACAGGTGACGCCGTAACGAAGAAGTACTGCAGGCTCGACATTGTCGAGCCTGCAGACGAACCGAGGGCTTAACGTTATCCCTCGCTAGTTAAAGCAGTAGAAGTTGGCCTTCGCGTTGCCTTTAATGTTAATGGGTTTATTGTACGCATTAACCCAATAAACATACGTGCTGCTGGTGTTGGTCTCGGTGACGTCGATCGTCAGCGGGGTTCCGCCATTGCTGCCGTTCATGTAGTTGACGTAGAGGCAACCCTGGCCTTTGACGGTCGTCGAGGCGCAGATGTCGCCCGGCTGGCACGAGGTCTTTGCGTTGGGCATCACGGTTCCAGAGATAACGCCTTGGCTCGTAACGTGCCCTTGGTGCTGCAGCATGGCCGGGTTAAACGTGACGACCGATAAAAGTAGTGAGATTAGGAACATCTTTGTTGAGTACTCTCCTTGCGACGGCTTGACGTGATTAGGTGTAGGATAACCTGTGCCGTTGCCCGCGGTCGCAAGCAGGCGCCGACTTTTTCCCGTATTCTAATGCCCCAGGCGTACCCAATTTGAGCCGGAGCGCGCGATGGGTTCTCCACTGGCGGTCCCGAACGATAGCGCCATGAGCACCTATCGAGCCCCCCTTCGGGACATGCAGTTTGCCCTTCGAGAGCTCGCTGGAATCGACGGCGTCGCCACCCTTCCCGGCTGTGGAGAGACGCTCGACGTTTTGGACTCGGTGCTGGAAGAGGCGGCCGCCTTTGCATCCGGCGTGCTCGATCCACTCAACCGGAGCGGCGATCGGACCGGCTGCACCTGGAAGAACGGCGAGGTCACGACCCCGCCCGGTTTTAAAGAGGCGTACAAAAAATTTGCCGATGCCGGATGGATCGGCTTGCCGGTTCCCGAGGAATATGGCGGCCAAGGTCTTCCGCAAATGCTGCTCGGCCCGACGCTGGAGATGTGGAACGCCGCGAACATCGGCTTCGCCAACGGCCCGCTGCTCAATCAGGGCGCGATCGAAGCCATCGAGCTGGTTGGTTCGGACGAACAGAAGAAGCGCTATATCCCCAACCTAGTCTCCGGTAAGTGGACCGGCACGATGTGTCTGACCGAACCGCAGGCGGGCTCGGATTTAGCCCAAGTTCGAGCGCGGGCTGTGCCGGCCGGCGATCGCCATCTCATCTCCGGCACGAAGATCTTCATTACGTTCGGCGAGCACGACATGGCCGAGAACATCATCCATTTGGTGCTGGCCCGTTTGCCCGACGCGCCCGAAGGCACCAAGGGCATCTCGCTCTTCATCGTGCCGAAGTATCTGGTTAACGACGACGGCAGCCTGGGCGAACGCAACGACGTCGTCTGTGCGAGCATCGAACACAAGCTCGGGATTAACGGAAATCCAACCTGCACGCTCAACTATGGCGAGAAAGGGCAGGGCGCCGCCGGTTATTTGGTCGGCGAGCCCAATCGCGGGCTCGAATATATGTTCATCATGATGAACGCCGCTCGGTTTTCCGTCGGCGTGCAGGGCATCGCGCTCGCCGACCGCGCCTATCAGAGTGCGCTGGAGTACGCCAAGGAGCGCGTCCAGGGTCGCGACCTGCGGCCCGGATCGCGCGCGCCGGAGCCGATCATCAAACATCCCGACGTCCGCCGCATGCTGATGCTGCAGAAGGCGACGATCGAAGCCATGCGCGGACTGGCGTATGTTACCGCTGCGTCGCTCGACTACGCGCAACGCCACCCCGACGAACGCGTGCGCAAGGATCACCGCGCTTTCGTCGAGCTGATGATTCCCGTCGTCAAGGGCTGGTGCACGGAGAACGGCGTCGACCTTTGTTCGACCGCCCTGCAAGTCTTCGGCGGGATGGGCTATATCGAAGAGACCGGGATCGCGCAGCAATACCGCGACGTCCGCATCCTCACCATTTACGAGGGAACGACCGGCATCCAGTCGCTCGATTTAATCGGTCGCAAGCTCCTGCGCGACATGGGAGCGACGGCGACGAGCGTCGGAAAGAAGATGGAAGCCGTCGCCAAGGAGTGCGTCGCACATTCCGACGCTACCGTCAAACGCATCGGCGAGGCGCTCGTCTCGGCGCTGGGGACACTCAACCGAACCTCGCAGTGGATCGGCATGAACGCGATGGGCGACTTGCCTAAAGCCTTCGCCTGTTCGGTACCGTACCTTCGCCTGTGGGGAACCGTTGCCGGCGGCTGGCAGATGGCGCGCGCGGCGCAGATCGCGGCTGATAAGCTCGCAGCCGGAGATAGCGAGGCCGAATTTTACCGCGCCAAGCTTGCAACGGCGGCATTTTACGCGTCGCACGTGCTTTCGCAGTGCGCCTGGTACGAGCGGCAAATCACGGAGGGCGCCGGCGACGTGATGACGGTGAGCGAATCGCAGCTGGACCTGGATCGCAAAACGCCGGTTACGGCCTGACGATGCTGCCCAACGACCCCGTTACGCGGAACGCCGTGCGCGTCATCACGCTCGACAATCCGCCGGTTAACGCGCTCTCGTTTGCCTATTCCGCCAAGCTGCTCGACGAAATCGCGGCCGCCGAAGCCGACGCGGCCGTGCGCGCCGTCGTCGTAACCGGTGCCAACGGACTCTTTAGCGGCGGCGCCGACGTCAACGATTTCAACACCGAGCCGACGCCGGAAACGAAGACGGTGCGCGACGTCGTCGCGGCGATCGAGCGCGGCGAGAAGACCTACGTCGCCGCCATCGACGGCAACTGTCTCGGCGGCGCGCTGGAGTTGGCCTTAGCTTGCGACTACCGCCGCGGCTCGCAACGCGCGAAGTTGGGTTTACCGGAGATTTTACTCGGCTTACTGCCCGGCGCCGGCGGAACGCAGCGTTTGCCGCGTTTGATCGGTGCGCGCGCGGCGCTCGAGTTCATGCTCAAAGGGAAGGCGGTATCGGCGGAACGGGCCGTCGAGTTGGGCATACTCGACGAGATTGCGCCCGGCGACGTCGTCGAGCATGCCGTCGCGTTCGCGCATCGCATCGTCAACGATCCGTCGCCGCAGACGCCGCGCAAGCGGCGCGTTTCGGAGCGCGAAGTGATCATCGCCGACGACCTCCCGTTGCAAGCCGGCCCATACGTCGTGGCGCAAGCGCACAAAATGGTGCCGGCCGAAGCAAACGGCGGTCTTGCCGCGCACAAGCTCATCGACGCGGTGCAGGCTTCCATCGAGCTCGCATTTCCCTTCGGTTTGGCGCGCGAGGCGCGCCTCTTCGACGAGCTCGTTCGTTCCGAGCCGTCCCTGGCGCTGCGCCATCTTTTCTTTGCCGAGCGGGAGCTGTCGAAGATTCCCGGGCTGCCGCCGGCCGAACCGCTGCCGGTTGCCTCGGCCGGCGTCGTCGGCGCGGGCACGATGGGCAGCGGAATCGCCATTGCCTTCGCGCAAGCCGGCATTCCGGTCGTCGTGGTCGACAACAATGACGAAGCCGTCGACAAAGCGCGTCAGACCGTCATGGGCATGTTCATGTACCAAGTCCAGAAGAAACGCCTGACTCAAGAAGAAGCGTGGCAGCGCGCTCAATCCATCACGTTCACCGACGATTGGAGCGCGCTCGCTTCGGCCGACGTGATCGTTGAGGCCGTCTTCGAAAACCTCGACGTTAAACGAGACGTTTTTCAAAAGCTCGACGGGATCGCCAAGCCCGGAGCGATCCTTGCCACCAATACGTCGACCCTCGACGTCGACGCCATGGCGGCCGCAACCTCACGCCCCGGCAACGTCGTCGGACTCCACTTCTTCGTGCCGGCGAACATCATGCCGCTGCTCGAAATCGTGCGCGGCGAACAGACCTCGCCGCAGACGCTCGCCACCGCGTTCGCGCTGGGTAAGCGGCTGAGAAAGAAGGCCGTGCTTTCGGGTAATGCCTTCGGCTTTATCGGCAATCGCATGATCTTCGACTACGTGAACGAAGCGATGGAACTGGCCGAAGAAGGCGCCACGCCGGCGCGCATCGACGCGGTGATGAAAGGCTTCGGATTTCCAATGGGTCCCTTCGCGATGAGCGATCTCTCCGGGCTCGACATCGGCCTGGCGGTGCAGAAGGCGCGCGGCGCGGAGGCAGACGGCCGCACCAATATATTGCAGGCGTTGGTCGCGCAAAAGCGTCTCGGACAGAAGACGATGGCCGGCTTTTTTAAGTACGATAAAGCGGTCGGCAAAGGCCGCGAGCCGATTCCCGATCCGCAGGTGGTCGAGCTGATCGCGCAAGAGGCGCGCAAAGCGGGCGTTCCGCCGCGGGAGATCGGCGACGATGAGATTCGCGACCGTTTGCTGGGCGCGCTGATCGCGCGCGGACGCAAGCTAATAGCGGAGGGCGTCGCGTTGCGCCCGGGCGACGTCGACATCGTCTACGTTTACGGCTACGGATTCCCGCCGCACCATGGCGGCCCGATGTGGTACGCGCGCGAGCTCGAGGCGGCCTATGCGTGAAGCGGTAATCGTTTCGGCGGCGCGCACGCCGATTGGCCGCGCCTTCCGTGGTGCGTTCAACCAAACGCCGGGTGCAACGATGGCCGGTCACGCCGTGAGGCACGCGATCGAGCGCGCGGCGATCGAGCCCGGCGAAGTCGAGGACGTCGTAATGGGTTGCGGCTTGCCGGAGGGCACGACGGGAAACAACATCGGGCGCACCGCTGCGCTGCGCGCCGGCTGTCCGGTCACGGTTCCCGGAGAGACGGTTAGCCGTTTCTGCGCGTCGGGGCTCGACGCCATCGCCATCGGGGCCAAGCGCGTGATCGTGGATGGTGCCGACGTCATCGTGGCCGGCGGAGTCGAGTCGATCAGCATGGTGCAAAACGACGTGCACGTGCGCTTCATCACCGAGGACTGGCTGTTGCGCCGGCATCCCGACCTCTACACGCCGATGCTCTTCACCGCCGATTTCGTCGCAAAGCGGTATTCGGTATCGCGCGATCGCCAAGACGAGTATGCGCTGCAGAGCCAGCAGCGAACCGCCGCCGCGCAAGCCGCCGGACGCTTTGACGCCGAGATCGTGCCGATGGCTTCTTGGAAATCGGTGCAGGATCGCGAGAGTGGTGCGGTCAGCGAAGAAGCGGTCGATCTAAGGCGGGACGAAGGCAATCGCCCCGATACGACGTTGGCCGGATTGTCCGCGCTCAAGGGCGCGGTTCCCGGGGTTAGCGATACGTCGGTTACGGCCGGCAACTCGTCGCAGCTCTCCGACGGCGCGGCGGCGGTCGCGATCGTCGCTTCCGAGTATGCCGCGCGTCACAATCTCGAACCGCTGGGAATCTATCGCGGCTATGCGGTGGCGGCAACCGAGCCGGGCGAGATGGGAATCGCGCCGGTGTATGCCGTGCCGAAACTGCTGAAACAGCACGGTCTAACGGTTGACGATATCGGCCTCTGGGAGCTCAACGAAGCGTTTGCCGTACAGACCGTTTACTGCCGAGAGAAGCTCGGGATTCCCAACGACCGGTTCAACGTCAACGGCGGGGCGATCTCGATCGGGCATCCGTATGGAATGTCCGGCGCGCGCATGACGATGCACGCCCTGATCGAGGGCAAACGCCGCGGCGAGCGATACGTCGTCGTCACCATGTGCGTGGCCGGCGGTATCGGCGCCGCGGCGCTCTTCGAAGTTGCCTAGTGAGCCTTCGCCGCGTAGGCCGTGCACCAGCCGTTGGGGCTGATCGAGCCGTCGACGATCTGGCACGTACCATCGGCGCTGGCGGTCTTTCCCGCGACGAAGAAACGGCATCCCGAGCACTTTTGACCGCTCTTGGGAGTCGCTTGGTACTTGAACTGCGTCTTGGAAGCCTTAGCCTGGGCGGTGGTCGTTTCGGCTAGGAGCAGACCGGCGAGCGCCGGTAACATTACGGCGCCGGCAACGAAGCTCCGGCGGGTGATGGACGAGTTTTTCATGTGACGTTTCCTCCCGCGCAGAGTGTTGGCGACCGCCTAGCGCGGCCCTCTCATGGGAGCTTAATGCTACACTAATCACGATTCGATGCTTCGGCGAGCCGATTCGGTTTCAATGGTGGTGAGGGGAACAATGCACAACATAAACGCCAAGCGGCTTATCAGCCTTTTCTGCGGGGTCGCCCTGATGGGCTCGGCCCTTTTTGGTAGCGCACTGCCGGCCATGGCCGACCAGGCGCCGGACAAGAACGGTCCCGGGGTCGCCCGGGTGAGCGAGATATCGGGTTCGGTGGTGGTCCAGCGCGGCGACGACAGCAAGCAAGTTGCGGCCGTCGTGAACGCGCCATTACTGCCCGGTGACTATATTTCTACCGGGGCCACCTCACGGGCCGAAATTCAGTTCGACGGCTCCACGGCCGTTCGGCTTGGCGGCAACGTCCAGGCTCGCATCACCAACAACGACCCGAACAACCGGCAGCTTCAGGTTGCCGACGGTACGGTCGAGCTAGGTGTCGTCCATGAGGGCACGCCGATTCAGATCGACACGCCGTCGTTGAGTCTGCGACTGCAAGGCGCGGGCGACGTCCGCGTTTCCATCGGGAAGGACGGTTCGAGTTGGGTGACGGTTCGCCGCGGTCAGACGCAGATCGAGACTCCGCAGCGCACCTATACGCTGGAATCGGGACGAACGATGGTCGCTCGCGGATCCGCAACGAATCCGTCGATCACCTACACGACCGAGGTCGGTTACGACTCGTTCGACGATTTTAGCGCCAAGCGCGACGAGAAGATGATGGCGGCGTACAACGCCAGCCCCAATCTCAATCCCGACATCGCGGGCTACGACAACCTGGGCCAGTACGGTCAGTGGCAGAACGTGGCAGGCTACGGTCAGTCATGGATTCCCAACGAGCCCTCCGGTTGGGCGCCCTATCACAACGGCAACTGGACCTGGGAAGACGGCTACGGCTGGACGTGGGTCGGCAGCGAGCCGTGGGGCTGGGCGCCGTATCATTACGGCCGCTGGTACTATGCTGACGGCTACGGCTGGGCGTGGAATCCGCCCGCGTACTCTTCAAATCCGGCGTGGTCGCCCGCACTCGTTGGTTTCTTCGGGTTCGGTTTGAGCGTCGGCGGTCCGGGCTGGGGCGCGTCGG